>Ga0105046_10005796_pt1 | contig 19524 bp, 17 predicted proteins | sample MAT03_FD_78385 | JGI IMG/M metagenome (GOLD analysis project Ga0105046, IMG submission 78385) | Freshwater microbial communities from Lake Fryxell liftoff mats and glacier meltwater in Antarctica - MAT-03 (megahit assembly) | ecosystem: Environmental > Aquatic > Freshwater > Ice > Liftoff... | reverse complement strand
CGACCTCCCAATGAACGAGTGCGTCAAGAATTACGAAAAAGGTTAGGTTGGGACGCTTCCCCGCGTATCTTATTTGTCGGTGCTTTGGGCGAACGCGCAAAGGTTTCAATAGCGTTGCCGATGCTTGGAGCATGTTGTGTAGTCATGATGCATGGGATGCAAAATTGGTGGTGTTGGGCACGGGATCTGAGGTGGATTATTGGAAGAGCTGCTTGCGGCAGCGTGGATGCGGGGATTCTTTTGAGTTTCTTGGCTTTCGCTCCGACGTACCTGAGCTGATGCAGGCCGCTGATTGTTTGATCTCTCCAGCCCGCCACGAAGCCCATGAGCTGGGAGTCCACGAAGCGATTTCTAGTAGAATTCCTGCTTTTGTAAGCTCTGGGGCAGGCGTTGCCGAGCGATATCCGATCCATTTTTAGACGCATGGAGAGCTAATCCTGACGACGCAGAATCGTTGTTCCGGGTACTGCAGACCGGCACGCCCGAGCGTGCCTGGCACATTAAACCCAAGACTCCTATTCGGCCAATTACCTCTTCTTACGAAAGAGGTACTTTAACAAAGTGAATTCTGTAGTAGCGATTAGGAATACGGCAAGTATTTCCTACTCAATACTTAGCAGGCAATTAATTTGATGCGTATCGTGAAATAGCGGGTATTCTTTCAAATCTGTCAGTCACAAGCATGAGCAAGGCATCGTCTCCTCTCCGAATTATTCTGGTAATGATCGAACCACCGATCCCCTTTGGTAATGCTGCTGCTAGGTGGTTTTACGTACTGTTGTGCGAACTCGTCCACCGCGGTCACGATGTAACGGCGTTTGTAGCAGGCAATCAACAATGCGATCTCGACCGCGCAGCAGAACTCTTTCCTTCGCCAAAATACGACTTGCGACTCTTTACCTTCCCGAACCGCGTCGGATGGCGGTCGAAGCTAGAAAGCTTCCGCAAACCCTATTCGTACATGTTCTCGGATGCATTCAAGCAAGAGCTAAGCAATGAAATCAAAAAGGGAGTGGATGTTTTGCATCTCGAACAGTTGTCCGCCGGTTGGCTGGGCTTTGAAGATTCAGATCGAGCGCTGCTTCACATCCATTTTCTTTATTCAATCGATCTTGAAGATGCTAATTTGGGTTGGAAGTCACGATTTCATAAGTTTCAGATGTGCCGAACGGAGCGAAAGCTGATTCGTCAGTATCCGACAGTTTCTACTTTGTCAGATCGACTGGCAGGGCAGATCAAAGCAATCAGCCCACGCAAAAATGTCCCCATTATTCCGCTTGGAATCGATGTCGAAAACTACCCTTACATCTCGAATGAAGAACGTACGGTCGAACCGGTCGTCAGTATGATCGGAAGTATGACGTGGTATCCCTCCTATTCCGCTGCGGTGCGTCTAATTACAAGACTTTGGCCTGAGATAAAGAAGCGAGTCCCATCGGCCCGTTTGGAAATCGTCGGGCGGGAAGCCAGAAAGCAACTAAATTGCTATGTTAGCCTTCCCGATGTGATAATCGAAGAAAATGTTCCTGACATTTTGCCGTACTTTCGACGCGCCGGGGTCATGTTGTACGCGCCGAGCAGGGGAAGCGGCACAAAGGTAAAAGTTCAAGAGGGATTTTGCCAAGGCGTACCGATCGTCACTACAACCGAAGGGGTGGAAGGTCTTCCCGCAAAAGATGGCGTGCATGCCGGGATTTGCGACGACGATGCCGGCCTCGTTGATCGCTGCGTGGAACTTCTTCAATCGATTGTCATACAGAATCGGTATCGAAGAGCGGCCCGCGAGCTCATTGAATCGCACTGTGGCATCCAGCCCGCCATCGACGCGTTGGAAGTAGCTTATCACGAAGTGCTCCAGCGCTCGAACAACATTAACAATTTTGCGTAGATATCGCGAGAAGATGGCGTGATGGTCAACCGCTGTATTTCTCCAACCGCCTTTTATCTCATGTTGAGAAACACGAATCAAATGTCTTCCCAGGTTGCGAACGTTATCGAATGAAAGAATTTTTGAGTCGCCGAGCAAAGTTACAAGAATGGGCGCGATCGAAACTTTGGTACATACAGGCTCGAGAGCTCCAGCGGGAAGGTCTCAAGAATGCTTGGGTGCGACGAAGTATTCAGCATCGTATTCTCGGCACTAAGCCAGTTCCGACAGAAACGACAGGCAACTGCGAAGTGCGGGTGCTCACCTGGAGGCGAGATTGGGTGAATTGTATCTGGGCGTTAAAGACGTTCTATGCACATTCGCAAAAGGTATTTGCTTTACATATCCACGACGGAGGCCTTTTGGCTTGGCAGGCAAAGGAACTACAAAAGCATTTCCCCAATTCTCACTTCATCCCAAGTGACGAAGCTGACAAACAATCCCTAGCAGCGCTGAAAGCGAGGGGGCACTGCCGATCGATCGCATACCGAAGCACCAATGTCAGTACAAAAAAACTATTCGATTTCTATCTGCTTTCCAATGCAGATCGCATCATCTCCATTGATTCAGACATTGTGTTTTTTCGTCCGCCAATCGATCTGATCAGTCCAGCAGGTGACACTCGAACGAATTTATACAATCGAGATTGTATGGATCTTTATGCCATTTCTTGTAACGAAATTCAGCAGGAGTTTGGCCTGTCTGTTCCACCCCGCGTAAACTCAGGGCTGAATAGTGTCTGGCGAGATTCGATCCGCTTTGATTCAATCGAAGAGTGGCTCAAGTATCCTCCTCTTTTTAGCAATCGCTGGGTGACAGAGCAAACGCTTCATGCAATGTGCTCAACCGTTTTCGGGCTTTCATTTCTACCGCCAAGTTACATGGTCGGCACTCTGCCAGGCTTGGAGCCAGATGTCGTTTGTAAACATTATCCAAGTGAACCTCGGTTATGGCTCTATCGAGAAGGAATGCCAGTAGCATGGCGCTCGCTACTTAACAATCAACTTGACGTCGCGTGATCAAAGAGAAAAATGCAGCCTGTCTTTAAGACGATACTACGGCAATTACTTCCTAAAAAGCTTTTCGATTCACTTCGCAAATGGCGAAATGGAGTGCGAACGCGCTCCAAAGCACGGAAGAAAGCCTTTGCCTTCAATCAATTCGTAAAGTATAACGGATTGATAATTCGGCAAGGTCCTTTTGCGGGTATCAAATACTTGTCGGAGGCTTCAGGAAGTGAATTACTTCCCAAGCTGATAGGTTGCTATGAGAGCGAACTTCATGTTGTCATTGATGAGATAATACTCGCTAGGTATGACAGAATCATCGATATTGGTTGTGCTGAAGGATACTACGCTGTTGGATTGGCGTACCGCTGTCCTTGGGCAAAAGTTGAAGCATACGATATAGATCGTGAGGCAAGGCTTAAGTGTCAGACGATGGCTTCGTTGAATAGCGTCACTCGCAATTTTGAGCTTAAAGCAAAATTTGATGTGGGCGACTTTGTTGCTATGGATAATTTGTCCACTCTGATTTTGTGTGATTGCGAAGGCGCTGAGCATGAATTATTCGGTAAAAGCGATGCGTCGCGATGGCAGGATTGCGATCTGTTGATCGAATTGCACGATGCGGTTCATCCCGGCACAACTGCTTCGATCATCGCTAATTTAGCATCCTCGCATAACATTCGTTTGATTGACAGTCGCGACCCGCGTTCGGAAGACATTCCATCGTTATGGTTTCTGAAAAATCGATTCGATCGACGACTAGCGGTATCTGAGGAGCGATTTCCTATGCAATGGGCGTGGCTTACCAGGAGATCAAATTAACTTGAGTGAGTTTTGCAAGGAGAAAGATTCCATATGCAGAAGTTAAATGTGTGCATTGACGGTTCCTTGGGAAAAGGAAATCTTGGTGACAACAACCTTTTCCATGCGTTTCATTGCGAGCACGAATCAGACTTCGGGAAAAAGTTTCTCATGCGCGCTGAGGAGACAAGCGACTGGGTAAGCAATATCACAAAGAACTGGCTTCCGCTGCCGCAGCTTTGCGGTGGATGGCGTTCCATTAAATTCCGGGGCTCACGACGACGCGTGCGTGATGTGTGGCTACAAGAAGCAGGAGCAAACTCTGTTTATTTGCTTTTGGGAGGTTTACTAGGGCACCTAGCTCATGTCGATATTCGAGCACAGTTGCTTAAGATGGCCAGCTCTGTCGACTGGAAACGTTGCTACTATTTCGGTGACATCGAGTCTTTCTGCGAAAAGTCCAGACCCTTGCAGAGGGTGCTAGACCGACTGAGTGGTCCCGATACGTGGGTCTCAGTCCGGTCTGAGGAAGCAGCCAACTTGTTGACAGATCGTGGGTATCGCCAGCAAGTTCACATCGGCATAGACCCTGTGCTGTATCAACGCACAAAGTGTTCGCCTGCGCCTTTTGTGCGAAGCGAACCATCCAACGGTGCCGTCGCACTGATACCCAGCGACTCAGTCTTCCGATCACCGATTGCGTTCGAATGGTGGGTTGATGTCGCCAAAGAAGTAAAAGCCAGCGGTCGCGAGATACTTTGGTGTATTTTCGATTCGCAACATGATGTTAACGCGGCCAAGGCAATCGCAATTGCGGCCGGTTTTTCGGAGGACGAATTCGAAGTTCAGTTGAGATTTGAGGACCAGGCCATTGTTTGCTCCGAAAGAGCTTTTGCTTGCTTTACCGATCGATACCACGGTGCGATATTTCCGATGACGCGAGGAGTTCCAACCATTGCCCGCGGATGGAACGACAAAATAGTCAGGCTATTCAGATTGCTTGGGCTTGAGGATTGGTGCATGTCGTCCGAAGCAAGAACCCCGATTCAGGCGTCTCAGATTCGTAATTGGCTGCGTGAGGCAAGCAGTGACAGTTGGGCTCCGAACCATAATCGATTCATTGCCGAGTCTGAACGGCATACGCAATCCTTGTTAAACTTCCGATCCTGGGTTGATGCAAGTTAGCGTAAAATGCGAACTCGACTAGCGATCAGTGCTTTTACTACCAGTGTCACATTCATGATTGTGACGCTAGTAATTGGAATCGTTTCCACACCGATCTTTCTTCGCCTCCTCGGCGACGAGCGAGTGGGCGCTTTTCGGGTCGCGACCGACTGGGCTGCTTATCTTGTATTGTTTGAGTTGGGGCTATCCGGAGCGCTCCGAGCACGTTTTGCGAAAGTCGTTTCTCAATCAGAGGAAGCGACCGCTGCCGCGTTCGCCGCGGGGGTTGTTATGTACCGGCGCGTTACCGTTTGGACTATCGCCGCGGCGAGCGGCTTTGCTTTCATGCTACCTTGGGTAATTCCCGTAGAGCCTTCACTGCGGCCAGAATTGACGGTTGCGTGGCTATTACTTGCCGCAACGTCTTTTGGTTTGCTTCTAGGACCGATCCGGCCGTTACTCGAAGGCCTACAAAGGGGCTACATTATCAACAACCTGTTGATTGTGCAGTCGATTTCAATCACTGCGGTTAGTCTCTATTTCGCCTGCAACGGATTTGGCATTGTCAGTCAAGCGTTGGGCACCCTGGTCGGATCGTTGTTGATGGCTGGAGGACTTTATGGCTGCCTCAGAAAAACCAACCCAATGCTTTGCTGCCAATTGCTGCGGTCAGATGCGTCTGTCGACGAGATGAAGCAATTATCGAAACTCAACTTCCCTACATTCGCAAGTCGAATGAGTGGGCAAGTAGGGGTAATGAGCGATAACATTATCATTGGGTTCATACTAGGACCTCCTGCGGTTGTACCGTTCTTTTTGACTCAGCGGATCGCTTCGGTTGCTCAGGGACTGCTTCAATCGTTTTCAGGATCAAGCTGGGCGGGATTGGCGGATTTGTATCACCGCCAGCAGATGGTGTTACTGCAAGCGCGTGTCCTCGAACTAACGCGATTGATCACATTGGTCGCCGTCGTCGTGCTTGCTCCGATCTTGGTATTTAATCGTGATTTTGTGACATTGTGGGTTGGCGGTGAGCGTTTTGGTGGAGAGTGGTTAACGCTGTTGGCTGTGATCAATGCGTTTCTGCTTTCAATCGTATCGCTTTGGGGCTTATTGCTTGCGGGCACCGAAAAGATCGGCTTGGTCGCCCCTGTCAGCGTCGCCTCGGCGGTCGTGAACGTGGTGGTCAGTGTTCCGGCGACCTACGCGTTTGGAATTATTGGACCGCTGTTGGGAACCTTTGTTGCCATGGTGCTGATCCAAGGGACTTGGATACCGTCGCTTTTGCGGACACACTTCGGAATTCGGCGACGGACGATGTTTGCCGCCATGTTCAATCCATGGCTGCTAACAGGACCACTGATTGGGCTTGTCTGGTGGGCCGTTCATAATCATCCAATTCTTCAGCCGAGCAATTGGATTGAGCTGGCAGTCGGGGTAAGCGTGTTGTCGGTTACACTTCTGCTGGTGCAATGGCGTTTGTGCTTTGATACAGAAGATCGCCAACTGTGGAAACGCCGGATATTGGACTATGCAGGTATTGGAGTTTGAATTGTAATGATTCTCGAAACGAATGGTTTCAGTCTTTTGCGATCGCGACGAGATTTTAGATTTTAATCAAGTGCAATGCCGCAGCCGAATGAAAACTCGTGGCATCAGTTAGGGTAGAATGGATGTTCCTTGCTGACGAATCGGATTACTAAATCCCGAGCCGACTAACGAGGATCGGATAATTTTTGATTTTCCGGACGACTGTAACCCGGACGTCTTCTTTAGCACGCATTCAATAGAAACTAACGACTTAAGTAAACTCGTGGAGAAACCCATATCTTCATTGGATATCATTGCAGGCGAATATCCACCACGGGCTGGCGGAGTGTCCGACTATACGCAGGAGGTAGCTCGTGGCTTGGCAATGAAGGGCGAGTTAATCCGTGTCTGGCAAGAAGGTATCGAAACGGAACCGATCACCGATTCAGCGGGAGTGATTCAGCATCGATACGCGGGCGACTTTACCGGCGCTGGGCTGCATAGACTGGGACACGAACTGGACCGCATACCCGGTCAACGTCGATTGCTGATTCAATACGTGCCTCATGCTTTTGGCTGTCGCGGCATGAATACGCAATTCGCCAACTGGGTACGAACCCGTGCCGAAACTTGCAAAGACGACGTTCGGATTATGTTTCACGAGGTAGCTTATCCATGGGTAAAATGGCCGTTAAAACATAACTTAATCGCAGCGGTCAATCGTTGGATGGCATATACCATGATTCGTAACGCGTCGAAATTGTATGTCTCGACAACCGCCTGGACGGATCATTTGGTAAGGCTTGGTGCGCGGCGGGATTTGATTGAGTTGCTGGCGATTCCGTCAAATATTCCGACATCGGATGACAATGATCGCATTCGGCAGGTTCGAAGCTCTCTCTTGCAGCCTGGTATAGAATTCGTCATCGGGCATTTTGGAACCTATGGTAGGTGGGTCACACAGTCGCTTAGACCAATCCTGGAGAAACTGCTTCAACAACAGCCCAACGTCCATGTTCTTCTGCTCGGCGGCGGAAGTCTTGAATTTCGGGCCGATTTAATCAATGAGCATCCGAGTCTTGCGGCTCGAGTCACAGCGACTGGGCGGATCGGATCGGTGGACGTTGCAAGTCACATTCGTGCATGTGACGTCATGCTTCAACCCTTTCCTGACGGTGCGAACACTCGTCGTACCAGTCTGATGGCTTGTTTGATCAACAGCGTTGCGACCGTGTCCAACATTGGGCACAATACTGAGCCGATTTGGAAGGAGACCGGCGCGGTTGCTTTGGCACCATCCATTACCCCGGATCTGGTCGTCGAACATATTGCGACTTTGTTAGAAAGAGAGGGCCTACGATCGGAATTAGCCAAATATGGTAACGATGCCTATAACCTGCATTTCCAACTTTCTCGGACGATTGAAAAGTTAATGGCATAGTGGGGTGCGAAAGAACGGATTCATGCTTGAGAACCGGACACGTAGGAACGGACAGTCATTTAGATGCATATAGTCGCCTTTTGCTTCACAAAAGCACTGGATCAGCGATTCTTTCGCGGAGCGAAAGGCGACATTGATAGATTGCCGGAAACTAACTCGCACGAAAGCGTTCCGGCTGATGAAATCGTTGCGTGACTTTGAATTGAAAACCTAGGTAAACGACGCATATGAATTTAAATTACTGGCTTCGTAATCCGCGCAAGATTGTTTCTCGTGTCAAGTATTGGATTTACGAAAAACAGAATCCTGATAAACCTTGGCTTTGCCCGGGTACGATCACATTTTTAGATTCCGCTCTTAAGCCGAACATGGTTGGTGCTGAGTTTGGGAGCGGACGCAGTACTCACTGGTTTGGTAAGCGTCTAAAGGTTTTGATAAGCATCGAACATTTTCCCCCGTGGTATAAGACCGTTAAAGAACAAATTGCAGAAAGCTCGCTGCCTAATGTAGACTATCGATTGATACCCCTGGATCACTTGGAAAGTGAGCCTGAGCGAGAGCATTACGAGCCTCTTCCGAAGTATGTAAGCTGGCTAGTCGGTGTTCCCGACGAAACCTATGATTTTGTTCTGGTTGATGGTCACTATCGAACCACGTGCATTCGGCAATCTCTGAATAAAATAAAGCGGGGGGGATTGCTGGTAGTTGATGACGTTGAAATGTGGTACAGGCAAAACGGACCTCCCGTTCCCCAGTCCTGGAACTGCGTTAACTCAAGTACCAATGGACTGAAGACGACCGAAATTTGGAAACGAACCTAACTTGAACGTCGCATCTAAATCGCCTCCACGAATCCTTGTCGTTTCAACGCTGGGGACGGGGAGCAACGAAGAGAATCGCATTTGTGATTTGCTCTCCGCATTTTCGATTGAAGTATTTCCGTTCGATCGGAGGTACAAGCTTCGGATGATACATCAATTGATGGGGCGAATTCGAAAAGAAAGGCCGGATTTGGTAGTCATGGAGGGAAGTGGCATCGCCGGCGGCTTGGCGTTGATTCTTTCCAGGTGGTTGCGAGGATTGCGTTACGTTGTCAGTAGTGGCGATGCAATTGGCCCTTGGGTGGGTTCGCATTCGCGATTGATGGGTTGGCTTTTTTTAGTCTACGAGAAGACATTGTGCCGTTGGTGCGCGGGCTACATTGGCTGGACTCCTTATCTCGTGGGTCGTGCTATGACTTATGGAGCGCCCCGTGCGATGACGGCAGCGGGCTGGGCTTCTTTTCAACGCACTGCCGAACAATTGGCTGAAGCTCGCATTCGAATCCGCAAACAGTGGCAGATACCTCTCGATGCGATTGTGATTGGTATCGCAGGCAGCATGCATTGGACCAGTCGATACCAGTATTGCTACGGATCGGAACTCGTTCGGTCGATGCTTCGTTTAAATCGTAGTGACGTCTTCGCGTTGCTGGTTGGAGATGGCACGGGGCGTGCCAGACTGGAGAAATTAGCCGGTTCGCACAATGGAAGCAGTATTGTCTTTACTGGGCGAATTAAACAGGACGAAGTCCCCGATTACCTAGCCGCGATGGATTTGGGAAGCCTGCCTCAGAGCGTCGATCAAACAGGATCGTTTCGCTATACAACGAAGATCAGTGAGTACATAAATTGTGGACTGCCCATGGTTACTGGCCATGTTCCCATGGGTTATGATCTCGACGAAGGTTGGATTTGGCGATTGCCTGGATCCGCTCCCTGGGACGAAGCATACATCAGTTCGCTGACCGACTTGTTAGAGCATGTTACTGCTGAGGAAGTTAAACAAAAGAAACAAGCAATCCCCATGTCGTCGCCATTGTTTAATCGAGATCTGCAAATCAGGCGCACGACTGCGTTTATTGGAGACCTGCTGGATTTGCCTTCCTGAAACAGTACGAAGAAAGATCAATTGATTTTGGAACGATCTCCAAAGCCTGTTTCGACTGTGCGTCACGCCTCTCCTAATCCAACTAGAAAACTTGTTTCAATTGGTCATTTTTATGTCCTGGGCGTCAATCGACGGTTGACACATGAACTGCAACGTCAATTAAACGGGAAATGGGAGGTTTCGGTCGTTGCTCCCGACTACTTCCTTGGTAAGAATGTTATACGAGAAAATAGATATGCTCCTGAACCCGACGAGTCGGTTCACGCTTACCCAATCAAGGCCCACTACTCAAGTAACATTCATCTATTTTACTACGAACGCCAATTGATAAAAATTCTGGGCCAAGGCTTTGATCTCGTTCACGCGTGGGAAGAGCGATACATCGCGGCAGGGTTTCAAATCGCACGCTCCGTGACAAAGGACGTACCATCTGTCTATCGTTCCGCTCAAAGTCTGCCCAAGCGATATCCAGCCCCCTTTAACTGGATGGAATCTTTCTGCACGCGGCGAATGAACGGCTGGATGTTTTCCGGTTCCTTTCCAGTCATTGGATACATTGGATGGTTCGTTGATGCCAAAGGATTGAATGTTATTATACGGGCTTTCGGTGCAGCCAGGATTCCGGACCGACTGTTGCTCGTTAGTAATGGACCCATGTTGAGTGAAATTCAAAGTTGGGCCAAGAAGCGTTCCGATTCAGTCCGCATTGTACCGACGTCGAGCACAGCGATGTAGCACATTACATAAATGCGATGCAAGTATTGCTAGTCCCAAGCCTGACCACATCGAGCTGGAAAGAACAATTTGGACGGGCGATCGTCGAGGCATTTGCGTGCGGCGTGCCGGTCATCGGCAGCGATAGCGGCGAGATTCCATTCGTAATCGCCGACGCCGGAATCGTCGTTCCTGAAAACCAACCGCTTTTGCTCGCGAATGCAATTGGAAACTTGCTAGATTCTCCGAAGGAAATAGACGACCTCGTTGCTCGCGGATTACAAGTCGTTCGCGAAAAATACACTTGGGATTGTATCGCCCGCAAAACGCTCCAGTTCTTTGATGAGGTTGTTGTGAGAGGAGTTAATGGGTAAAGGTTTTCTTGGTTCTTGGCTGTGCTTGAGATTGGCAATGAAAGATCACAGAAGGCCAAATGGAACATTCTTCTGTCGAGCAGACTTCTAAAATCGGCTAGCACTTGAGGCACAGTGAAATGTTTGATACCATAAAAGATCACCCGAACGCGAGCGAGTTATCCTGGCTGCTTGTCGATGGCGATCTTGTCGAGACGGGCGGGATGGATATTGCCAATCTTCGGCTGGCGCAGTTTCTTGCCGACCATTTCCCTGTCCAGGTTGTCACCCACCGGGCAGATACTTCGCTCTCCGGCCATCCCAATGTACAAGTTAAACGGGTGAAGCGGCCTTTGAATTCGCATTTCCTCGGCGGATTCTTCCTGGATGCTGCTGGGCGCAAAGTGGCGAGAATTAACCAACAACTTCGTCCTGGCTTGACGAAAACCATTGTCAACGGTGGTAACTGTTTTGTGCCAGGCTCGATCAATTGGGTGCATTATGTTCATGCGGCCTATTCCCCGCACAGTACTAGCCGGGGACTGCGAAGGATCAAAAATGTTTTGCATCGCCGACAAGCACTGCGATCCGAACGTCGCGGCCTGACGGCAGCCAGCATCGTAATCTGCAACAGCCACCTGACGGCAAAGCATGTTACGGAACTTGTCGGAGTGCCGGCTGAACGGGTTTGCGTCGTCTATTACGGCATTGACGTTGATCGCTTTTATCCCGCGTCGGAACCCGAGCGTATGGAATTGCGACAGCGTTTGGGCTGGGAGGCAGACCGCCCCTATCTGCTATTCATTGGGGCTCTTGGCGATCAGCGGAAGGGATTTGATTCGGTGGCATCGGCACTGGAGATACTGTGTCGCGAGCCCAATTGGGCCGCGAACCTAGTCGTCGTTGGATCCGGTGCAGATAAGGATCACTGGGAAAGACACTTCGCAAAGCTTGGCTTGAAGGATCGCGTTTCATTCTTAGGATTCCGGCGTGACGTGCCGGATCTGTTGCGAGCGGCGGATGCGCTCGTCGCTCCAACCCGATACGAAGCCTATGGACTTGGCGTCCATGAAGCAATTTGTTGTGGTTTGCCGACGTTTGTCTCACGTGACAGCGGAGTCGCAGAACGTTTTCCAGAATCGTTGCGGGCACGTCTTTTGATCGAGGACCCAAATGATATTGATGAGTTGGCAGTCAAGTTACAAAATTGGCAAGCGAATAGGGGGCAGTACCGTTCGATCGTTTCCAGCTTTTGTGATTCCCTGCGTGTTCGAACCTGGAAGCACATGGCAGAAGAGTTTGTCGCGAGAGTGCAGGTAGATGCTCGTGTATGGTCAGAAAACCTAGTGATTCCAAGTGAACCTTAGTAATTCGCTTGTCGTTCAGGAACAACCGACTCCGCAAGCGGTTTCTGGTGACTCTACCCGTTTCGGGACTAGATCGAATCCTGACCCAATCCGTGCAGTGGACATTCCTAGCTTAACCGGGATTCGCGGAATTCTGGCTCTGTGGGTTGTCGTGTATCACTTCTGGCCCGACTTCCTGGCGCTCTTTCCGGTCTGCGATATCCTTACGCCGATCATTGGAAAAGGCCATTTCGCGGTCCCCGCGTTCTTTATTTTAAGCGGCATCGTACTGGCTCACAATTACCGGCACTTTGCTCGAGTGCAGACGCGATACGTGGTTGCCGGATTCTTGGTGAAACGCTTGGCACGAATCTATCCGGTCCACTTTGTATCGTTGCTGGTGGTTTTGGCGATGGTACTTGTGAGCCGAAATCGCGGCTGGAGCATTACAGATTCGGGCTATACATTCAAAGACTTTGTGTTGAACCTATTTCTTGTGCATACATGGGTGCCCCACTTTTCGTTGAATTGGAATTACCCGTCGTGGTCGATTAGTTCGGAGTGGTTTGTCTACCTGCTTTTCTGTCCGCTGATGTTTGTGTGTTACCGCCTTTCGAACCGAATGGTTTGGTTTGCACTGGCGTTATCAATTGCTGGCACTCTCGTCATTTATTATAGTCCGAAAGAAACTTGGTTTAGGGAGTTGTTGTGCGTGGTGCCCACTTTCACCTGGGGTGCTGTATTTGTCTACGCTTGGACCGCACAACAAAACTTGAAACTGCCGCGAGTGCTGGGGGCCATCGCTCAAAGATTGGCGATCATCCCTGTTGCGTTTGTGTTAGCAAGTTGCTTTATGCCAAGTCCGTACTACTCTGGATGCTTGTTGCTATCTTTAGGTTTCTTGCTCATGTCGCTTTACGTCGCAGGAACTGGAGTCACTGGCGTTTATGACCTGCTATCCGTAAAGTTCCTGGGGGAGGTATCTTACTCGCTCTACATGACCCATACTCTTGCGCAAAAACTATTGTATCAGCTTCTGCCATCGGGCTCCTATGTTGACTCGGCTTTGAACGCCAAGCTTGTGGTTGCGTTTGCTTATTTTTCCTTAATTTTTTCACTTACGTTGATGATGTACTATCTCGTTGAACGCCCGGCAAGAAGTCTGACACGCGTGGTTTCGAAACGCCCGTGAACGAGCGTCGCCGAATCGCGATCCTTGCTGACTTCAAGGAAGAAGGATGGCCGAGCATGGATCTAGTTGCCGAAATGCTGGCTCATCAACTTCGGCCGTCGGCATGTCAGTCTTTGGATAGCACGCTAGTCGAGCCCCGATATCGACACCTATTTTCAAGAGTTCCTGTTCTTCAAAATCGAGGTTTTGCAAAGAACCTTAATCGTTTTTACAATCGGTTCGTGACATACCCGCGTTTCGCCAAGTCACTGGTATCGAACTTCGAGTTTTTTCACGTCGCGGATCACTCGTACGCGGGGTTGATGGATTCTTTGCCGCGAGAGCGAAGTGGCGTCTACTGTCACGATCTCGACGCATTTCGGTGCTTGATCGAACCGGACGCCGAACCACGTCCTTGGTGGTTTCGCAAAATGGCGCGGCATATTCTTACCGGGATGCAAAAGGCTGCGGTTGTCTTTCATAGCACGGGCCCCGTCAGAGAGGCGATTCTGAGACACAAACTGATAGACGAAACGAAACTAATACATGCTCCCTACGGTGTATCAAGCGAGTTCACTAGCGGACCGGCAGCCAACGACACGAACGGCGAGGGATACGCTGTGCCTTTAGTTTCAAAAGAGCGATCAATTGTTCACGTCGGAAGTTGTATTTCTCGCAAACGGATTGATGTGCTGCTCGATTTGTTTGCTGAAGTTCGTCGGACGAAACCTGATGTCAAGCTAATCAAAGTTGGCGGGATATTTACCAGCGAGCATTTGGCGCAGATCGGCAAGTTAGATTTGGAGTCGTCGATCATACACCGGCATGGTCTTACCCGTAGTGAACTCGCAGACGTCTATCGCTCCGCTACGGTTGTTTTGGTTCCCAGTGAGTTTGAAGGTTTTGGCCTGCCGGTGATCGAAGCGCTTGCTTGTGGTGCACCTGTGATCGCTAGCGATATCCCCGTTCTTCGCGAGGTAGGTGGCAATGTGGTCGGCTATGCTCCGGTGGGAGCGATCGATCAATGGGCAACGCTCACCAACAAAGTGCTCGAAAATCCGGATGCGATCGCCCGGCGAGACCGGCGATTGGCTCACGTTTCTCAATACACGTGGGCTCGGCATGCCGAGATCATCTCTCAGGCTTACCTTAATATTGCTTAGCCGGACAGTGGCACTTTGTGTCGAAGGTGTCGAATTTGCTGCGGTTCCGAACTTATCAGCCGTTTTGGCGTTGTACAGTTAGGCGTCTCAGTCGCTAGTGCATCGTCAGAGTCCAATCGTAGGGTTGGTGTACAGGCTTTAGCCGCCTAGGAGCAAACTCGCAACGTAAATCAAAACCGGGCGCCTAAAGGCTGTACACTAGCGCGTGTTGGTGTCTAGCCTTTAGGCGATTCGGCACACCTCGCAGCGCAATCAAAAACTGGGCGCCTAAAGGCTGTACACCAACCTCAAAACCTTTGTTTGACAGTGCGGTAGTCGTTTCATGCAATTCGTTTTCCTTAATCCGGTGGGCAGCATCGGCGGCGCTGAACGAGTTTTGATCGATGTCGTTTCGGCGATCATCCATTCGATGCATGGCCATGCGGTCACTGTCATCCTGCTGGCTGACGGTCCACTTGTCGCGGCCCTTCAGGCGGTTGGTGCTAATGTCATTGTGGAGCCTCTGCCCCGTGAGCTAAGTGGACTCGGTGATTCACAATTGATCGGCGGCCATCGCCTGAGAAAACGTCTCGCCCTGGTCGGGCATCTGGCGTTCGGCTCGCTCAGTTTTATCAGTTTCATATATCGCCTGCGTCGAGTCATCCTGCAGCAGAAACCGGATGTGCTTTATTCAAACGGGCTGAAGACGCATCTGTTGTCGGCGATTATCAAGCCTCGCCGTGCAAAACTTGTTTGGCACCTTCATGACTTCTATGGTGCTCGACCCGCAGTCGCCAAGGTCCTAGGGATGGCTGCCAGGCGTGTGGACCGTGGTATTGCGATCAGTCAGGCGATTGAAACGGACATGAACCGTTTGGCACCAGGATTATCAATTGCTGTGATTTACAACTCCGTTGATAATGTCAAGTTTACACCTCCCGGTCCGGGCGTGAACGGAGCAGAACTTGACCGCTTGGCGGGACTGGGGATCGCCCCTGATTCTGTGTTGCGTGTTGGTTTGATTGCAACGTATGCCAACTGGAAGGGGCATCGCACGTTCATCGACGCGTTTGCTAAAGCGCGTAGACGAGTATCAGCGCCGATGAGAGGATACTTGATTGGCGGCCCGATCTATTCGACGGAAGGTTCGCAGTTCACTGCGGACGAGCTAAAAACGCATATTCGCGAACTGGGGCTTGAAATCGTGGTGGGATTGATTCCTTTTCAAAGCGATACTTCCTCGATTTATCAGATGCTTGATGTGGTCGTGCATGCAAGCACGAGACCAGAGCCATTTGGCTTAACGATCGTGGAAGCGATGAGCTGTGGACGAGCGGTCATTGTTTCTGCGGCCGGGGGTGCGAAAGAACTGTTCGATGAAGGTGTGGACGGCCTCGGTCACACGCCGGGAGATTCTTCGCAGCTCGCCGAGGCCATGGTTCGATTGGGAAATGATGCTGACTTGAGGCAGCGTCTGGCGACAACGGCCAGGCAAACTAGTTGCCAGCGGTTCTCAGGGGAACGATTTCGGCAGGAGCTTGCTTGCCTAATCGATCGACTTTAGTCATATGGCACACAAAACTAGGTTCTTCCACACAACATCCCAGTCCAATGGATGCCTCTTACGCCACGGCGACCCGATGCGCAAGCTGGCGCTCTTTCAAGTCAATGACGGGCAATATGAACGATTTCCAGAAGATTCTTGGAGAAGGATAGTGCGGTTGCTGGCAGTTCCAATCGACTCCATCCAGCACCATCTAGCGCGCTGTACGCGCAAAACCAAAGAACGTGGCTGGCCAAGCCTCATCGGCACCCTGAAATCCCGCTCAAAATAACCAGACCGGGAACCGCTGGGAATTTAGGGAACAGAGTAGGGCAATTGTCTCCATTGCTCGGCAAACATTTGGGACAATGGTTCTGCACTGAATTACGAACCCTCTTGACCGGCTTGTTCATTGCCTTTTGTGCCGATTTTTCATCCTTATCGGGATAAAGAGCCATGCAAGGTCATTTTCGGTCCCCTTGTTGCAGCTTTGACTGGAAGGGATCGACAGCGGCGTATACATTGACCGCAATCGGATGTTGCGTTGGCGGTTTAAAGTTACCTCGCTGGAATCGTTTGACGTCCGGCGGCCTTCTCTTTTCAAGCAGTTGTTATGAACCCTCGCGAACTTGATGCTGACTCGGACCGTTTCGACGATTCCCTCGACTTGGGTACACCTGTTTCAGGCCACAATGGTACGGCGTCTGCTGCAAGTGAGCGTCAAGAATCCGCGACCAATGGAGCCCGGTCCTCACATAATGGTGCGGGTCAGCCATCTGCTCGACGTGATTTTTCACCGGCGACGGCGGGATACAGGTCCGACTATCGAGACTATCGAAGCATTGATTACCGTGATACCAACTACCGGGGAACCGAACCGACTGGGGACGGAAATGATGGGCAAATCGATTGGGCCGGAGCCATTTGGCGGTATCGATTTGCCTTGGTCCTGCCGACACTGCTTGGCCTTGCTCTTGGTGGGGCCTATTTCACGACTCGCCCTAATGTCTACCGCTCGACCGCTCGGCTAATCGTCGAAAGTGATCAACTTTGGACACCTGATGCCGGCTCAAAGGAAGCCGCTAGTGCTGTTCCGCCGTCTGAATTGCTGCTGATGCAGCTTCGCAGCGAAAAAGTACTTAATCATGCAGCGGTTCACCCTTTGCTAGCTGATGCATCGACAAAGATGAACCCAGGCGAGTTGCGGTACCTGCTTTCGAGTGGCGTTGGGTTCCAGGATGCCATGCAGAAGACCCAATCGACTCGGGCGATCGCATTTTTTCTTCATTTTGACAACGAAGATCCGCAGTTTGCGATCAATGCCGTGACGGCGCTAAGCGATGGATTGCAGAATTTCTTTGCCGAGAAATCCGAGACGTCGGTGGCTGAGCTAAAGAAGCTGATCACAACCGCCAAGGACAAGTTGCTTCCCGAGCTAAATCTGCTTGAAGCGGATTATCAGAAGTTTCGCGAGAACTCTGACTTGAGCTGGAACCAAAATGGCGCGATGGTCAATCCATTTCGCGAGAAGCAATTGGCGCTGCAGGGCCAACGCTTGACCATGGAGGGCAATCTTCGCGACCTGACGACCAAGCTAACGGCGGTCATCAGCACTATCCAGTCCTCGAACGACCCGCTGCTTACGATGGAAGTCGTCCAGCAATTGCTGGGCGAAGAGCTATTTGCGGTTCGGCAGTTAACTAATCCCGAGGGAGAAATGTCTGGCGCAAGCAATGCAAACCGGGACGAAGACCTGTCTTTGGCGAAGTTGGCAATTGAGCGAGTCTTGTTACCCCTGGACGTTGAGCGGGAGCAATTCGCATCGCAGTTTGGCAGCGGACACCCATCGGTCAAGCAGTTGGACAAACAGATTGCTGCCACCCGAGAAAAACTAAACGAGGTCAGCGTGCAAGAGACCAAGCGACTCAGTGAGCTAAGACGTGAGGGCGAGTCTCCATCTGGCGAAATTATCAAGCTCCGTCGTGAGCGTGCCGAGTTGGCGGTGAGCGGGTTTGTCCGCGCGCTGGAAACACGAAGAACGGTGATGACGTCGCAGATCGAGACGCTCGATAAGCAGATTACGGATCTGGCCGATCAGGCAACCAAATTGGCCCGCGCGGAAAGCGAAAACGCGATGTACCTTAGGCGGATCGACCGGTCGCAGAAGTTGTTCGACAATGTTGAAGAACAAATGACACGCGTAAATCTTTCGGACCAAGACTCTACGATTCATATTAGCCAGCTCAACGCACCGTCACAATCCGCTCTCGTCTCGCCAATCGTAAGCAAATTCCTTACCATCGGTGGATTGCTGGGTGGGTTATGCGGAATGGGGCTGGTGTATTTACTGGAAAGCCAGTCGAAGACCTTCCGCACGTCCGAGGAGATTGGGACTGCACTTGGTCTTCGCGTATTGACCCATGTGCCGACAGACAATCACCGCCTTCCAAAAATGGTGAAGGGTGAAGTTTATCCGTATGAAGGAATTGACCCAGGGTTATCGTTAATTCACCGCCCTCGCTCAACGACATCCGAATCCGTACGTCGTCTTCGTACGACAGTGTTCTTCGACGCCGCTGCGATAGGCGCAAAGATAATCCAGGTTACCAGTCCACTTCCTGAGGATGGTAAAAGTACGCTTGCAGGCAATTTGGCAGTATCGATTGCGAGAAGCGGGAAAACCGTGGTGATTGTGGACGCGGATATGCGGCGTCCTCAAATGACTTCCTCATTTGGCATGGAAAAACGTGCGGGGCTGTCCGAACTGATTGATGGGACCTGCGATCCAACCCAGGTCATCCACAAAACGGCGGTCGAGAACCTTTCCATTGTCCCCTGCGGTCCGATTCCCGCGAATCCAGCTGAAGCATTGAGTATGTACCAGTTCGCGGACTTTTTGCAATGGTTGCGTGAACGGTACGATTATGTCATTGTTGATACCCCGCCGCTCTTGGTGGTCTCCGATCCAGCTATTGTCGCCAGCGTGGTTGATGCAATCGTGTTCACTTTCCGTGTTAAACGTGGATGTCGCCCGCAAACAAAAGAAGCGGTTACGATGCTCCGCGCGACAGGAACTCCGATTCTTGGCGTCGTTGTCAATCGAGTCGATCAGAACACTGCGGCCACAGGATACAGGAGCTATCAAGCGTCTTCGTACTATAGAAGACGGTACACTAATCATTCGCTAGGGCAGAAATCAAATACGATTGATGACAGTAAGACACGTGAGTTTGTTATTTCGCCAAAAACGTCCGGTACTTGGAGTCAAGAATTGGCGTCGTCGGCAAGTGACAAGAGTTGAAACGGGTTTGATTCCCGCAGGCTCGCCCTGCGGATGCTACGGTTTGTTACGACTTTGACTGTCCCAAATCGACCCCAAACCCTCTCCCCAGAGTACTAGGAGACAATGGTTCTAAACTTCAGGGGTTGGGCGGTCTTGAAGATATTCCGTGAGAT
>Ga0105046_10005795_pt1 | contig 19524 bp, 16 predicted proteins | sample MAT03_FD_78385 | JGI IMG/M metagenome (GOLD analysis project Ga0105046, IMG submission 78385) | Freshwater microbial communities from Lake Fryxell liftoff mats and glacier meltwater in Antarctica - MAT-03 (megahit assembly) | ecosystem: Environmental > Aquatic > Freshwater > Ice > Liftoff... | reverse complement strand
TGTACACCCGCATCACTCGCCCTGGTCGAATGCAGCGATGATGAGGGTACCGGCTTGATGCCTTTCCTGCGTTTTGTGGACCTGGTGCCCGGTGGTACCTACTACCTGCGGTACTGGGGCTACGGCAGCGCGACCGGGACCTTCAACCTGTGCGTGTGGAGCCCGGCTTATACCGCCGGGAACTGCTCATACCTGCTGGAGATGTACGACTCCGGCGAGAACGGCTGGGGCAGCAGTGCGGTGCAGATCCAACTGGATGCCGGACCGATCAACAGCTACACGGTGCCCAGCGGTCAGTACAACGCGGTCGCCTTCGGGGCCAACATCGCCCAGATCCTATACCTGAGCTATGTGAACACCGGGCCCAACCAGATCCAGAACCGCTATTTCCTCCGGCAGATACCCGGTGGCAACGGCGTTTTCCTCGCGGGTCCCACCCCTGCTTCCGGCCTTGTCTTCTTCGAGTCGATCGATTGCGTTCCCCCACCACCGCCAGCCGAGGATTGCCGGGGTGCTGTGGCGATCTGCAATGCCCAGTCGTTCTCCAACAATGCGGCAGGGACAGGCTTCGACGTGGATCTTCGACCGGCCACCTTTGGTTGTCTGGCCGCGGCCGAACGCCAGGGGACCTGGTACAAATTCTCCCCCTCGGCAAGTGGGACCATCGGGATGACGATCGCCCCGATAAACAGCGGTGACGATTACGACTTCGCGGTCTGGGGACCCTATGTGGCGGTCAGCTGCCCACCGAACACCGCACCCGCCCGGTGCTCCTATTCTGGCTTGTCGGGCAACACGGGTATGGGAAACGGGGCTGTCGACTTAACGGAGAACTCCTCCGGCGACAAGTGGGTCGCACCACTCACGGTGATCTCGGGTCAGATCTACCTGTTGTACGTGAGCAACTTCAGCCAGAGCGGCCTGGCGTTCGATCTCAGCTGGCAATTGTCCGGTGGTGCTTCATTGGACTGCACCCTTCTCCCGGTGGAACTCCTCGCGCTCGAAGCGAAGTCCCTCAGCGAGGCCATTGAGGTCACCTGGACCACTGGCAGTGAGGTCAACTCGGACCACTTCATCGTTGAGCGGTCCTCGGACATGATCAGCTTCGAGGCGATCGGCACAGTGCCAGCAGCGGGCACCAGCGCTTCACCTACGGACTATGTGTACGTGGATGAAGCCCCGAATGAAGGCCTGAACTACTATCGCCTGCAACAAGTGGACGAGGACGGTTCGTCCACCAGGAGCCAGTCGGTCTACGCCGTTTACCGCAGGGCCACCACGGAGATGGTCGTCTTCCCCAACCCTGCCGGCGATATCCTCTATGCCTCCTTCGAACTGCCCGAAGATGACGCGGTGATCTACCGGGTGCTCGATGCCAGTGGCCGCCTTGTGGAACAGGACCTGTACCACGGCACCAAGGGTAGCATGCTCATCGACATTCCGCTGGACCGGTTGCCGCCTGGCAGCTACACCCTGCTGGTGAACGATTCGTTCGGCGCGCTGAACGGCTCGGCGCACTTCATCCGGGAGTGAGCCCCCTGGGGCTTTCCTTCGGGACCCTGTCGTGGTAAATTCGACCCGATGTCATCCCGTGGTGTTCCCTCCCTCCTCCTACTGTTCCTTTTGGGCCTCCCGCTCCGTGGCGGTTCCCAGGAGTATTCCCCGCCGGTTGCCACCTACCGTTTCGGCCTCAGCCTGAACACCGGCTACAATGGCGAACTCTTCACCTTGTTCCAATTGAAGGAATTCGAGGGAAAGACCATCGGCACCGAACCCATGACGCGCCAGCAGTTCGTGCTGCAGGCCCAAGGAGCCGTGCCGAGCAAGGCGAACCCCGAGGCGGTCAACCTGTTCAAACAGTACGAAGTACGCGCGTGCGTGCATCCCGACGATGCGGACGGCACCCGCTTCCTCCGCGATTGCGATGTTCTTGACCAACTCTGGCGACTGCGCTTCTGGGAATACCCGTTCCTCCTAGCGGAAGGCCAGCATCCGGGCAAGGGCTGGTCCGAGAACCGCAGTGCCCCCTCGCCCAGGCAGCTCCTGCTGCTCACGGATTATGGCATGCTCTACCTCAATGACATGGCGCGTGGCGAGAATGTATTCCGGCTGCTGCGCGATGTGGGCGATAGCAGTTGGGTGGACAACTACCGGAAAGGATACTGACCTTCGCGCATGGAGCGCACGCTCGTGGATGAGCAACTCTTCGAGCTGTTGCGGCGCGGTGATCGAGCGGCGCTGGGCCGTGCGATAACCCTTGTTGAAAGTGACCGCGCCATTGACGCTCCGATCGCCCGGGCGTTGATCGAACGATGCCTGCCCGACAGCGGCAACTCCATGCGCGTGGGGATCACCGGCATACCGGGTGTGGGAAAGAGCACATTGATCGACGCGTTGGGTCTTGAGTTGATCAACGCAGGGCACCGCGTGGCGGTCCTGGCCATCGACCCGAGCAGTGCGCGCAACGGCGGAAGCATTCTGGGCGACAAGACGCGCATGGAGCACCTTGCCCAGGCCAGCGCCGCGTTCATCCGCCCCACACCCACCGGAGGAACGCTCGGTGGCGTGGCGCGCCGGACCCAGGAGACCATCGTGCTGTGCGAAGCGGCAGGCTACGATCGCATCCTCATCGAGACCGTGGGCGTTGGCCAGAGCGAACTGGACGTGGACCGGATGACCGACCTGAACGTGCTGCTACTGATCGCGGGCGCAGGCGACGAATTGCAGGGCATCAAAAGGGGCATCATGGAAGCCGCGGACCTGATCGCCTTCACCAAGGCCGACGGCGACGCCACTGCACGCATCGAATTGGCGCGCCGTGAGTTGAAGAACGCCCTCACTTTGTTGCCCCCACGCGATAGTGGGCGCCATCCGGATGTGTTGCTGACCAGCGCGATAACCGGTGATGGCATCGCCGAACTGCGCGACCAGATCGAGGCGCTCCATCAGGAAGACGTGCGAACCGGCCGTGCCGCCCAGCGACGTCACGAACAGAACCTCTTCTGGATGCACCGATCCATGGAAACAGCGCTGCTCAGCGCCCTGCGCAATGATGCGCGCGTATCCGCCGCCCTGCCTGAGCTGGAACATGCCGTGCGAGCGGGCCTCAAGAGCCCCTTCCAGGCGGCATCGGAATTGCTCGATCTCTTCAGAACAGGCGGCGCACCTCCTCCTTGAGGGCGAGGATCACCTCCTGGGAAGGTGTATGGGAGAGCCTGCTGACGTTCTCGAAGATCCGGCGGCTCAACTCTGTGCCGGAGGTAACGTCACCCGTTTGTTCGTAGCTCATATTGATCAGGCGGATGGTCTCTTCGCGCGCCTGTCGCACCTTGCTCCAGGCCTTGTCGCTCACGTAGATCTGTTGTGTCAGGTTGTGGTCGAACTCCTCGCGGATCGTGGCGATCAACTCGCCGTGGAGCATGCGCGAGGTCATGCTGCCGGTGTGAACACGCAGCACCATCGGCCCGGGCGCGATGCGCTCCAACAGGAGCACCAGGCGCTCATACGCTTGCAGCCGCAAGGGAAGAACGTGCTTGTGGTCCTCCTTCTTCAACTCCCCGATGCGCTCGCCCATGCGCATGCCGATGAATTGCCGGATGAGGTAGAACGCGGTGAGGAACACCACGATGGAAGGCAGGATGGCCACAAGGACCAGGATGACGGGATCGTTCATCGTTGAAAAAGCGGTGGACGAATATCGGCATACGGCGCCGCTTCGCCGGATCCGCCCCAACGGGCTTCGTTAGTTTTGCGCCGGCCTGCCGCGAGGCGTGCCTTCGCCACCATGCACCTTTCCCCTACGGTCACCTCCATCGTCGAGCCTGCCACGTTGTTGATGGCCCGCCGCAGCCGCGAATTGCGGGCCCAGGGTCGCGACATCATCGACCTGAGCCTGGGCGAGCCTGACCATGATCCACCGCCCTTCGCTCTGGAAGCGGCCCACGAGGCCCTGCGCGGCCCCTGGCACAAGTACACACCGGTGAACGGCTATGCCGATGTGCGGCAGGCGATCGCGAACAAGTTCGAGCGGGACAACGGCCTTCGTTATAGTCCCGAGCAGATCGTGGTGAGTACGGGTGCCAAGCAGTCGATCATGAACGTGGTGATGAGCCTGTGCGGCCCCGGAGATGAAGTGGTGATCCCGGCGCCTTACTGGGTGAGCTATTCGGAACAGGTGCGTCTGGCAGGTGCCACCCCCGTGCTGGTGACCTCCACGCTGGAGGAGGATTGGAAACCGCCGATCGAACGGATCGCCAAGGCGATCACACCCCGCACCCGGTTGCTCATGTTCAGTTCGCCGTGCAACCCCAGCGGCTCGGTCCTCTCGCGCACCGAACTGGAGGAACTCGCAACGGTCGTCGCGCAGCACGAGGGACTCTACGTGATGGCCGACGAGATCTACGAGCACATCGTTTTTGAGGGCGAGCACCTCAGCTTCGCATCGTTGCCCGGCATGGCCGAACGCACCATCACCGTGAACGGACTGAGCAAAGCCTTCGCGCTCACCGGCTGGCGCATCGGTTACCTCGGTGCTCCGCTGTGGATCGCACAGGCTTGTACGAAAGTCCAGGGGCAGTTCACGTCGGGAGCGAACAGCATCGCCCAGCGCGTGACCAAGGTCTGTATGGAAGCGGATCCAGCGCAACTCGCCCCGATGCGCTCGGATTTCCGGCGCCGCCGCGACCTGATGGTGAAGGCAGTGAGCACGATCCCCGGCTGGCGCTGCAACGTACCGCAAGGAGCGTTCTACCTCCTCCCCGACGTACGCACCAGTATCGATGGAAAGATCATCAAGGGCTCTGTTGACTTGAGCCTCTACCTGCTCGATACCGCTGGCGTCAGCCTGGTCGAAGGGAAGTCCTTCGGAGCGGAAGGCACCTTGCGCATCAGCTATGCCGCCAGCGACGCGAAGCTCATCGAAGCCATGCAGCGCGTCGCGTCGGCCATCGCCCAACTGCCCGGATGATGGCCTCTGCGGTCGCGAACTTTCTGGAGAAAACTGAGCGCACGACGATGATCGTGGTGGGCGACGTGATGGTGGACGCCTACCTCTGGGGTCGCGTGGAGCGCATTTCGCCCGAAGCCCCGGTCCCCGTGGTGCATGTCACCGAACGCAGCGCACGCCTCGGTGGTGCCGCCAACGTGGCGTTGAACGCGAAGGCCTTGGGCGCCACACCCATCGTGGTGAGCGTGCTGGGCAATGACGAACAGGCGACCTTGATGACGCGCCTCTTCACGGAGCAAGGCTTGTCCACCGAAGGGCTGTTGCGTTCGGACGCGCGCCGCACAACGGTGAAAACCCGCGTGATCAGCGGGCACCAGCATGTTGTTCGCGTGGATGAGGAGCAGGACGATGACCTGAACGCCGCGGACGAAAAGCGGCTGATCGAACGTGTGACCAGCATGCTGGCCAGCGCGAAACCCGGCGTGCTGGTGTTCGAGGATTACAACAAGGGTGTGCTCACCGAAGGTGCGATCACCGCGATCATCGCTGCCGCCGCAAAGGCCCACGTGCCCGTTGCCGTCGACCCGAAAAAGAAGAACTTCTTCGCCTACCGCAGTGTTGATCTCTTCAAGCCCAATCTGAAGGAACTGCGCGAAGGCCTCAAGATGGACGTTGATCCCGCAAAGCCTGGAAGTGTGAAGTCCGCGGTGCGTGCGTTGGAAGAGAAGATCGGCAACAAAGCTTCATTGATCACCTTGAGCGAACACGGCATGTACCTGAGCACCGGTGGTGAGGAGCATGCCGTTCCCGCCCACCGCAGGAAGATCGTGGACGTGAGCGGTGCTGGCGACACGGTGATCGCCGTGGCCGCACTGGCGCTGGCTCAAGGACTGGCCCCCAAGCATCTTGCCCAACTGGCGAACCTCGCCGGAGGACTTGTATGCGAAGAGGTCGGTGTAGTGCCCATCGACAAAGAGCGTTTCCGGGCGGAATGCGAGCGCCTGCAGCTGCCCGCATGATCGTTACGCCCTACTCTTCCGACGGATCCAAGCGCGAGCAGGTCGAACACATGTTCGACGCGATCAGCCCGAAGTACGACCTGCTCAATCGTCTCTTCTCCATGGGCGTGGACCAAGGGTGGCGCCGCAAGGTGATCCGTCTCGTCGCAGAGGAGCCGGTAGAGCAACTGCTGGACGTGGCAACTGGTACCGCCGACCTGGCGATCCTCGCCGCGAAGAAGGTGAAGCACGTCACCGGTGTGGACATCAGTGAAGGCATGCTCGCCCATGGCCGCACGAAGGTGAAAGCCCGCAAGCTCGAACACCGCATCACCCTGCAACGCGCCGACAGCGCCGCCCTGCCCTTCGCCGATGCGAGCTTCGATGCCATCACCGTGGCTTTCGGCGTGCGCAACTTCGAGGACCTCGAACGCGGCATCACGGACATGGCCCGCGTGCTCAGGCCGAACGGCCGCCTCTTCGTGCTCGAGTTCAGCAAGCCGCCCAACAACTTGCTGGGCGGGCTCTTCCGCTTCTACTTCCACCGGGTGATGCCCTTCGTTGGCAAACTCGTGAGCAAGGACAGCGCCGCATACACCTACCTGCCCAAGAGCGTGGATGCGTTCCCGGATGGTGAAGCCTTCGTGCGCATTCTGGAGAAGTGCGGCTTGCGCGATGCGAAGGCCGAACCGCTCACGGGTGGCATCGCGACCTTGTACACGGCGCGGAAGTAAGGCTCCTTGCAAGCGCAGTGGCCCTGCGGAGACCCTGCGTAAGTTTGGGTTCTTAGCTGCATGAAGTATTCTTGCCAACTTCTTTGGGCCTCTTTTTTCATGACTTTCGCAGGGTGTGAACGCAGCCCTTCAAGCCGTCAACAGGACCGAGAACCATTCGATAGCACTGCATGCGCACCTCTAGGTGATACCCACGCTGTTCTACAATGCACGACCTACTATCGTGAGGGTCACATTCGGCGCTTATACACTCACAGAAACGACACCTTAGTGGGTGAGGAGAAAGCCTTTGACGAAACTGGCATACTTAGAACGTACTCATACTCCAACGTCGTTGGGAGTCTCCTTTATAGGCGTTCATACGACGCGCAGGGTGGTATGTCAGAGGAGTATGGATACGTTATGGTTCAACAGATAATTGACCCACCCGAAGCTCAAGTGGGAGATACCATTACGGTTCAGGTCTACATTATCAATCCGCCGGGGGTGTCTCAGCACATAGTTGGTATCGGCAAGGGCTTGGAGAGATATCCTCTGTTCCATGAAGAGAAGGAATCAGGAGTCTTCACGGAGTGGTTCTCCTTGGCCAAACCCGGTGCGTTTCGGATTGCATACGAGGCATTGGTAAGGGATAGCGTGAATGGCACTTCGAAAGTGGAAAATAACTCGTTTGTGATTCGCTTCACCCCCGTTAGCGAGGATGTTGCTGGTTCGGATCTGTGATCCGGACCATCTTCCAAGAATTCCGGGCTGGCCTGAGGCGTGCAGCCGATCTTCGATCGGCCCTCACTGTTCCGTTCGCCGGGCACACACGGATCGATCCCTACTTTCGTTGCCACTTCCACAATGGTCCGCGCACGTTCCCTTCTTCTAGGCCTGCTCTTCCTGGTCAGCGCTTCGGCTTTTGCCCAAAGCATCAAGGGCGTCAAGGTGGAGAACCTCCCCAACTTCGACCTGCGGCGCTTTCATTTCGGCTTCCTGCTGAGCTACAACACCAGTGACCTCTTCGTGAAGCTGGATCCGCTGTCGCCTCTGCGCGACTCGTTGATGGTGCTGGAGCACCAGAAACAACCCGGCTTCAACCTGGGGATCGTCGCATCGTTCAACGTGAACCAGAACTTCAGCTGGCGGTTTCTGCCAACGCTCTCCTTCCAGGAACGCATCCTGCAGTACCAATTCCGCACGCCCGACGGCGGATCGATCTACTTCCAGAAGCCGGTGGAAAGCACCTACCTCGAGTTCCCGATCCTGATGAAACTGCGCAGTGACCGCATCAACAACTTCGCGGTGTATGTGATCGGCGGCGGCAAGTTCTGTATCGACATGGCAAGCCAGCGCGATGTGAACAACGCGTTGGACGATGAGGTGGTGGTGAAGCTGGCCAAGTACGACTACGCGGCTGAGGTCGGTGGTGGTTTCGACATGTTCCTCCCCTACTTCAAGTTCGGCATTGAACTGAAGGCGAGCATCGGCATCCCCAACCTGAGCATCGACGACGACACGCGCTTCAGCGACCCGATCCAGAGCCTGCGGTCCAAATCCTACGTGCTCACCTTCACCTTCGAGGGCTGAACCATGGAGCGCACCGCGGCGGGCGCACGCACGGTGGACATCGCGCTGTCCCCTGCCGAAGCAACGGATCCGGTGCTGGTGCGGCTGGCCGCGGAAGAGGCAGCAGGGCTCAAGACCGGCAGCGCTATCGTTTCGCGCATCCTCAAGCGGTCCATCGATGCACGCAGCAAAGCACCACGCATTCGTTTGCGCGTGCTGGTCTCCGACGTTGATATCGCGGCGGACGGTAACACTCCCACCCAGCTTCCGGATGTACGCGGGGCCCGCGCCGTTGTGATCATCGGCTGCGGTCCCGCAGGCCTGTTCGCCGCCCTGCGTGTGATCGAGCGGGGTCTGCGGCCACTGCTCCTGGAGCGCGGCAAGGACGTGCGCGAACGCCGCCGCGATCTCGCCGCGATCAATCGCTCGCACCTCGTGGACCCCGATAGCAACTACTGCTTTGGCGAAGGCGGAGCCGGTACTTACAGCGACGGTAAGCTGTATACGCGCAGCCACAAACGTGGCGACGTGGAGGGTGTGTTGCGCACGCTGGTCGAATACGGCGCGTCGCCGGACATCCAGATCGATGCCCATCCGCACATCGGCACGAACAAGCTGCCGGGCATCATCACGGCCATGCGTCAGGCGATCAGTACCGCAGGTGGTGAGGTACGTTTCAACACACGTGTCACTGATCTGATCGTGGAGAACGCGCACGCGCGGGGCGTGATCACGGCGGATGGCGAAGAGGTCCGCGCGGATGCCGTCGTGCTGGCCACGGGGCATTCCGCACGGGACATCTTCAGGTTGCTGCATGCCAAGGGGATCCGCATCGAGCGCAAGGACTTCGCACTGGGTGTGCGTATCGAGCATCCACAATCCATCATCGATCAAGCGCAATACCATTGCGCTGTCCGTGATCCCTACCTCCCACCGGCCAGCTACAGCCTGGTGCAGCAGGTGGAAGGGCTGGGCGTCTACTCCTTCTGCATGTGCCCGGGCGGCATCATCGCCCCATGCGCCACCGCGCAGGATGAAGTGGTGACCAACGGCTGGAGCCCGAGCAAGCGCAACAACCCCTTCGCCAATTCAGGCATAGTGGTGCAGGCCCCCGGACCTTTTGCCGCTGATCCGCTCGCAGGTATGGACTACCAGCGCTCGGCGGAGCATGCGGCGTGGAAGGCCGGTGGTGAACGCCAGACGGCGCCCGCACAGCGCATGGAGGACTTCATCCAGGGGCGGCTCTCCAGCGATCTGCCCCAATGCAGCTACCCGCCCGGTATCGTCCCGTTCCGATTGGACGAATTGCTACCGAAGGAGATCGCCGGTCGGCTGCGCGATGGGCTGAAGGAGTTCGGGAAAAAGATGCGCGGCTATCGCACCAATGAAGCGGTGGTGGTCGCCGTGGAATCACGCACCAGTTCGCCCGTGCGCATCCCGCGTGATCCGGATACCCTCGAGCATGTGGAGGTGCGGGGGCTGTTCCCCTGCGGTGAAGGAGCGGGCTATGCCGGCGGCATCGTTAGCGCGGCAATGGACGGGCAGCGCGTGGCGGACCGCATCGCCGAACGCTACCGGGCGAGCCGCTGACGCGTGAACTCCATGCACAATGCCGAGGCCGCCATGGCCACGTTGAGCGATTCCGCACCACCTGACCGGGGCACACTGATCAGCTCACTTTTCAGATCCCTGATGGCCTTGGAGACGCCATGGGCCTCACTCCCCAACACGAGTATCGCGGGAGAGCGCAGCGAAGTCGTGAATACCGATGCACCTTCCATCGAAGCGAGGTAGAGGGTGGCACCGGCGCTCCTCAACGCCTGGAGTTTCGGCGCCAGATCATGGCGATGTACGTCCACCCGAAGGAAAGCACCCATGCTCGCCTGCACGCATTTCGGATTGAACTCCTCCACGCAATCGGCGCTGCAGAGCACCCGGCGCACCCCGAACCAATCCGCGATCCGCAGCACCGTCCCGAAATTTCCGGGGTCACGGATACCGTCCAGGGCGATCACCAACTCATCGGCCTCCAAGCGTTCCAACGGGGCGCGGTGGGGCTTGCGCACCACGGCCACCAACTGGCTCCCGCTCTCCAATGTGCTGATCCGATCAAGTTCATGGGGCAGCACGATGTTGGCATCCGTGAGCTTGAGCACGCGCGCCATCTCCTCTGTGGCGAACAGGGCTTGGACCGGCCATCCGCTGCCCAGCAGTTCACGCACCGAGCGCTCGCCTTGCACCAGGAAATCGCCCGACAACTCGCGGAACTTCTTCTGGTGCAGGGAGCGCGCGTGATCCAGCGCGGCCTTGGTGGTCAAGGGTCGGATATATTTGGCACTGCCTGTGCGTTGCACAGCGGGTGCGCAAATTAGGTCGCACGCCGCCAAAGCGCTCTGGCGACAGCGCGCAGCCCACCGCTCTCCTTGTCGATCCGCAGAACCCATATCGCCGCCGCACTCGGGAGCCTTTTGCTGCTCGCCGGCTGCGACCCGACCCGGCGGGTTCCTCAGGGCGAGCACTTGCTCAGGAAGAACCGGATCGTGCTCGCCAAGAGATCACTGGACCCTGGCGAGTTGGAGGCCATCGTCAAACAGAAGCCGAACAAAAAGATCATCGGCATGCGCTTCCACATGGCGATGTACAACCTGCCCGATCCAGAACACATGGAGCGGAAGAAGGCCCGCAAGGACGCGCGCACGGATGAACGCAACGAAAAGCGCTCGGCCAAGGGGAAAGCACCAAAGCCCTACAAGCGCACCATGGGCGAATGGTTGCGTGGCACCGTTGGTGAGGCACCGGTGGTGCTGGACAGCGCATTGACCGGCCGATCAGCGCAACAGATACGGCTATACATGCACAAGGAAGGGTGGTTCGACGCCACCGTCCGTGATACGGTACACTTCACCCATCGACGGTGGTTCGGTGGCGGGCGTGGCAAGCCCTTCGTCCAGGCCAAAGCCGAAGTGGAATACCACGTTGATCCCGATACGTCCTACACCTACCGGAACATCCAATTCGCTGTGGACGATGACATGCTGCGACACCATGTGGCGAGCAGCTGGGAGAACAGCCTGCTGAAACCCGGTGACCGCTACGATGCGGACATCCTCGACAAGGAACGGACCCGCATCGCTGACCTGCTTCGGAACCTGGGTTACCTCTTTTTCACCCGGGAGCTGGTCCAGTACGATGCGAACATCACTGTGGGCGATCACCAGGTGGACATTGTGTTGAACCTGCAACGGCCCCTGGCCAAAAATGAGCGTGGCTTGAAAGGCAGCAAGGAGGGCACCATCTATACGATCAAGCGCATCGATATCGCCGCTTACCGTCGCCCACGCAACACGGATGCGCTGACGATCGATACGCTGGACCAGGGTGGTTACCGCTTTCTCTTCCGTAACCGGCTGCCGTACAAGACGAAGGCCTTGCTGCACCCCATCCTCCTGAATCCGGACGAGCGCTTCCGACAAAGCAACGCGGACCTTACCTACCGCCGCCTCACCGGCCTCAGGGTGTTCGACCGTGTTGACATCACCTACGATACCAGCGGAACCGGTGGCCCGGGCTTGGCGAACGCGCGCATCTCCCTATTGCCCGGCAAGGAACAGAGTATGTCCGCTGAAGGATTCGGGACCAACCGGGGCGGTGCCCTGGGCACCTCGGTGAGTCTGGGGTACAAACACAGGAACCTCTTTCACCGGATGACCTCGCTCCAACTACAGTTAGTGCTTGGCCTGGAGGCCCAACAGCCCATTACCGGGGGAAGCAATACCACGGAGGAAGAGACCACCGGAGGGGTGGGTGCAGGTGATGGCCTTTTCAACACCGTGGACATCGGCCCGGACCTCACATTGGGCTTCCTGCTCCCATCCCGAAAACTGTTCAGTAAATCCAGCGACGCCCGGTTGCTCTTCAACGCCCTCTATAACTACCAGCGTCGCCCGGACTATACGCGCACCCTGGGCAAGCTGTCCTTCGGTCTGCAGTGGAACGAATCAAATTCGAACACGATCGGTCTGTTCCCCTTGGAGATCAACGTGATCAAGATCCCACAGAAGTCCGCCGCCTTCGAGGACTACTTGCTGCGATCGAACGATCCGGTGCTCACCAACAGCTACACCGATCACTTGATCGTTGAAATGCGGGGGACTTTGGTCCTCGCACCACCTGAAGGGCAGTGGAGGCGCAACAAGTTCTTCAGCCGGATCAACCTCGAGTGGGCAGGGTACCCTCCGGTGAAATGGATCTCCGCTGAAACACAGGACAGCAGCGGCAACACCTTTCGCACGGTGGCGGGGGTGCGTTATGCGGAGTTCGTGAAAGCGGACAGCGACCTGCGCTGGCATCGTGTGGTGAACGATAAGAGCAGCTTCGCGTTCAGGACGGCGGCAGGGATCGGGATACCCTTCGGGAACCTTACCGTGCTACCGTTCGAAACCAGCTTCTTCGTCGGGGGGGCCAACGGCTTGCGCGCTTGGCGGGCACGGTCCATAGGACCCGGAACCTACAATGCGCCGCTCGTGGCCTACGACCGCATCGGTGAAGTGAGGCTCGAAGGCAATGCCGAGTATCGGTTCAAGCTGATCGGCTTCCTTGAAGGGGCCTTCTTCGCCGATGTGGGCAATATCTGGAACATCAACGCGGACCCCAACAAGCCGGGCAGCGAGTTCACCTCGGACTTCCTAAGCCAACTGGCGGTAGGCACGGGCATGGGTGCGCGGTTGAACTTCGACTTCTTCGTGGTCCGTTTCGATCTGGGCATGCAGACCAAAGACCCATCCCTGCCCCTTGGCGAGCGCTGGCTCTTCCAGCCCAAAGACGAGTATGAGGCGGCCACATCGGAACTGGTGGGGTCACCGGTCACCTACAAGACCCAGTTCAACTTCAACCTCGGTATCGGATACCCGTTCTGAGCGGAGTTCAAGGCGCAGAAGCAGGGGCGTCCAGGATGCGCACCTGCTATAGTGCCTGCCTCGCTCCTGCCCCTGCCACCGGCACTGCCTCCGCCGGTCATCACGAGCGCAGCGAAGCGACTGCCCCTCTTTTCGCTCTCCCTACATTTGGCGCCGCAAAGCGATCCGAATGCAGACCCTGAATACCGGTAAGATCGAAGAACTCCTCGGCGCGGATGCCGCCAGCCTGTTGGAGCATCAGTGCAAGACCATTGACAAGAGCATGCTGCACCTGCCCGGTCCTGATTTCGTGGACCGCAGCTTCGCCCCGAGCAACCGCAGCCCGCAGGTGTTGCGGAGCATGCAGGCCCTCTATGGCACGGGCCGCCTGGCCAACACCGGCTATGTGAGCATCCTCCCCGTGGATCAGGGCATCGAACACAGCGCCGGCGCCAGTTTCGCGCCCAACCCGGCTTACTTCGACCCAGGGAACATCGTGGAACTGGCCTTGGAAGGCGGGTGCAATGCAGTGGCATCCACCTTTGGCGTGCTGGCTATAAGCGCACGCAAATACGCCCACAAGATCCCCTTCGTGGTGAAGATCAACCACAACGAGTTGATGACCTATCCCAACAAGTTCGATCAGGTGCTCTTTGGCACAGTGGAAAGCGCGTGGGACATGGGGGCCGTGGCCGTAGGTGCCACCATCTATTTCGGCAGCGAGGAGAGCACACGCCAGATCACGGAGATCGCCCAGGCGTTCCAGCACGCGCACGAGTTGGGTATGGCCACCATCCTCTGGTGCTACATCCGCAACAGTGGCTTCAAAGTCGATGGCAAGGACTACCACACCGCGGCCGATCTCACGGGTCAGGCCAACCACCTCGGGGTCACCATCCAGGCGGACATCATCAAACAGAAACTGCCCGAGACCAATGGCGGTTACACTGCTTTGAGCGGCTATGGAAAGACCCACAAGAAGGTATACAGCGACCTGAGCAGCGACCACCCGATCGACCTGTGCCGCTACCAAGTGGCAAACTGTTTCATGGGCCGCATTGGGCTCATCAACAGCGGCGGCGCCAGCAGCGGTGCGAGCGACATGGCCGAAGCGGTGCGGACGGCCGTGATCAACAAACGGGCCGGTGGGCAAGGCCTGATCAGTGGGCGCAAAGCCTTCCAGCGCCCGGTGAACGAAGGCATCGCCTTGCTCAACGCCGTCCAGGATGTCTATCTGGACAAGGGCATCTCCATCGCCTGATGAATTAGGAATTCTGAATCCATCAATTCGCATTCACCATGGGTTGGTTCACACGCGTAAAGGAAGGCATCACCACCAGTACCGAGGAGAAAAAGGAAACTCCCGAGGGCCTCTGGTACAAGTGCCCAGAGTGCAAGGAGGTAATGACCTCCGAGGACCACGAGGACAACCTGTGGGTATGCGCGAAGTGCCACTACCACGAGAAGATCGGCAGCGAGGAGTACTTCGCCCTCCTGTTCGACGACCAGAAGTTCACCGAGATCGCCGGGGACCTGATCGCCGGGGACCCGCTCCAGTTCGAGGACACCAAGAAATACACGGACCGCCTGGCGAAGACCCGCAAGGATACCGGGTTGAACGACGCCCTGCGGGCCGCAGAGGGAAAGTTGGACAAGCAAATGGTGGTGATCGCGTGCATGGATTTCCGCTTTATCGGAGGTAGCATGGGCAGCGTGGTGGGCGAGAAGATCGCCTTGGCGGCGGATCAGGCCCTGAAGCGCAAGTGCCCCCTGATCATCATCAGCAAGAGTGGAGGTGCTCGCATGATGGAAGCGGGTTACAGCCTGATGCAGATGGCCAAGACCAGCGCCAAGCTCACCCTGCTCGCCAAAAAGAAGCTGCCCTACATCAGCATCATCACCGATCCCACCACCGGGGGGGTCACCGCCAGCTTCGCCATGTTGGGCGACCTGAACCTCGCCGAGCCTAAAGCCTTGGTGGCCTTCGCCGGGCCTCGTGTGGTGCGCGAGACCATCGGCCGCGACCTGCCTGACGGCTTCCAGACCAGCGAGTTCCTGCTGGAACACGGCTTTCTGGACAAGATCGTGGAACGCAAGGACTTGAAGCTTACGCTGGCCCAGCTCTTTCGCATGTTCCGGGGCTGATCTTGTCCCTGAGTGGACCGATCGGCCAAACGTCTATATTTGCCGCCTCTTTTGACACGACCATGTACCTGACGACCGACGCCAAGAAGGCCATTTTCACGCAGCACGGGGGTTCTGACAAGAACACCGGTGGGGCCGAAAGCCAGATCGCGCTTTTCACCGAACGCATCAACCACCTGACCGGGCACCTGAAGATCAACAAGAAGGACCACGGCACCGAAAAGGCGCTGATGACCTTGGTAGGCAAGCGCAAGCAGCTGCTGAACTACCTGAAGATGTACAACATTGAACGCTACCGGGCGATCATTACCAAGCTCGGTCTGCGCAAGTAATTGAACGGGTACCGCCGCATCGTCGGCAGCACCGAAGCACATCCTGATCGAATGGGGGCGATCGTGATAGCACGATCGCCCTTTTTCATAGCCAACGGGAGATCTACCGCTGGAGGAGACAAGGAAGAGGTAAGGGCGCGAGATCTCGCGCCCCAACAAGAGGAAAAAAAGAAAAAGAACATGAGACCACAAGGCATTACCAAGACCATCGACATGGGCGATGGCAAGATCATCACCATCGAGACCGGGGTGCTGGCCAAACAAGCCGATGGCGCTGTTACCGTGCGCCTGGGCGATACCATCCTGCTCGCCACCGTGGTGGCCACGAAGGAAGCCCGCGAGGGCATCGACTTCCTGCCCCTCCAGGTGGAGTACCGCGAGAAATTCAGCGCTGCCGGTCGTTTCCCCGGTGGTTTCTTCAAGCGCGAAGCACGCCCCAGCGATCACGAGGTGCTCACCAGCCGCTTGGTGGACCGCGCGATCCGTCCGCTCTTCCCCGATGATTTCCATGGTGATACCCAGGTGATCATCTCGCTGATGAGCAGCGACAAGAAGAACCAGAGCGACGCCATTGCCTGCCTGGCCGCTTCGGCAGCTCTGGCTGTGAGCGACATCCCGTTCGCCGGCCCTGTTAGTGAGGTGCGCGTCGCCCGTGTGGGTGGCAAGTACTTGCTTAACCCGCTGTTCGCCGAGACCGAAGGATCCGACCTGGACCTTATTGTAGCCGGCACCAAGAGCGACATCCTCATGGTGGAGGGTGAGATGAAGGAGGTGCAGGAAGCCGACATGATCGAAGCGATCAAACTGGCCCACGTGGCCATCCAGAAACAATGCATCGCACTGGAGGAACTCGGTGCCATGGTGCCCAAGAGCCTGGTCAAGCGCACCTATAACCACGAGAACAACATCGCGGAGATCGGCGAAAAGATCATGAGCTTCTGCTACCAGAAGTACTACGACCTCGCCATGAGCCCGAGCGCCAAAGAAGAGCGGACGGCCAACTTCGCAGCGATCAAGGAGGCCTGCCTGGCCACCCTCGCCGATGAGGAAAAGACCGACAAGCCCATGCTGGCGCGCTTCTTCAAGAAGACCCAGAAGAAGGCCGTGCGCAACGTGTGCCTGGACCACGGCAAGCGCCTCGATGGCCGCAAGACCGATGAGATCCGCCCCATCTGGAGCGAAGTGGACGTGCTGCCCGGTACACACGGCAGTGCGGTCTTCACCCGTGGTGAGACCCAGGCGATCAACATGGTCACCCTGGGCAGTTCCATGGATGAGCAGACCATCGATCGCGCTACGCTGAAGAGCAGCGAGAATTTCATGCTGCACTACAACTTCCCCAGTTTCAGCACGGGCGAAGTGAAGCCGATCCGCGGCCCCGGTCGACGCGAAGTGGGCCACGGCAACCTAGCCTGGCGCGCGTTGAAGCCCATGCTTCCCGGCCTGCCGGAGAACCCGTATACCATCCGCCTGAACTGCGACATCCTCGAGAGCAATGGCTCCAGTTCGATGGCCACGGTATGCAGCGGCACCCTGGCCCTCATGGACGCCGGTGTGAAACTGAAAGCACCCGTGAGCGGTATCGCCATGGGCATGATCAGCGACGGCAAGCGCCACGCGATCCTCAGCGACATCCTCGGCGACGAGGATTTCCTGGGCGACATGGACTTCAAGATCTGCGGTACCGCGAAGGGCATCACTGCAACGCAGATGGACATGAAAGTGGACGGCCTCCCGTACGAAGTGTTGGCCCAAGCATTGGAACAAGCGCGCCAAGGCCGACTGCACATCCTGGGCGAAATGCTCAAGACGCTCGACGCACCGCGCGCCGACTACAAGGAACACGCACCACGCATCATCACCATCGAGATCCCGAAAGAGAGCATTGGTGCGGTGATCGGACCCGGCGGCCGCGTGATCCAGGAGATCCAGGCGGAGACCGGTGCGCACATCAGCATCGACGAGGTGGACGGCCGTGGTGTGGTGGAGATCATGAGCGAGAACAAGGCGAGCATCGACGCCGCCCTGGCCCGTGTGAACGCCATCGCCAATCCGCCGCAAGCCGAAGTGGGCGCCACCTACAAAGGCCGCGTGAAGACCATCATGCCGTACGGTGCATTCGTTGAAGTGCTCCCCGGCGTTGATGGCCTGTTGCACGTGAGCGAACTCGACTGGAAGCGCATTGAACGCGTGGAGGACGTGCTGAAGGAAGGCGAAGTGATCGAATTCCAAGTGACCGGAAAAGATCCGCGCAGCGGCAAGCTCAAGTTGAGCCGCCGTGCGCTGTTGCCCAAGCCCGAAGGGTATGTGGACCGCGAGCCCGCCATGGAAGGCGAAGGCCGTGAGCGCCGCGATGACCGTCCGCGCCGCGAATTCCGCGACCGCGGCCCACGTCGCGATTGAGCGATCCGGACCGTCAATAATGGAAAGCCGCCCGATGGGCGGCTTTCTCTTTTCCAGGGTGCACCAATCCGATCACTGGTCGATCACCGTAAGTGGTCGAAGCGGCGCTCATTGCGGGTAACCTTGCCCGGTGCCGAGCCGTTCAACCGGTCCTTAGCAAAACAGAGCGCGCATGGCACGAATGAGGCAGTTGAAGATCGTCAAGCAGGTGACGAACCGGGACACCCCGAGTCTGGACAAATACCTCCAGGAGATCGGGAAAGTGAAGCTCATCACCGCCCAGGAGGAGGTGGAGCTTGCCCGCCGCATCAAGCAGGGTGACCAGCTCGCGCTGGAACAACTGGCCAAAGCGAACCTGCGCTTCGTGGTGTCGGTCGCCAAACAATACCAAGGCCAGGGCCTGAGCCTGCCCGACCTGATCAGCGAGGGCAACCTGGGATTGATCAAGGCCGCGAGCCGCTTCGATGAGACGCGCGGCTTCAAGTTCATCAGCTATGCCGTGTGGTGGATCCGACAGCAGATCCTGCAAAGCCTGGCCGAACAGGCCCGCATCGTGCGGCTGCCCCTGAACAAGATCGGATCGATCAACAAGATCAACAAGGCCTTCGCCAGATTGGAACAGGAACACGAACGCCCACCCACCGCCCACGAACTGGCCGAAGTGCTGGAGATGACCCTGGAAGAAGTGAAGACCAGCTTGAACAACACCAGCCGCCACCTGAGCATGGATGCCCCCTTGCGTGAAGGTGACGACAGCGGCACCATGATGGACCTGATGCGCAATGATGATCTGCCGAGCCCACTCGACAGCTTGATGACGGACAGCTTGCGCACGGAGATCGAGCGGTCATTGGCGGCACTCGCAGGGCGGGAGGCCGATGTGATCCGCCTGTACTTCGGGCTGAACACCAACCAACCCCATACGCTCGAGGAGATCGGCCAGAAATTCGACCTCACGCGCGAACGCGTGCGCCAGATCAAAGAGAAGGCCATCCGCCGGATGAAGACCACGAGCCGTAGTCTGGTGCTGCGCGCTTATCTGGGCTGACCGCCGGCCTTCTTCCTCCACCATTCTTTCCGAAGGGCCGACACATGTCGGCCCTTTGACGTTCGGTTACCTTCGCGCATCCTCCGTACCGCATGCCGCACATCGTCGCCCCTTCGCTCCTCGCCGCCGACTTCACTGACCTGAAGAGCGCTGTTCAGCTGGTGGACGAAAGCCCCGCGCCGTGGTTGCACCTCGACGTAATGGACGGGGTCTTCGTGCCTAACATCAGCTTCGGCCTTCCGGTGATCAAAGCCATCCGCCCGCTGACGAAGAAGATCTTCGATGTACACCTGATGATCGTAGAGCCGGACAAGTTCATCGGCCCCTTCCGCGATGCGGGGGCGGACGTGCTCACGGTACACTACGAAGCTTGTCCGCACCTGCACCGCAGCGTGCAGGCCATCAAGGCGGCCGGCATGAAGGCTGGCGTCGCGATCAATCCGCACACTCCGGTGCATGTATTGGAGGACATC
>Ga0105046_10005792_pt1 | contig 19526 bp, 14 predicted proteins | sample MAT03_FD_78385 | JGI IMG/M metagenome (GOLD analysis project Ga0105046, IMG submission 78385) | Freshwater microbial communities from Lake Fryxell liftoff mats and glacier meltwater in Antarctica - MAT-03 (megahit assembly) | ecosystem: Environmental > Aquatic > Freshwater > Ice > Liftoff... | reverse complement strand
CGTCGACATCGCGCGTACACGTTCACCGAGGCTCGGAAGAGGGACTCGGTTCGTCGCCGCCAGAAATCCGAAGACGGATAGCGATATGAACGTGACGAGCATCGCGGCCGCCAGCCAGGTGGATCGCCAGGCCAGCCACAGCGCGAGGCAGCCGACACCGAAGAGCGCGGCGTAGATCGCAATGACGCGATTCCTCTCGCGCGCCTTTCGGTCGAGCTCCGCCTTGCTCGCCGAAGCTCTCTGTGCTTCCGCCCAACGGTGCGCTGCGAACTGCGCGTTCGCAGCGCCTTGCTGCTGCAAGAGGTGCTGCGCGTGCTCCCAGAAAATCGGAACGGTCCGAAGGGGACCAGACTGCGACCAGGTGCTGTGGCGGACCGGTGTTTCTGGCCCGACCATTCCAGTGCGCATCCACTCGAAGACCACCGCGTCTGTTCCCGCAGGCTGCCAGCTGCCTGCGATCATCACCATCCACATGCCCGTCCTCCAGGCTCACGACCGATCCGCAACCGTAACGCGGTCGTCGTCCCCTGCCATCTCTTCTCCGACGGCGGCGAGGGCGGGCGCTCGAGCCGAAGCAGGCGTATGCTGGCGCCGTTTCGGGGGAGCAGCGAGAGTTCGAAGTGCCGACGTCCGAGCCCAGTACCAAGACCGTCACCGGAGTGCCGGAAGCCCCCCGCGACTCCTCCCCTCCAGCCGCCCTCGACGTCGCGTTTCCGGAGGGGCAGCAGCAGCGGTTCACCCTGAACGAGGCCAACATCGCGATCGGCCGGGCGACCAACCTCCCCATCGTCATCGACCATCACACGGTCTCCCGACGCCACGCGGAGATCGTCCGCGATCCGTTCGGTCGCTACTGGGTGCGCGACCTGGCGAGCACCAACGGCACCACGGTCAACGGCGAGACCGTGAAGGAGCGTGTGCTGTCGCCCGGCGACGACATCGGCATCGGCGATGTGCACGCCATCTTCCGACGCTTCCCGGCGACCCGACCCAAGGCCCGCTCGCGCACGATGGAGCTGCAGGCGGCGCTTGGCGATCCGGAGCCCGGCGACTCGCCGAGCTGGGTCCGTTCGTTCCGGGATCTCGAGCCCCCGAAGGTCAGCGCCTCGCACCTGTCGGCGCTCCTCGGGTTCGGCCGCAAGCTCGGCGAGCTCGAGCAGCACCAGGCACGCATCGAGGCGCTGGTGGAGTTCCTCATCGGCGAGGCCTTCCACGGCCTCGGTGCGGTCGCCCTTCGCGTCCGCGAGGGCGATCACGATGTCGTCGTCCTCGCCGGTCCCTCGCGCTCGCCCGCTGAGCGCGACCCCGACGCCCCTTACCTCTCGCGTCGTCTCATCGCGCACGTGGCGAGCACGGGCGAGCCGGCGCTGGCGAGCTCGCTCTCCCAAGACGAGCGCGGCGGGATGGAAGTGACGATGATCGGCGCGCCCTTCGCCGCGATCGCCTGCCCGATCGGGCCCCGCCGTCAAGGCGAGGCACTCGATCTCATCTACGTCTCGTTTCCGATCCTCGTCGCAGGCGCCGAGTGGGTCGCCCTGGTCGAGCTCGCCGCCGATGCCTACCGCCAGGCCGAGGGCTCCTGGGTCGCCCGCCAGGCGGCCCACGCGCACGCCGCGATCGAGCGCGAGCTGGAGACGGCTCGCCGTATCCAGCGCGCGATCGTTCCCAATCGAACCCGCTTCGACGGCCTCGAGGCAGCGCTCGTGTTCGAGCCCTGCCGCTGGGTCGGTGGCGACTACGTCGACGCCGTCGCGTTGCCCGACGGGCGCGTCCTGCTCGCAGTGGCGGATGTATGCGGCAAAGGCCTCCAGGCGGCGCTCGTCACGTTCAGCCTCCACACGATGGTGCGCGCCCTCGCCGACGGCTGCGGCCGAGGGACGCCGCTCGCCGACCTGGTCGGTCGGGTCGGCGCACACATCGGCGACTACCTCCCCGAGGATTCGTTCGCGACGATGACGTGTGTCGTCGTCGATCCGGGGACCGGCGCTCTCGAGATCGTCAACGCCGGGCACATGGCTCCCCTGGTCGTCGCCCCCGACGGCCGTGCCCGCGCGCTGCCTTCCGAGCTCGATCCGCCCTTGGGTCTCGGTCAGTTCGAGATGTCGACGTCCTACGAGTGCCTCGAGCGCGGCGAGATCCTGTTCCTCTACACCGACGGCCTGACCGAGCTGCGCAACTCCTCCCGCGACATGCTCGGCGAGCAGCAGCTCACTGCCGGACTGGGCCGCATCGTCGCCGCCCGGCCCCGGGGCACGCTGACCGAGATCGCCGCCGATCTCGAGAAGCTTCTCGAGACCTACCGCACAGACCAGCTCCCCGAGGACGATCGGGCATTTCTCCTCGCACGCCGCAGCAGCTGACCCAACGGGGTCCAACGCCGCCGAGGTGGTGGAAGCCGAAGTGCCGATGCCGGGGCCCTGGGAGCGGCGAGGGCGCCGTGCTAACCGCTGGCGCCATGCGACTTGCCATCGTTGGATCGGGTTACGTCGGCCTCGTGGCCGCCGCGGGCTTCTCGGACTTCGGCAACGACGTGGTCTGCGCCGACGTCGATGCCTCGAAAATCGCTCGCCTCGAGCGCGGTGAGGTGCCGATCTACGAGCCAGGTCTCCAGGACCTGATCGAGCGCAACAAGAAGGCGGGCCGCATCCGCTTCACCACGGACGTTGCCAGCTCGTTCAAGGACGCTGACGTCGTGATCATCGCCGTCGGTACGCCTCCCGCAGCGGACGGCTCGGCCGACATGTCGGCGGTCTACGCGGTCGCTGAGCTCTTCGGAAAGACCCTCGACCGCTACAAGGTCCTCGTCACCAAGAGCACCGTTCCGGTCGGCACCGCCGACAAGCTCACCGAGATCATCAAGGGCGTCACCAAGGTGCCCTTCGCCGTCGCCTCCAACCCCGAGTTCTTGAAGGAGGGCGACGCGATCAACGATTTCATGAAGCCCGATCGCGTGGTCATCGGCAGCGACGACCCCAAGGCCCTCGAGACCCTGCGCGAGCTGTACTCCCCGTTCGTCCGCACCGGCGACCGCATCCACGTGATGGACCCCCGCTCGAGCGAGCTGACCAAGTACGCCGCCAACGCGATGCTCGCGGTGCGCATCTCCTTCATGAACGACCTCGCTCTGCTTGCGGAGAAGGTCGGCGCCGACATCGACAAGGTCCGCCGCGGCGTCGGCACCGACTCACGCATCGGCCCCAAGTTCCTCTACGCCGGCCCGGGCTACGGCGGCTCCTGCTTCCCCAAGGACCTCAAGGCCATCGTCCACCTCGCCGACAAGCACGGCCATGGGCTCGACGTCATTCGCGCGGCCGAGGCGGTCAACGACCGCCAGAAGCACGTCCTCGGCAAGAAGGTCATCGCTCGTTTGGGCACCAACGGTCGGCTCGAAGGCAAGACCGTCGCCGTCTGGGGCCTCGCCTTCAAGCCGGAGACCGACGACATTCGAGAGTCCCCTGCCCTCGTCCTGTGCGACGACCTGCTCGCCGCCGGCGCCAAGGTTCGCGCGCACGACCCTCAGGCTGCAGAAAACGTCAAAGCGATTTACGGCGATAGAATCGAGCTGGTGAACGACCCGTACGAGGCGGCGAACGGCGCCGACGGCTTGGCCCTCCTCACCGAGTGGCGCGCCTACCGCAGCCCCGACTTCGAGCGCCTCAAGTCCACGATGAAGACGCTGGCGATCTTCGACGGCCGCAACATGTACAACGGCGATCACCTCGCCGAGCTGGGCTTTACGTACGCGCCCATCGGCCGTCCGAGCCGCGGCTGAGGAGCAGTCGGACCCGTCGTGAGCCTCGCCAAGAAAGCCGTACTCGGCGCGATCTGGTCGATCGTGTCGAGCATCGGCTCGATGGTGATCGGCCTGGTCGGGACGATCTGGCTCACCAACCTGCTGGCGCCCGAGATCGTCGGCGACGTCGCCATCGCGATCGTCATCGTCCAGACAGCCGGCGTCTTTTCGTCCTTCGGCTTCGGGCAATACCTCGTCGCCAATCCCAAGGCGGGTCCGGACTTCGCGTTCCACGCGGCGTTGTTCCACCTGCTGACGGGCTTGCTCGGGATGGTGCTCGTCTACGTTTTCCGCGCCCCACTCGCCGAGGCCTCCGGCACGCCGGGCGCCGCGGTTTACATCCCCGGCGTCGCTCTCTTCACCGCCATCGATCGTCTGATCTTCATACCTTCGCGCCTGCTCGTCCGCGACATGCGCTTCGGCGCCCTCGGCGCGATGAACACGGTCGGCGAGCTGCTCTACGCGCTCGTCGCCATCGGCACCGCCTCGATTGGCTGGGGTGGCCAAGCGATAGTCGCCGGCAACGTCGTCCGCGTCTCGGTGCAGGTCCTCTTCGTCTTCTCCGCAGCCGGCGTGATGACCTGGGCCCGCCCCTTTCCGCTGCGCATGGACACGGTGCGCACGCTCCTCCGCTTCGGCCTGCCACTCGCGCCGGCGAGCATCCTCCACTACGGCGCGATGAAGTGGGACAACACGATGATCGGCGCCTTCTTCGGCAACGCCGCCGTCGGTCTCTACACCCGGGCCTACAACCTCGCGGACATCCCTGCCAACCGCATCGGCGAGCAAATCGGCGACGTCCTCGTCCCCTCGTTCGCGCGGATGGAATACCAGGACGATCGCCGCCGGGCGCTCGTCCGCGCGGTCGGCGTGATGTCGCTCGTCATCACCCCGCTCGCGGTCGGCCTGGGCGCGGTCGCTCACACGCTGATCGCCACGATCTTCAAGCCCGAGTGGGCCTCGGTCGCGCCGATGCTCGCCGTGCTGTCGGCGCTCAGCGTCCTGCGACCGGTGGGCTGGCTCATCATGGGCTACCTCCAGGCGCAGGGCCGGACCCGCACCATCATGGTGCTCGAGGCGGTGAAGGTCGGCGCGCTCCTCGGGTGCATGGCCATCTTGTCGATGTTCGGCCTGCTCTGGGCCTGCGTCGGCGTCGGCATCGGCTTCGGCTTGCACGCGCTGGCCAGCCTCTTCGCGGTGCACCGGGTGGACGGCATGTCGATGATGTCGATGGTCCGCCCGATGGCCGCACCGATCGCCGCTTCAGCGCCGATGGTGGGCGCCGTCCTCGGCGTTCGCTACCTCCTCCAGGGGCGCGTCCCGTCGGTCGCGCTCCTCATCTGCGAGGTCGCCGCCGGCGGCATCATCTACGTCCCCAGCGCCTTCCTCATCGCGAGAGAAGCAGCGCGCGAAGTCATCTCGCTCCTGAACAAAGTGCGCAACCGCTAAGAGCGTGTCGGTCAAACTGCTGCGCGCCCCGCTAGCTGCGTTGGCGGGGGCCCACCGGTCCTCAGCGTACAGGAAGTACGCTTCCGGCCGGTCCCCCCCGCCGCCTTGCTATCGGGTCGCTCGCGACGTTTGCCCAACACGCTCCTCGGCCGCACCGCCCGCCCAGTCAAAGCCTGAAGAGCCGAAGCCAGAAGTGCAGCCCTGATCAGCTCGTCATCTCGGCGTGGTTGCGCCGGACGAACTTCGCGAGCTTGGTGAACGGCACGCCCGCCGGGCAGATGGCCTCCTTGTCGCGCAGCACATTCGCCGGGATGTGGTCGAGCGCACGGGCCGCCGCGTCGTGGTCGGGCATGCTGCGCGACGACGCGAGAACGATTTGCATGAGCCCGGGATACGCGCCGTGGGACGCTCGCATGCGGTCGGCCTCGCCGACGTCGCATCGACCGCAGGCGAAGCACCCAGAGAACGCCGCCATTTCCGCTCGTTCGTCCGGAAGGACCGGCGGGAGGCGGTCGGCGTCGTAGTTTTCTCGGAACAGCTTCAGGCCGGTCTTGGCGCCCATGGCGCGAAGCGCAAGAACCCGGACCAGGGCTACCGCGAGGACGAAGGCGGCAAGGGCGCGCCCCTGGAACGTGCGCCGCGCCCAACCCCAAGGGGTCGTCGACGCAGTGGCGTCGACCACAGCAGGTTCGGTCTTGGCGAGGGTTGCCGTCGGCATCGGCGGAGCATGCCTCAGCCCGCTCGGGTCGGCCCACGAATTGACGGGGCGTTGATGTCGACCTCGACGCCGATGCCAGCGTTGCCGCCTCCCGTGCGTGCTCACCTACAGGCTCTGCTGCTTGTACCGCAAGGGATTGCGGAATGAGCTCCGCTCGCTCCTCGGCGTCGCCTTGGCCTCGACGCCGATCTCGACATCACCACCCCGCCAAAACCGGCCCACGAGTTTTCCGACTCCTTCGGAGAGGCCATCCAGTCGACACCGCCGTCACCGACCGTAACCGCGTTACGCCGGGAGCCGTGTCGTTACGCCGGGCGCGGCGGCTTTCCGGACCTTGGTACGCCTCTGGTCTGCGGCAAATTCCGCATCGAGCGTCACGAAAGCTCATGGCACGACGGCTGCTCTAGCTCCCCCCATGGACGCCGTTACCGTCACGACCTCGCCGGATTCTTCCCGCCCCGACTCGGCTCGCACGGAGTCGCTCGCCGACGAGGTCGCGCTGGTCACGGGGCTCCTCACCGGCAGCGAGCGCCACTGGCGTCAGTTCCACGCTCGCTACGATCGCTTGATCTTCCGCTGCATCACCAAGGTGACTGGTCGCTTTGCTTCGCTCGTTACGCAGGACGACATCCGCGAGATCTACGCGACGCTCGTCGTGCAGCTCCTGTCGAACGACATGCACAAGCTTCGCACCTTCGATCCGGCGCGCGGCAACCGCCTCGGCTCCTGGATCGGACTGCTCGCGATCAACGCTGCCTACGACTACCTCCGCCAGATCCGCCGCGAGCCGAACCGCGCGCCGCTCGCCGAGGCCGAGACCCTCTCCTGCAACCTGCCTTCTCCGCTCGACGTCGCCCTCCACCGTGAGCGCGCAGAGCGCGTTACCAGCGTCCTTGCCCACTTCAGCGCGAAGGATCGCGAGTTCGTCTCGCTCTACTACGGCGAGGGCCTCGAGCCCGAGCAGATCGCGTCGCGCATGAACATCAGCGTGAAGACTGTCTACTCGAAGAAGCACAAGATCCGCGTCCGCCTGGAGTCGATGCTCGCCCCCTGCCGCGCCGCCTAAGGTCCGGGCCCCGACCCCCGATCACCTTCGCGTCACCCGCTGGTCACTTTCCCAATCCCGCTTCGACTTTCAGGCTCCACTTTTAGGCTCCACTCTCGTCCCGACACGGCTCGCTCGGCGTCCCGCCGCGCGAGGTGTGTGGTAGGACCGGGATGTGGAGCGTCGACGCGTTCAGAGCTCGGTTTTCACGGCTTGCTCCGTGAGCGCCGTCATCCTCGTGGCCGTTCTTCCGCTCGCTGGCTGCAGCGGGACGGGCGCAGGAGGCACGGGGGACCCACCGAGCGAGGCCGAGGGCGAGGTCCGCGGAACTGGCGATCGCGTCTCCGACCTGGTCGGCCCGGCGACCTGGCTCAGCCCAGAAGACCCCAACAGCATCCAGTGCGACAGCCCGCCCGACGTTCGTGCGCGCGTCACCGGCGTCAGCATCGTCGCCGTCGACAACTTCGACGAGGCCAACGACGGCAGCTCGGCACGCAACATCTACGTGATGGACGTCCCGGGAAAGCGCGGCCCCAAGCCCTACTCCGGCCTCACCATCTTCGGGCCGTCGTTCACGCCGCCCGACCTGCGCCTCTTCGGCAACGAGGTTGTCGATGTCGAAGGCAACCTGGAAGAGTTCCTCGGTCCGACCAATCCGTTCGGGCGGTGCAAGTCCCTCCCCGTGCTCGGGGGGACGATGACGTTCCGTTACGATGCCGACCAGGTCGAACCGCTCCTCCTGGTGAAGAGCGCGGCCGAGACGCTCGAAGGTGAAAACCGCTGGGAAGTACTGTCGAGCTACGAGCGGGCGCGGCCCTATATCGGAATGCTCGTCCGCATCGACGACGTGACCTTCGCCCAGCCCGACACGCCGCCGGATCCGATCGGCCGGTGGAGCGCGCCCATCAACGTCGGGGGCGGTCTCTACGCGACGGACGTGCCGAAAATCTCCAACGAGCTCTACGACATCACGAACACCGGCCCGGCGATCCCCGAAGCGTCGCACTTCGCGTCGATCACCGGCATCGTGACGTACTTCTATGGCTTCAAGATCGCGCCGCGCTCGCCGGCCGACTTCGTCGCCGATCCGCCCGAGCCCCAGCCGACCGGCGGGGCCCAATAGTCGCTTGCGTCCCGTGTTCGCGAGTGGCGCCCGGGGGCGTCCCGCAGGCGCGGCGACCCGCGCGCACTGGCTCGCCTTTGCCGCGTTGAGCCTGGGGATGGCGAGCTGCGGGGCGATCGCGACGCTCGCTCCGCGGCCCAGCGATCGCGCCATCGCGCCGCTCGCCGAGGTCACGGCGAAGCTTGCGGTGCGTCGCTTCGAGGGCAAACCGCCTCTCGCCACCGTCGTCCGCGAAGGCGATCCGGCGGCGACGTTCGCGGCAGTGATTCTCATCGATGACGCCGGTGCCGGTGCGGCCCCCGCCCTCGCCGCCATCCTCGAAGATCGCCTTCGCGACCGGGGAGCCCGCGCGCAAGTCGCGCGCGGAGCGATCGTGGTGACCTGGGAGACTGGCGGGCCTCCAGGCGCGCTGCGCTCTTTTTTCGCAGCGTTCGGGGCCTCCATCACTGCGACCTCCGGCCTCGGGCGGCGCACCGCCGAGCTGTCCGGGCCCGTCGTGCCGCCCGGGCTCGAGGCAGCTGCACGCTGCAGCGGCGCACCGCTCGCCGGCGATGTCGCGGCGACGTCCAACGTGGCGACGGCAACGGGTGCGGCGGGGGTCGAGTCGCTCCGCAAGCGCGTCGCGACCTCCGAGCACGTCTCGCTTGCAATCGTTGGTGCACAAACGGCCGTCGATGCCGCGAGCCGCGAGCTGCAGGCAGCCCCGAGCTGGGCGGCGGGTAAGGTATCGCGCAGCGCCATGTCGGCCGACGCGGGCGTCGCGCTGATCCCGGCCGAAGGGCCCCTGGCCGGGCGAGATCCAGGCGCCGATCTGGTGATCAGCATCGACCTGCCGAGCGCGGCGCGGGGCCCCGCCATGGCCCGCACGCTCGGCGACGGATCGGATCCTCTGGCCACGCAGCTCGCGCTGCTCGGCCCTCGGTTCACGATCGCCGAAGCGAGCGGCGTCGCGCGCGCTGGCGGGACCGGGAGCTGCCTGCGTCTCGACCTCCGCGCTCGCCGTCCCGAGGCGATCGACGCCGACGCAGTCGGTTACGCAGTGCGGATCGTTCGCAGCGCCTCAACGCGCGCCGTGAAGGACGAAGCGGCGGCCGCCGCGCGCGCCATCGTCACCGCAGGAGATCCGCGTGAAGCAGCTGCACGCGCCGCCTGGTGGACGACGACATCGGACGGCGTCGGCACGTCGAACGCCCCGCTCTTCGTCGCCGTAGCGGAGCGGGCCGCTCCCGCGGCTCACGTCACGCGCCTCACCGCAGGCGATACGACGCGCGCGATCGAGCGGGTCTCCAGGGCGCAACCTCGTGCGGCGATCGAGCGACGCGTCCGCCACGAGCCGGGACAGGGCGCCTTCGTCATGGCCGCGGGGAGCCCGTGTCCGTCGTCGATCGACACGCGGACCCAGGTCGACTCGGCGGCCCTCGCGCTCGGGCTGGTCGCCGCAGCACGACAGTCGGTCGACTTCGAAGTGGAGCTCACGCCATTCATCGGCGCGGACGGGGCCGGGCTCGTCGCGCGCGGCGAGCCGCGACCAGGCGAGAGCGGGGTTGCGCTCGCGACCCGCGTCGCGCTCGCACTCGGCGCTGCACTGGGCGGCCGGCCGCCGCCGACGTTCGAGATCGAACGCGCTCGATCCCGCCTGGTCGAAGGCGCCGCACGCGAATGGGGACACCCCGAAACCAGCGAGGCGCTGCTCCGCGCAATGGAGCCGGAGCGGCCGCTCGCGCTCGCGCCGCTCGGCCTCGAGCCAGCGCTCGTGCGTGCCGACGCGGTCGCAGCGGCCGCCGCCCCCGCGGATGTGCTCGCGGGGCCCGTGCGCGCCGCCGTCCTTTCCAACGTGGACGGCGCGCAGTCCGACCGGGCCATCGCGACCCTCGAAACACTGCTGCCCCCTGGGCCGATCGCGCCTTGCCCGGGTAGCCATCCGCAACCTGCGGGCGCGCGCGGTCGTGTCGACGTGCGTGTCGCCGGCGACGAGCGCTTCGCGCAACTGTCGTGGGCGACGGGGCCCCTCGGCAGCGAGGCAGCCGAGGTCGCCGTAGCGATCCTCCAGCTCACCGATGGCGAGCTTGCGCGGGCCGCGGCGTCGGTCGGGGCGAGCGTGCGTGTCCGACGCGTTGGCACAGCGGTCATGATCGACACGCGCGTCGCGCCGGAGCGAACTGATGAGGCCTTCGTGGCCATGTCGGCCGCTCTCGATCGCATTTCACGGAGCGAGCTCGACGAACCGACCGCGCGGCGAGTGCGAGGCAGCGCGCACGCGCGTTTGCGCGACCGGACCGCCGATCCCGTGTCGCGCGCCGTCGAGCTGTGGATTCACGGCGCCGTCACGCTGATCGACCCGGTCGACCCGCGATCGATCAGCCCCCGCCTCGAAGCCGCCAGCTGGCTCGTGGTCGTCGCGCGACCTTCGTAGCCATCGCGCGCGGCTGGTGGTCACACGCCCTGGACTAGAAGCGCCCCTCGACGCGCGCACCGCCAGGACCGACGCCCAGACGGGTGACGCCGGCCGATGCGGGCGCCTCGTCTTCCGAAGTCAGCTCGAGAATCAGGAACGTGGCGGCAGCTGCCACACCGACTGCGCCCACCACGAGACCGACGTTCGCGATGGTCTGCTGGGTCTTGCCGTCATCGACCTTCTCCTGGATCGACGCGCCCTGGCAACCGTTGGGGCACTGTGCCACGAGGGAGTCGTAGGTCGACTGGTTCATCAGGCCGAATGCGGCGAACACCGTGATCCCGCCCGCGCCGATGCCCGCGGAGATCGCCGCGAGCGGCAGCAACGCCGAGCCGCCCGGCTCTGATTCATCGACCGGCGCTTTTTTCGGCGAGGGCAGCGGATCGACTGGTGGCGCGACAGGCGCACCCACGTCGACGGTAACGGTCTTCGGCGTGCCCACCTCGACCTGGACGCTCTTCTTGTCGCGCTCGGCGCCGTGGTAGCGGCCGATGATCTCGAGGCTGGCGGGCTGCATCGCGCGGGGGACGTTCCACCGCTGTCGCGGCCAGTCCTCGCCGGCGACGAGCACCGTCGCCGCGGCCCCCGCGCTCTCGGCGCCCGTGACTTGAACGGTGATCACCGCGACATCTTTCACGAGGCTGGCGCGAAGCTCGGCAGCCTTGTTTCCTGCGTCCGCGTAGCGATCCCCGGCCGCCCGGGCTTCCGACTCGGTCTCGACCAGCTCGTTGAACGCCTCGACCTTCTGCCCGAGCTCGACGAGGGAACGCGCGACCATGAGGTGCGTGTTGGGACTGCGAACGACGCCGTAGGACGCCTTGAACTTGGCGAGGGCATCGTCGTAGCGACGGAACTCGAAGCTCAGCGCGCCGGACTTGTAGAGGTCCTGGGCGCGGGCCTTTTCTCCGTCGCTCGCCGCGGTGACGGTCGTGCCGCCTTGGGCGTGCGCGTCGCGTGCCGCGGTCGTCAGGGTCATCGTGAACAGGCCCGCCGCGAGCCATCCTCTGCGCATCACGGCGCCTCGACCACCCCGTTTGCCCAACAAGCTCCTGCGTGCCTCGGCCACCCAACCCATGTTCGTACTGCTCTCCCTCGATACCGCCACACGCCATCTCACCACGACGCGTGAAGACGCTAACAGACGGGCGACGCTCGCCAGCCCTCCGTGATAGGGTTTCTCCCGTGGCATCCACGACCGGCGACGGCGCGGAGCAAGCGGAGCCGAAGGCTCCCGCCCCGACGCCCCCTCGCCCGCTGTCTGCACCAACCGCGGTCGAGGCCACCCCAGCGGTCGCCCTGAAGCCGGCGTCCGGCTTCGGGCCTCCGCTCGCCCCCGATGCGCTCGGCGCGGCCGAGGCGACACCAAAGGATACGACCGCACCCCTCCTCGCGATCCCGCCGGTTGCCGTTCCCAAGGTCCGCACGGCGCCCGCATCGCAGCGATCGATCAAGGGCGAAACGACGGCGAGCGACTACGTTGCGCCGCGAGAGCTGCCGATCCACACGCCGCGCCCAACGGAGTCGGTCGACGCGAAAGTCGTCATCGACGTTCCGGAGGGTGCTGCCCGCGGTGCCGAAGGCGAGGCGGAGGTCGTCGAGATGCGTCAGCGCCGCCGAGCGCCGACGATGAAGATCGACCGCAGCAAGCTCAGCCAGCTCGCCCAGATCGACGGCGCGCGCGAGCGCTCGATCGAGCCCCTTGTCCCGGCAGTGCCGAGCAGCGCCCCGACTGCGCCCCGACTTTCGGCCTCGACCGGTAGCCTGGTTCCCGCGAGCGTCGGCATCGAGGGCCATCGTCCCCTCGCCCGCGCCGCCCCGGAACCTCGTTCCGCTCGCGGCATCGGCTGGGCCGTCGTCGCGCTCGCCACAGTCGTGGTCGGAGGTGGGGTCGCCGCTATCGCGCTCGGCCTCGTACCGGGCCTCGGGGCCACCCCCCCAAGCGAACGGGCTGCCTCGCCCGAGGCGAGGCCTGCGGCCCCGGCGCCGACTGCGTCACCGACGTCCGCCACGCCGGCGGAGACCGTCGAGCCCGCTCCCAGCGCAGCGCCCACGCTCGAACCTTCGGCAGCGGCGCCCGCATCGACGCCCACGCCGTCCGCGAGCGTCCCCTACCGGCCTCCGTTTCAGAACGGTACCGGCCCGATGGCTCCGACCGTGCGCCCCGCACCGCGACCACGACCGCGCAGCGACATTCCCCAAGGAATTTGAGGGCGCACTGGACGGTCAGTCAGCTCGCCGACGCGAGCTGACCGAGACGTTGGCAGTCTTTTGGTCAGCTCGGCAACGCGAGCTGACCGAGATGCATGACGCCGGAGGCGTCCTTCGTTTCGAGCGACCGGAAACGTCACTCCATGCCGTCGAACTCGGGCTCCATCGGCGTCTCACGGGTGACCGCGCGCACGGGCTTGACTTCCTCGACCTCGGTGTCTTCGGCGAGCTCGAGGTCTTCGTCCTCGTCCTCGTCCTCGTCGGCCTCGACGGTGATGACCGGCAGACGGCGCTTCCCGACCGGACCCTCGTCGACGTAGTCGCGCAGCGCTTCCATGTCGCGCAGCGCCTCGAGCTTGGCGAGCGCCTTGACCTCGACCTGGCGGATGCGCTCACGGGTGAGGTTCATGATGGCGCCGACGTCCTCGAGAGTCGTGCCTCCACGATCCGCGATGTCGAGGGCGCAGGTCTCGTTCATGTCCCAGACTTCGAGGTCGGGGAAGTTCAGCTTGATGGCGCCGGTACGAGCCGACACATCGAGGAACAGGTGGTGCTTGCACGAGACGTACGGACACGGACGCGCGCCCTCGGCGCACTCGGCCCGCATGCGCGGCTTTTCGTAGTCGGTCTCTGGATAGAGCATCCGGCCGATCTCGAGCTCGCGCTTGGTCATGCGCTTGACGCTGATCGTGCGAGCGCGGACTTCGCGCTTGCGCCGCGACCGGCGTTGCTCGCGAGTGATCGCGCTGTCGGCTGTCGGCCGCGGAGCGCGGGCAAGCGCACCTTCGACGGACAGGCCGTCCGAGGTACTGGACGAAGAACGTTCGTGCGAGGGCATGTCCTCGGCAGAACCCTCGATCGTCAGCTCGTGCTCCAGAATGGTCGTCATGCGTAGCCTCCGCGTCATCACTCGAAAATCGGTGCACGCACGTGCCCTCGAGCGTCCGGAAGCTCTCCGGCCGCGAGGCACACGACGGCTGTTGAGCGCTCGTTCGAAGCGCCCGTCGCAGACCCCAAGAGGGGCCATCTCCCACCACGCCGATCGCCGTGAAGAGAAGCTCTTCTCGGCTCGCGCCGCGGGGCACCCCGCCCCACGCCGCTATCGACCGTCCCCGAATCGGTACCAGGCACTCTGCCAGGTGCCTCCGTCGTATCGCGCGCCTCTCAGCCGGCGGCGCGCTTTGAAAGCTTTGCTTGCGTCGTGAGACGCTCCTCGATGCGCTCGAGTCGAGCCACCAGGTCCGTTGCGAGCGTCTCGGCGACGACTACGTCGCCGAGCACGGCCCTCGCTGCAGGTTCGCCGCGCCGCTCGCGCAGCGCGTCCTTCAACGTGTCGAAGATCTTGCCCAGGGTGCGTTCCAACTCTTCGATGTCGCCCCGGACGAACAGAAACTCTCGCTGGATCTCTTCGATGGTGAAGTCGGACGCCATCATCTCCTTGATGATGGAGATCTGACGGACCACCTTCGCGGGATAGAGGCCTTGCGACCCCTGGTGCTTGCCCTTGCGACCGACCCGAACACTCCGGGGCAAGAGACCGAGCTGAACGTATTTGCGAAGCGTCGCTTCGCTGAACTTCACTTCGTGCTTGGAGAAGATCTCCAGGATCACCTGCGAGGTCAGCCCTTGCGGGTTGTCCCGCTCCAACTGGTCCAGCACGTCGCCGGGGATGTGTGCGGCCTTGTCCATTTCGCCGCGCAGACCTTCCGCGTCTCACCCTGATCGCCACCCGGTGTGCCCCCGCTCGACTGCGTCGCCGGAGCACCCCAACCAACGCCGGCGAATGTATTCCACTCAGTAGAATACAGTCAATTTCTGTTCGCGGTTTTATTGCCCGCGTCTCGCGCAGTGCGCAACGAGCGGCTCATCGAGTTCTTAGATAGGACATTGTTCGTCGTTCAGCCCTCCTGCCATCGGAGAAAAAACCGAGCGATTGTGCCGCTGTGCGTTGACTTCGCACATGTGCGATGTCGTGCGCGACTCGGACCGCCGCAACCGTTGGAAAAAGCAACGAAAACGCCGGCGGGCGCAGACACCCGCACCAGTCCTGCCTCGCTCGCCCGCTGGTAGCCTTCGCCCGCAATGACCGAGTCGAGGCAGCTCCCGCGCGTCGTGCGCGACGTGACCGTGCGCGGCATCCGCGTTCGCGTCGCCGAGGCAGGCTCGGAGAGCAGCCCGCCCCTCGTCCTCGTGCACGGCTTCTTGGTCAGCCACACCGCTTTCGACGAGGTGATCGAGCGCTTCGCCGAACGCTTTCACGTCCTGGCGCCCGACCTGGTGGGCTTCGGAGAGAGCGAGAAGCCGAGTGCGTCCCGTTATGCGTACGGGGTCGATGCCTACGCCGAAATGATCGCCGACGTCGTCGCCGCGTTCGGGGTGGGTCGCTCGGCCGTGCTCGGTCACGGGATGGGAGGCGCCGTCGCGCTTACGCTCGCAGCGCGGCACGCGGAGCTGGTGTCGCGCCTCGTTCTCGTCGACTCCCTGTCCTACGCGGTCCAGCTCGCCGGGCGCGCGAAGCTGCCGTTGCTCCCTTTGGTGGGGGCGATTTTTTTCAAGCAGCTCTACGGCCGCGGGATGTTCCGCGCGCACTTTCGCGACGAGATCTTCGGGGCCGGCCTACCGCCTCCGCTCGCGCGGATCGACCGCTGGTACGAGACGTTCAACGCGCCGTCCGCGCGCGAGAGCGCCTACGCGGTCATGACGGCGATGCGCGACGTCTCGCCGATCGTGGCACGGCTCGGGCGCGTGACGTGCCCGACGCTCGTCGTGTGGGGCCGCCAAGACCGCGTCTTCCCGGTAGCTTTCGCGCAGCGTCTGGCCCGCGAGATCCGCGACGCCCGCCTCCATGTTCTGGAGACCGGCCACTCCCCGCACGACGAGCAACCCGAAGCCTTCGTGGACATCGTCACGGAGTTTCTCGAGGGTCGTCGTTGAGCGAACCTGTCGCGCAGCCGTCGGTCCCGGCTGCGCGGCGCGGTGCACCGCGTGGGCTCGTGCGCTCTGTCCTGGGGTCATCGCGGGCACGGCCGGGCCTCGTACTGTTCGCCGTGCTGGCAACCTTCTCGCTGATCGGTCCGCTGGTCCTCCCGGCGCCCAACACGAGCGACTTTTCGCTGGCGCGCGCCGCCGACGGCGGGCCGGCCGGCCCTTCGTTCGCTCATCCGCTGGGCGTCGACTCGCTGCTGCGCGACGTGCTCGCGCGGCTCGCCCAGGGAGGGCGGACCTCGCTTTCGATCGCGTTCGCTGGGGCGCTCGGCGCATCGCTCATCGGCGCCTTCATCGGCGTCATCGCCGCGTCGACCGCGCGCGGCCCCTACCGCGTCGTCGACGCCTTCGTCATGCGGCTGGTCGACGTCGTCCTCGCGCTGCCATTCCTGCTGGTGGTGACGGCGATCGGCGCGGCGATCGGTCGAAGCGACGTCACGACGCTCTTCACCGTGCTCGCCGCGGTCGGTTGGGCGGGCTCGGCGCGGGTGATCCGCGCCGAGGCGCTGGTCGTCCTCGAGCTTCCTTACGTCGCGGCGGCGCGCGCCCTCGGCGCCGGGACGTGGCGCATCGCGCGGGCCCATGTCCTGCCGAACGTCGCGGGCCTGTGGATCGTGATGGCCAGCGGCGCTGTCGGCTCGATGATCCTCGCGGAGGCCGTACTCGGCTACCTCGGCGTGGGCCTCGGGCCGCCCGACGCAACCTGGGGTCGCATGCTTCACGAAGCCGAAGCGCTGCTCGCGGTGCGACCGTTGCTGACCGTCGCTCCCGCCGCCTGCATCGTCCTTTCGACGCTCGCCGCCAACCGGGTCGGCGAGGGATTCCGCGACGCTGTCGCGACATCCCGAGGAGCCGCCCCCGCCCGCCGCGGACATGCCTGGGATCTGATCATCGCCGCCGTCGCGCTGATCACGACGGCCGCCTGGCCCGCGGCATCGCCTGCCCCGCCACCTGGTGCGTCGCAATTCAGCCTCTACGCGGGCGCGCCGGGGCCGCGTGCCGGTGGCGAGCTGCGAGTGGCGACCTACCTCGCCGTGCGCGCCCTCGACCCGGCCCTCGCCTACGACGAGCCCTCCGGCGCGATCGGCCGTCTGGTGTGGGAACGCCTCCTCGAGATCGGCGACGACGGTGCCTTCATCCCGCGGCTCGCGACGGCCTACGCCTGGCGTGACGACGGCCTCACCCTCGAGCTCTTGCTGCGACCCACTGCGCGCTTCGAGGATGGCACCCCGCTCGGCGCGACGGACGTGAAGCGCTCGCTGGAGCGCGCGCTCCACCCGAAGACGCCCTGTCCCGGCGCCAGCTACTTCGAGTCGCTGGTCGGCTTCGAGGCATACCGCACCGGCGAGGCCGATGCCCTGGCCGGGGTCGAGGTGGCCTCCGCACACCGCATCCTCTTCCGGACGACGACGCGCAGCCCCAGCCTCCTGTCGATCCTGTCGCTCGGCTTCGCCGCGCCAGTGTGCCCGAACGCGACGTCGCCCGCCGATCCGGGCGCGCCGCTTCCGCCCTGCGGTGGCGGCCCCTTCCGTATCGCCGAGCTGTCGTCGGAGGACGGCGTGCGCCTCGTTCGCAACGATCGCTACGACATCTCAGGCGTCCCCTACCTCGACGCGATCGACTGGCGATTCAACGTACGAAGCCAGGTGCAGCGCTTCAAGCTCGAGTCGGGTGAGCTGGATTTGACGCGCGATCTAAATCCCGCTGACGCGCTGCTGCTGCGGGCGTCGCCCGCGTGGAACGGCCTGGGCATCGACATCCCGACCCGCACGATGAGCGCGGTGTTCATGAACGTGGAGATGCCCCCCTTCGACCGGGTGGAGGTGCGACGAGCGGTCGCCGCCGCCCTCGATCCGGAGGTCATCTCGCGCATCCGTCCCGATATCCTGCCGCAGGCCGCAGTCGTGCCGGCAAGCGTTCCTGGCAGCGCTCCCGGAGGGGCGCTGCGTGTCCACGATCTCGACGCCGCGCTCGCCCACATGGAGCGCGCCGGCCTCGCGTTCGACCCCACGACGGGCGAGGGCGGCTGGCCGGAGCCGATCGACTACGTCACCGTCTCCGACTCGTTCGAGCAGGCGACGGCGGAGGTGTGGCAGCAACAGCTGCTCGCGATCGGGCTGCGCATCCGCCTCCGAACATGGCCGTTTGCCACCTACCTGGCGGAGGTCAAATCGCGGCGGCGCGCGCCCATGGGCTGGGTCGGCTGGGGCGCCGACTACCCCGACCCACTCAATTTTTTCGAGCCCACGTTGACGTCGCGCGCCATCGGCGACCCTTCGCAGAACTACGCTTTCTTCAGCGACCCAGAGCTCGACGACGTCGTCCTGCGCGCGATGCGCGAGCTTGACCCGGAGCGACGTCGCGCGCTGGTCGCGCGCGCCGAGGAGATCGTCCACGAGCAGGCTCCGTGGGTGCCGACCCACACCCCACGCACGTTCGCGGTCCGGCTGCCGCGCGTGCAAGGCTGGGCGCCGACGGCCGCTGCGCCGCTCGACTTCACGATGGTGTGGCTTTCCGATGCCCCGCGCGCGGCGGCGGCCGAGGCGAGCCCGTGACGGTGACGACGTGAAGCGCGCGGCCTCGTGGCTCGTGCGGCGGTCCGCGACGGCAGCGGTCGCGCTGATCGGGGCGACGGTGCTGTCGCTGGCGATCGCCGTGGGGCTTCCAGGCGACCCGGCGCGCGTCCTGGTCGGCCCTCAGGCGCGCCCGGCCGACGTGGAGGTCGCACAGCGCATCTATGGGCTCGACGGCACGTGGTACCAGCGCCTGGGGCGGCATCTCGGTCGCGTCGTGCACCGCGCGCCTGCCGCAGGGGCCTCCCCCGATGCGCGCGCCCACGCCAGTTGCAGCGCGCCGATCGCCGCGGTCCACGTCGATCTGGGGACCAGCTTCGCCTACCGCAAGCCGGTCGCCGCCCTGGTGTGGGCGCGCTTGCCGCGCTCGCTGGAGCTGGCCCTGGGCGCGCTCGTCGTCCAGCTCATCATCGGCCTGGGGGCCGGCGTGCTTGCCGGCGCGCGGCGCGGAGGCCGCGCGGACGACGTGGTGATGGGCGCCGCGCTCCTCGGCGCGTCAGCGCCGACATTCGTCGTCGGCGCCGCCCTGCAACACGTCCTGGCGTACCGGCTTCACCTTCTGCCGCTCGACGGCGTCGGCAAGGGGCTCGGCCAGCACCTGGCATCGCTGGTCCTGCCCTCGATCGTACTGGGCGTGTACGGCAGCGCCCTGCTCGCGCGGCTGACGCGCGACCAGGTGCGGGCGGCGCTGGCCGCCGACCCGGCGCGCACCGCACGCGCCAAGGGCGCGGGACCGCTCCGCGTCGTCGTGGCGCACGGCTTGCGCAACGCGCTGCTGCCCATCGCGACGCTGGCGGTCCTCGATCTCGGCGCGCTGGTCGGCGGGGCCATCGTGACCGAGAAGATCTTCCGATGGCCCGGCCTCGGGGACATGGCGGTGACGGCGATCGTCAACCGCGACGCAGCGGCGACGACCGGCGTCGCGCTCGCCGCCGCGACCGTCGTGGCGGTGGCCTCCATCGCTGTCGACCTTCTGGCGTTGCTGCTCGATCCGCGGTTGCGGGGCGGCGCGCAGTGACCGCTCAGCCGTGCGCGTCGTCGTCGTCGCTCGCCTCGAAACGAAGCGAAGCGTGCGCGACATGCGTCTTGCGTTCCGTCAGAAGCACCCACAGGGTCATCGCCCGAGGGGTGGTCGCATGAAGAACGTTCCGCGGACTGACATGGGTGGCATCGGCGT
>Ga0105046_10005791_pt1 | contig 19527 bp, 14 predicted proteins | sample MAT03_FD_78385 | JGI IMG/M metagenome (GOLD analysis project Ga0105046, IMG submission 78385) | Freshwater microbial communities from Lake Fryxell liftoff mats and glacier meltwater in Antarctica - MAT-03 (megahit assembly) | ecosystem: Environmental > Aquatic > Freshwater > Ice > Liftoff... | reverse complement strand
TAATGATTGCTCCGTCGCACCCGAGGCCCGCGACATCAGCCGCGAGTGCGATGAACCTATCGTGCTGCATCTGATCCAGCACGAGCGGCTGAACGAGGTCCAGCTTCATCATCTTCTGGGTGCCGACCAGATAGCGCTGCTTTTCGGGAAGAGGTGTTCCCGTCGAGAATGGATGAACGTCCACGCCTGCGCTCGTGAGCCTTGCGATCAGGGAGCGAGCGTCTGGATCGTCGGGGTGTGGCACCGGCGTAATCAGTGATGGCTTCGCGCCCATAGAGGCGCAATGAAGAGCGACTACCGCCGCGCCCCCGTCGTAGTGTCTTGCTTCAACCGGGCGGAGCGTCATCACCGGGCTCTCGCTGGCTACCCGCGGCGGGGCGCACATAACATAACTATCAATAATACTCTCGCCGATTATCAGGATTCGCTTGCCCTTGAACGATGCAAGAAGCGCTGCGAGCGCGGCGGCGGAGAGGTCGGGGCGCCGGGCGAGCTGCGACAGCCGTTGGTGGTAAGGGTTCTCGGCTGAATCTGCGAACGAAGCGATGAGTGCAGTGGAACTGAACACAATATCGCCGGAGGAATAAACCACGCGGCCGCCCGCCGCTTCAACCGCGGCTCGCTCAGCCTGAAAACGCGGATCGCTGTTATTCTCGTACTCCTTGCCCTTCATGTAAACATCGGGCTGCACCTGCTGCAGGAGCGGCAGCGCCGTAGGGTGAGGGTCGATATACACCCAGTCAACGCAGTCGAGCGCGGCAAGATTCTCGGCGCGGAGCTCTTCAGGGATTAAGGGCCGCCCGGCACCCTTCGCGATGCCGCCATCGCCGGTGATGCTAACTAAAAGGATCTCTCCGAGCGACCGAGCCTGACGTAAGTGTCGTATATGACCCGGGTGTACGATATCAAAGCAGCCGTGGCATTGCACGACGCGGCGGCCCGCAAACCTGGCGCGCGCACGGGCCGCGTTGAGCTCTTCGAGCGTGAGCACTTTGGTGCGTTCGTGCATGCACTCTTTATCGGAGACGCGCTGGAAACCATCGCAACTCCGCTACGCCCGGGCGGGGGATGCAGGCTTAATCGACTGTTTGGCGGCAGAGTGGTGGTTACACCTCATGCCTTGCTCAGCTCGCGTTGAGGCCAGAGGTTTGTCGCAGTGGAGCACGCGCAGGACGCATCAACTTTGTCGGCCTCGGGCAAGCGGTATTTCCCGCGTCAGACCCGGCCAGGGCCACGGCGTTCGACGAACGGGCGAGATTGCCTATCCCCTGCACATGGGTTACTCGCAATCGCCAACGGCTCGGAAGGTGGTCGATAGCGATTGCGTGTCACCGCAGTCATTTATAACCCCTCATAAAGTGGATGGGCACCTTGGCGAAGGGTGTTTGAGGGAGTCCGCGCCCGCTTTCCCTCAACATTCAGTTGCGTCGATGCGGCCAGCGCCCGATCACCTTGCTCTCTTACGTCTAGCTGGCACGCTGGCCCAACGCGGGCTGGTTACGCTTGCAAACCGTGTACTCATGGTGTCAATAGATCAAGCCGAATCCGAGCAGTATGTCGCGAACGTAACGCTGGACCCTGTTGTGATCGCGACCGCATCGAAACTAAAGTCAGCAATCGCCCGCATGCCGAGCGACGCCATTGATGTAACTGAACTTAGCAAGCAGTATCTCAGCTTTGCGGCACAACTCGAAGCGCGCGGCATTCCTGGCTTGCAGCACGCCGCGGCGGAGTGGCTTCAGCGCACGGGGGAGTGGTTCTCACCCTTTCAGTCGGGCTTCATCCAGCATCTCCCAACGGTCTCCGGCGGCTCTGAGATTGGCCAACTCGTGGCCGATGTGCCGAGTGCTTGGGCGACGCAGGCCGCGGCGACACTGATCGACGCATCGCAACCATACACGCATGCGGTGGTGGTGTGTGGCTCGGTGATGCTGGCATCCGCGGCAATCCACGCCACCTCGGCCCCGCATCTGGGCTATACGCCGCTAGTTTGGTTCGTTGAGGAAGACTTACAATCCTTCTGTGATGGATTGTGGCGAGGACTCCGCGATGGGTCCACCGCCACGATCTGCGATGATTCAAGAGTAAAATTTTGCGTTACTTCGGACGCACTTACACTCCTGGCTGATCAACTGAAAAGTCGCGATGAGTGGATGCTTCCAAAGCGGGTAATGTCGGTTCCCAACGCCTGCGACGACCTCGCCAAGCGAACACTTGGCGTTCTTGAAACAGCACATGAGCGCCAGCGCGCCGCGATAGATGAAACCCATTTGTCCGTGACGCGGCGTTATGCCGGGCGTGATGTTGAATGGTGGAAAGATCGCTGGCGCGTCGGAACCGCTGATGCCACGAAAACAAATGAAACAGTTGATCGCCAGCCGCTTAAGTTTTTGGTAGTTACAACCCGGTACACCACGTACGTTCAGCACGTAGCGAAAGACCTTGCTAAGAGCCTGCTCCGTGCAGGGTTTATAGTCGATGTAATGATCGAGCCTGATCAGCACGCGTCGCCCTGTGCCTTGGCGTACTTGCGATCGCTGGATCGGTTACGCCCGGATTGTATTATTACAGTCAATTATCCGCGCTGTATGCTGGGTCCGGTGTGCCCCGGCGGAGTTATGGCGGACGGGCGGGTGCATGGGCTGCCCTTCGTCTGCTGGATTCAAGATGCACTCTCACATTTGTTTGATAGTAAAGTTGGGGCCGCTCAAGGACCGCTCGACTTTACGGTCGGCCATGCATTTCATGCACTGTTTGAGAAGTTCGGCTTCCCGATTGACCAAGCCTTCTCATCACCGGTAGTGGCCGACGCCGTAAAGTTCTCACCAAGCGGCGGGCACAACGCGCCCCGACTCAGTCATGTGGCACATGTAAGCAGGCAGAGCGGAACCCCCCAAGCGCTCCACGCAGAACTTGTAAAACAGGCATACGCCGCGTCGCCGCGTTTAGCCGAGGTATTCGAGGCGCTCCAGGCCGATGTACAGGCAGCGGTGAATGATTGCAATGCGATGCCACTGCACAAAGTGCTGGAAGCGCACACGCGACGACAACTGGCCGCCGCAGGGTTTGACATCGCTCAGCCACGCATGATTCAGACGACGCTGCGGGGATACGCACTTCGGATGGCTGATCGTCTCCTCCGCCATGAAACGCTGGGATTCATTCATCACCATTGCGAATCGCAGGGACTTTCATTGCGACTGTACGGAGAAGGGTGGGAATCTCATCCGACATTAAGCTCCTGCGCCGCCGGCCCATTGGCTCACGGCGAAGAGTTACGATCTGTGTATGAGCGAACCGAGCTTCACCTGCATATTTCGGCGCAAACACTGCTTCATCAGCGCGTGCTCGAATGTCTCCTAAGCGGTGGCCTCTGCGCGGTGCGGATGCACCGCGATGGCCTGGGTGGACTTAAGACTGCTCATCAGTTGTGTTTACTTGGCGGACCGCCGGACGTGGTTCAGGAGGCCGGCAACTCGAGTGCTGACTCGCCCCAAGGCCGCTTTGGATATTATGGCGAGCGGCACCCCGCCGCAGCAAAGTTACTTTCGATCGCGAATGAGTACGGCCAAGCAACCGACGAAGCAATCACTTGGATTCGCCGCGATCGCGCCGAATCAATGTTAAAAATGGCCGAACTGCTACGGGGGCGGGGCGAGATCAGCGACCTCTTCTCCAACGTACACCAAGTGCTCTTTAGCGATGAGCGAACTTTCTCCTCGCTGATTAACCGAGTGCTTACCGACGAAACCTGGCGAACGCAAACAATCTCGCAGGCGAGGGCCGTCGCGCTTCACCGGTTTACGCATGACGCGTTCGCCGCCCGGCTCGTCGCCTTCATCCAGCAACGCCTTGATGCGTACAGCAACCAGCATGGTGATAAGCAAGCTAATATTGCTTCAACCTCCGGCTTGGAGGGCGCACCATGAGCGAACTGATCGCGGTAAGTATTCATCGAGCCACGGGGATTAGCGGGGTAACTACGGCGGGCGCTAACATCGCCGCGTTAGACCTTCCCGGTATTCGAGTTCTGCCGCTTATCGTGGGCGCCGCCAGCCAGGTGGGCACTGCCGCAAGTGTCGCTAACCTTGTCCCAGATATCCTAAGTGGATGGCACGTGGCCTCCTGGCCGGATGATTCAAGCCCTCTGGATGCGATGCTAATTATACGCAACGCGCTCACATCCCTCGGCGCGCGAATCGTCCTGCCGCACGACAGTGTTCTGGGCTACGCCGCGGCAGGCTCGCTCGCTCACGCGGCTCTCGGCGGGGTGCGCTGCGCGATGTGGCACCACAGCAGCGGATGCGATGGAGACGATGTAGCACTCAGCGTCTTTCCACTTGTAGACTCATGGGCCGCCGTATCGACACAACTTACCTCACGGCTGCTCGGGCTCTCCGGCGGAGCATTGGGCCAGCCGGTGGCCTCATCTTTACCAGTGCCCATCGCTCTCTCAGAGCAGCCGCAGGCATGGGTTCCGAATACCCGGACGTTACGACTTCTGTATGCTGGCAGGTTAGAACGTCGCCATAAGCGAGTGCTCGATCTTGCCACGCTCGCCAACCTGTTGCAAAAACTTGAGGTCCGCTTTCGACTTACGATTGCGGGAACGGGGCCAGCTCAGACAGAACTTTGTGAGGCGTTACATGACCATGTGATGGGGGGGCGAGTCGAATTCGTTGGAGCGGTGCCTCAGCCGCAGATGGCCGCGCTGTACGGCGCTCACGACCTCACCGTTCTCGTAAGCGAAAGCGAGGGCATGCCGCTGGCGGTGAGCGAAAGTATGGCTGCGGGAAGAGGAGTTGCGATTACGCACGGCTGCGGAGAAGCCGCACAGGCGATCACCGACGGCACCGATGGGATCATCGTTCCCACCGGCGATATGCAGACCTTGGCCAACCGGCTCGCAGTCCTCGCGTCTCAACGAGCACAGATTGTCGGCATGGGCTCCGCGGCCCGCGTTACCGCCAAACGACTCTGGAGCACGGATCAATTACGTCAATCCTTCCAGACTCTGATTCACGCCGCGATGGCAGCGCCGCCGCGATGTACCTCCCTCGCGCGCTGCGCCTCTCAGTGGTGTGCCATCATGCGCGCCTTAGGAACGCTGGGAGATCTGAACACCTTGGGCGTTGTAACTTGGCGGTCACGATGGCTTGCCGAGCAGGATGCCGCGCTGCGCGCCACCTTGTCTAGTTCCACCAACATGGCGGACGAAGCGCAATCCATGTTTCCTTTCCAGCCCACCAAAGTCGTGCTCACGGCAGAGCGTCTCTTTGAGGAAGCGATGGCTGGGCTACATCGGACAGGTTATCGGCGGATCGCCCTTTGTGGCGCCGGTGCGCACACCCGCATGCTTAGCCAACGCTGCCCCGCCTTCGCACGCTGGTGCATCGCTATCTACGACGACTCCGCCGAGGCAACGTCGATCGCAGGCGTACCCATCCGCCGATTCGACGCCGCTCGCAACTCCTCCGAGGAACGTCCAGACGCGATAATTGTTTCCAGCGATGAGTGGGAAGACCCACTAGCCGCCCGTGCCGCTGCGACGTTTGGTTCAGGCATGCCCATCGTCTGTCTATATAGACCGCAAAATAAACCGCAAAATAGACAGCAAGACGCGCCGACGCGCGCAGCGGCCTGATCAAGCGTCGCAAGGCCGCAGCAGCTGGCCAGAGCTGTGGGCAACTCCACATTTAAAGCTCATTCGCTAAATGACAAATTTCTGCTGCAACGCGATTCCGTTAGGTGCGTATACGCTTTACGCATGCACTCTCGATCCTCACATTTTCTCTCCGGCCGCCATCGACCGCTTTGCGCCGATAGTTATCTGGAAGCGGCTGTGAGTGTGGGTCGCGGCAGGTTAGCTGCTGCCACTTGGAATCTGACCGCCACCGTTTTCTTGCTTGCCTGCCTTGGGGGCACGGCTGTGGGACAACAGGAACAGGTCGCGGCTTCGCAAGCCGCGGAGCGTCCTTACGTTGGGCATGAAGTGTGGCGGGTGCATCCGCAATCGCTCGCTGATTTACGCACCGCCCAAGAACTTGCTGACATAATTTGGTCTTGCACGCCAACGCTCGAGCAAGGAATTGATATTCAGGTGTCGCCCGCGAAAAAGGCGGCTATCTCAGATTGGGCCCGTCAACGCGGCGTTCCATACACCGTCACGATCCCCGACGTTCAGATTTTCCTTGAGCAAGCGGATGCAGAGAACTCAGCGGCCCGAGCCGCCCTGGGAGAGTTCTCGCCGCGTGACAACAATTGGTTCACGGCCTATCACACCTGGGATGAAATTAACGCGCGGATGGATGAGCTTGCGGCCGCGAGCAACGGCTTAGCCTCCACCTTCATCGCAGGGACCTCGATCCAGGGCCGCCCAATGCGGGGCCTTCGGTTTACCGGGCCTGCCGCACCCGGCAACCCGCGTGATACCCGCCCGCAAATTATGTTCCAGGGCCTCCAGCACGCTCGCGAGTGGATCGCCCCCGCCGTGAACATGTGGATCGCACAGCATTTGCTCGAGGATGGACCGATCGAGCCCCGAATCGCCGCAGCGATGGAGCGGTTTGAATTCATCGTTGTTCCGGTTATTAACCCTGATGGCTATGTTCATACCTGGAGCAGTACTGCCAACCGCTTATGGCGAAAAAACCGCCGCGACACTGGGGGCGGAATCTTCGGGGTGGATCTCAATCGAAACTGGGGCTTCCAGTGGGGCGGCGAAGGGACCAGCACCCAGCGCAGCTCGGATGTTTACCGCGGCACGGCACCTTTTTCTGAGCCTGAGACCGCCGGGCTGAGCACCTTTATTACGTCGCTTCCCCGATTGCGCGGCCACATCGATTACCATAGTTTCGGCCAGCTGGTGCTTAGCCCCTTCGGTTACAGCAGCCAGCCTTGCCCTGATGAACGGCTTTTCGGCTCCATTAACGCCGACTTGTTGGCATCGGTTCGCGTCCGACATAATAGAATCCATACGGGCGGCCCATCGTACGTTGCCATTTACCCCGCCTCGGGCGTGGCTCCCGACTGGGTTTACGGCGCGCGTAACGTTCCCGCGTGGACGATCGAACTCCGCGCGGGACCACAGAGCGGGTTTATTTTGCCTCCGGAAGAGATCATCCCTACTTGCGAAGAGAACTTTGACGCCGTGCTTACGTTCATCGAGCGGCTCTCACCGCCAATACTCTTCACGCTCCCCGCGACGCACGAAAACTTTCCGCTCCCGGGTTCACCGTCCGCCGTTCAGTTAAGCGTCCGGCCTAGTGGCTCTGGCGCGGGCATCTCCGCCGTGACTGCATTCATTCAGCCAGCGGGCACCCCGGATTTTGTTCCCACTGCCGTAACGGGGTTGCCCGGTCAGTTTTACGAAGTGACACTTCCTCCCGCCACGTGCGGCAGCTCTACGCAACTAAGGTACTACGCGGTCAACACCTCCGGAGTGGGCGAGTGGTATCCCGCCGGAGATGAGTCGATTACGATTACACCCGCGGCCCGCACCTTATTGTTTAGTGACGATTGCGAAAGTAATCAAGGCTGGACTCTGGGCACCAGCGACGACACCGCGACCGGCGGAATCTGGCAGCGAGCGAACCCGGAACGGACCTACGCCCAACCAGAAGACGATACTTCGATCACCGGACTAAACTGCTTCATCACCGGCGCCGCCGCTGGCGCAGACGGTAACGCCAATGACGTTGATGGTGGCATCACCACACTCCTGAGCCCTGTGATCAACGCACTTCCTCCACGCGGCGTGCGCGTTTACGAAACCCGGCTTACGTTCTCACGATGGTTCTACGGGCCCACCAATGATCCGTTGATCACGCAACTTTCCGACAATGGGGGCGCGACCTGGGTAACGGCCGATACCATCGGCCAGGAATACAACCGCTGGGTGGCCATCACGCTGCGCATTGACGATTTTGTAAATGTTACTTCCCAGCTGCGAGTCCGATTTGTGGCCCGCGATCTGGGTGATGCCAGCACCGTTGAAGCCGGGATCGACGATATAAATATCTTTTACCTGGGCTGCCGTCGCAACGCCGATGTAAACAACGACGGCGGGGTGGATGGCTCCGATGTTGAAACGTTCTTTATCGCCTGGGCCATCGGCGAACCGGTGGGTGACTTCAACGAAGACGGTGGTACCGACGGCGCCGACATCGAAGAGTTCTTTATCGTCTGGCAAGGCGGCTAACTTACTATGAGTTTCGGCCCCGTGAACGTTTGTGCAACGCCCAAAGAACTGCATCACCCGCCGATTATCGGTGGCGCTTTCGCAGAAGGTAATACTTAATTCGCACCATCGCTGCGTTCACAGACGGAAACAACACCACTTAGGTCGCCGGTTCTTCGTCGCGTGCAAACCGCTTGATCTCGCCGTCGGCACATTCGATCAGCACCTCGTCGGCCTCGTCATTGAAGATGCCGTGGTCGACGATACCGCTGACACGATCCAGCGCATCAGACAGCTCTCGCGGATCGCGGTCTGGCATCGTCATATCAATTACGACTCCGCCTCCGTCGGTCTCAACGATCTGACCATCCAGCGTCCGCCGTAGCACGCCGGAAAGCCCGATGTGACGCAGATGAGCGCGGATACTTGCAATGCCGAACGGAATAATGGTCGCGGAGAGAAGAGATTTGGTTCCCAACCGCCGCGTGAAGCGGTCCTCGGTTGTAAGATAAACACAACGGCGCGCAACCTCAGCAACGAGCCTCTGGCGGGTGATGGCGCCGTGGTGCCCCTTCAGCATCCGGAGCTCATGATCCACTTCGCTCGCCCCGTCATATAAGTAATCAACTTCTTCTACGTTGGCAAAATCTACAATTGGCAGCCCGAGCTGCTCGGCCAGGTTGCGGGTGGCCATACTGGTGCAGACACATTGAATCGCAAGCCCCTCATCAAAGAACCGCTGCGCCAGCGCGCGGGTCACTCGGTCTGATGTAAGCCCGGTGCCAAGCCCCACGATCATACCCGCCTGAATTTCACCGATGGCCGCCACGGCTAGCGCATCGTGCTTGGTTTGCTCAACGTCTTCCATAAAAACTCCAAAGCAACCCCTCACATTCTCGATCCTTCACAGCGGTCTTCCGCACGTGAGCATATGCCATCACCCCGCGAGCAGTCGAGCCCGGGCGCGACAGCCACACCCAGGAAGCTTACTCGAACTTGATCCCCTGTGCTAATGTCAGTTTCGTGCCGTGATTGATCGTGCAGGTCTGGCGGCGCATGTACGCCTTCCATGAGTCGCTCCCGGACTCACGCCCGCCGCCGGTCTCCTTTTCACCACCAAACGCGCCGCCGATCTCCGCGCCGCTGGTTCCTAAGTTAATATTTGCTATCCCGCAGTCGCTACCGGTGGGGCTTAGGAACCGCTCTACGCTGCCAACGCTATCTGTAAAGATCGCGGATGAAAGCCCTTGCGCCACCGAGTTGTTCAGCGCGAGGGCCTCTTCGATAGTTTCATAAGTAAATACGTACAGAATCGGCGCAAAGGTCTCTTCGTTCGCGATGGGCAGGAGGTTGGTTGAAGGAGCGCGAACGATAGTGGGTTCAACATAATTTCCCCCCCCCGCCATCCGTTTCCCGCCCCTCAGCACCACTCCGCCTTGCGCCACCGCCGCGGCGACCGCTCGCTCGAAGCCCGCCGCGGCTGCCGGAGTAATTAATGGCCCCACCAAAGTGTTATCCGCGAGCGGATCACCAATGCGGACGGTGCTGTACGCCCGAACCAGTTTAGCGATCACATCCTCGACAATCGAGGAGTGGACTATTAACCGGCGAGTTGAGGTGCATCGCTGCCCCGCCGTTCCTACGGCCGCGAACACCACGGAAGGAATCGTAAGTTGTAAGTTTGCGCTCGCGTCGATGATGACCGCGTTGTTGCCGCCCAGTTCCAGGAGGCATCGGCCAAACCGGCCCGCCACAACCGCGCCCACCCGCTTGCCCATTCGGCAGGATCCGGTGGCGCTGATGAGCGGCAGCCGCACATCAGATATAAGCCGCTCGCCCACTACATCATCGGTACCGATCACGAGCTGAAAGATATTGGGAAAGCCCATCGAGCACGCCACCCGCTCCGCGATTGTGTGGCTCGCTAACGCAGTAAGGGGCGCGAGCAGGCTCGGCTTCCAGACCACCGTGTCCCCGCACACCGCCGCGAGCATCGCGTTCCAGGCCCAGACCGCGTTGGGAAAGTTAAATGCTGAGATGATGCCGACAGGACCCAGCGGCAGCCACTGCTCCATCATCCGATGCTGAGGGCGCTCGCTGGGCATCGTAAGTCCATAACACTGCCGCGAAAGCCCCACAGCGAAGTCGGCGATGTCGATCGTCTCCTGCACTTCGCCCAGCCCCTCCTGCAGAATTTTTCCCACCTCTAAACTAACGAGTTCTCCCAGTGCCTGCTTGTGCTGGCGGAAGGAATCGCCGATCGCCCGCACCACCAACCCACGTTGCGGGGCGGGGACACTCCGCCAAGACTTGAATGCAGCAGCGGCACGTTCAACAGCCTCGTCGTAAGTTATCACCGTATCCAGCGAGACGCCCGCCAGCTCGCTGCCGTCGTGGGGTGACCGCACAGAGACCGCCAACTCACCCCCGCCCGCGAGACGCGGATGAGAGGCGGAGATCTCCAGCGAAGATAATATACGACGTAATGTTACGTTCATCGTGACGTTCTCTAAACTTCCTGAGCGAGGCTCTGCGAGCGGCGATGGTAACTCTGGTTCATCAATAAAACACACCGAAGCTGGGCCTGTCTTAACTACCCACTTACTTCCGGCAGCTCACATACATCTCCTCGAACATATCCATGAGCCGGTTCTCGTCGTACTCGGTAAAGACGAACGGTCGCGCGGCCGCCCGCATCTTCTCCATCCGTTGATCGTCGGTCAAAATCGCCTCAATCTCGGTGGCAAACGCTTCGGCGGTGCGGTCGACAATGCTCGCTCCTCCCCCCGACTTTAACTCGCCCCAGATATCAACGCCCTTGGTAGTGATCACCGGGGTTCCACTGGCGAGCGCTTCGGGAAACACAAAGCCGAAGTTCTCCTGGCTTGTGGGGAGCGCGAAGATATCAGCGGCCTGATATAAGCTGATTTTCAAGTCGCCCGCCACATGGCCAACGAAATGAATATCATCTTGAACCCCCATCGCAACAGCGTTCGCCTTCAGCTCGCGCACGTAACCTTCTTCGCCATCACCCGCGAGAATAAAATTATACTTAATCCCCCGGCCGTTGAGCAAGCCCGCCGCAGCGATCAGCACCTCGACGCCCTTCTTGTAATGCAAGCGAGACAGAAACAAAACGTTTTTGCGCCCGTTGGTCAGCACGGCGAATCGTTCCCTCGCCAGCCCGGGGCCGGGGGGCGTGCGGAAGGGTTGTAAGTCCAGAAGGTTGGCGATTACCACGCCCCGCCCGCGCGGGAACCATTTCTTACTCTGGTTCAGCTCCGCCTGTGCGGTGCAATGTACCGCGGCCGCCCTCTCAAGAAGCGCTTTATAAATTAGAAAATGGAAGACACGCTTTTTAAGGGCCTTCTGTTCCATTGACCAATCATCAAGCATCCCCCGCAAGCTAACTAAATATGGCTTGCCAGCCGCCCGCGCGAGGTTCGCCATCTGAACATTGGAATAATTCCAAACCCCGTGTACATGCACCACGTTGCTCGCGTTAACTTCGGCCTTCAGCGCAGCGCGGTGCATGCTCGCGATTGGTCCGTTCACAATCTCCGGTTGCGACACCTCCACCACTCGCGGGTGCGCTGCGGACCCCTCAGCCCACGCCTTGGGAATGTCGCCATAATCGCACGTGAGCAGCGTAACCCGGTGCCCCCGCCGCACAAGCCCGCTCGCTAGATCTAACACCGCGCGCACCGGCCCGCCCCGCTGCAACCGAAACGATGGCAGATAGTGGAGGATGTTCAAGGTTTACGCCAAGCAACGATAATATTACGAACAGTCAGCTCGTCATCGGAGTACTCTCCGAGTTCGCCCCGGCTCCGGGCTAAAGCCAGCGGCTCCGCAACATAAGCATCGTGACGATATATAACTTCTGCCCCCGGCAGTTCAGAGGCAATCTTTTGATGCCATTCAGCGAGCCGCAACTTGTTCAGGTAACCCCCATATGCTAACTGTTTGCGACTATGTGCATGCAGATGTGGCCAGAACGGCAGACTTCCCCGCTGCATGACCACCACCCGCGGGTCGTGGCACCCCGTGTCACTCGTGTAAAGATGGATATCGTGGTACAGCACTCCGCCCGACCTGAGGATCCGCCCGGCTTCTTTGAAGACAGCTTCGGGCTGGGGAATGTGCTCTAGCACATTGAACGAGTAGGTCACATCGAATGTGTTATCTTTAAACGTGGTCGCGGTTGCATCCATCCGCATCACCCGCGGCTCGTGCAGCGGCTTACCAAAGGCTCGGTCGTACGCCGCGACAATCCGCCGGTCAAAGCCCATTGCCTTGCGCGCCAGTGTTTTGAGCACCCGCCGCACACCGTTTGAACGGTACATCCGCCAATAACCCGGAATGTCCAAGCCGCTGGGTAAGACATCGAGGTCAATCCCCGTGACCTTCGCCCAGCGCCCGAAATACCGCGCCTGCGCCAGCCATTGCCCCGGACCAATTTCGAGAGCCTGACAGCCAGCAAGTGGTCGCTTCAACATCGCCTCGATCTTGGCCTTTGCGGGGTCGTAGACTTCTACACATTCCCTCGCGATGTCGCTCTCGATTCGATCGGCCGCAATGCGTGAAGCGCTCGTCAAGTTATTGAACTCAGCCCATAGCCCCAGATTACCGCACGCCGACGCCGTTCCCCGGTGCGCTGCCCCTGACGTCTTATCCGCCCTCCGAGACGAATTGGCGACTCCCTCAGGATTCGCAGCCGGCACGTCGAGTTGATTTTCTGAAGATGAAACACCCATGGGATCCTTAAAATCTAGTTTTCCGCGCTGGCAAGTTTAGCGCACTCGGTCGGTTCAGATAACGCGTTCACGCTCAACAGTACTGTTTCGAATCCCCGCTGTCAGGGCCGAGGCTTGGCACCACTTTGTACGGGCGACGTTGGTTGTTCGGCGTAAACGAGCACGTCGTGAAGCGTGCGGATCTATGTTGGACTTAACCCGCTCCTTCAACCCTCATTAACCGGGTCAACTGCTATTGTGGAACGGGCAAGAGTGGGCCAGCTACCCGGGTGCGACGTGGTCGAGGTGTCGAGCATACGACTAGAACTAGCTTCCAAACTAGACTCGAGATCATCTCAGTCTGTTAGGTTTAAGTTTGGATTAGGAGGCTTGGGGCGATCTCATTTCGGTCACGGGAGTGCCAAAAGGCCAGTTTCAAGATGACTCGGACTTCGCCTGCGACATCGTTAATCTCGGCTTCGGAGCGGTTTTTACCTGATTTCTGGGGCGGAGTGGCTTCAATCAAGATTTAATTTACGCCATCAAAAAGGGTGGGGGACCGCGAAAGTAACTTCGGCGGCGACGGCACCAGTTAAACATGTAGGTATGGTGATGGCCTGGTTTCCGCTCTATTGCGTCATCAAGACCAACTCTCCGGGCATGACCTTGGGTCGGCCAGCCGCTACCCTTTCATCATGGCCGGGCCTCACGTTCCTCTTAAGCCTTACACGCCTCCGGTTGCTTCGACTGACGCCGCGCAAGAAAACTACTCCGTCATGCGCCAAAGACGGAGTGTGCGGTACTTTTCCGATGCGCCAGTGGGTGAAGATACAATCCGGTGGTGCGTCGCGGCGGCGGGCACCGCGCCCTCGGGCGCGAACAAACAACCGTGGCGGTTTGTCGCTATCAGCTGCCCGATTCTTAAGCGAAATATTCGCGATGCCGCCGAGGCCGAAGAGCGGGCTTTTTACGACCGCCGCGCCACTCCGCAGTGGCTTGCTGATCTGGCCCCGTTGGGCACCGACCCCAGCAAGCCCTTTCTTGAAACGGCTCCGTGGATCATCGCTGTCTTCAAACTTATGAAGACCGACCCCGACGCGGGCGGCGTTCAAGGTAATGTTTACTATGCGGATGAGTCGGTGGGCATCGCCACCGGGTTTCTCATCGCTGCCCTTCACCGCGCCGGTTTAGTTACGCTCACCCATACACCAAGCCCGATGGGATTCTTGACCGCGTTGCTCGGTCGGCCCGCGCACGAGCGGCCGTTCCTTCTTCTTCCCGTCGGGTATCCGTCGAGCGACTGCCTCGTGCCCGACATACACCGCAAGCCTCTCGATGAGATCTTAATCACACTACGGGGCGGGACCTAACCAACCCGCCAGAGTCAATTCCGCCAAGCGTGATCGAAACAACCGCCTTCGCGCGTCTTCCCGCTCGGCAGTTTGATTTGGCACGTCTAGAACGCCTTGTCGTGCGTAAACTTGGTACCACGCCATGCCCCTGCTCGAAGCCAAAAACCTTAAGAAGTCCTTTGCAGGCCGCACCGTCGTACGAGATGTAAGCTTTGATGTTGAAAAAGCCCAGGTTGTGGGGTTGCTGGGGCGCAACGGCGCAGGGAAGACCACGAGCTTCCGGATGGCCATCGGAATGATCGACCCCGACCCAGCCTTGGCGGGTCTCTCCAGCTCGGTCCGGTTTGACGGCCAAGATATCACATCACTCCCCATGTACCAGCGTGCCCGGCGCGGTATGGGTTACTTGAGCCAAGAGCCGAGCATCTTCGGAAGGCTCTCGTGCGAAGATAACCTCTTGGCTATCCTCGAAACCCTAAACCTTTCACGAGGCGACCGACGGCTGCGAGCCACCGCGCTGCTAGATCAGTTCGGACTCGCCCACAAGGCTAAACACCAAGCTCGTACGTGCTCGGGTGGCGAACGACGTAAGCTCGAGATCGCTCGGGCGCTGGTTACAAACCCACGACTCATATTGCTTGATGAACCTTTCAGCGGTGTTGATCCGATTGCCGTGGAAGAGTTGCAGCGGGAGATTTTGCGACTTGCCAAGTCGGGTATCGCATTCCTGATTACCGATCACAACGTTCAACAAACGTTACGGGTTTGTAACCATGCTTGTATCATTGTTGACGGCCAGGTAATCGCCAAGGGCTCACCAGCGATGCTTGTGCGAGACGAGGGCGTCAAGCGCGCTTACCTTGGAAATTTGTTTCGCGGAGACGAGTTTGATGCGGTGCCCGGTGATGCCGCTCAACCTCATGCCGACCAGCAATCGCTGCCCGTCTCAAATACTTCTGCTTCTGCACCATCTGTCAACCTCGCGCCAGCAAGGCCATCAGTCTAGACTAACTTAAGTTTTACCCGGTTAGACCCTAGTTGCCGGGCGGCTCACAACGTAATCCATCACACAGGTATAAAACGGAAATATTCCTGCCCCTTCGGTAAAGTTCACATCTCAGGCCCGCCCCCATTGACCATAGCCAACATTAACTCGCAGCCTGCCTCTCGCGGGGTTATTCCGGTCGCCACCGTTCTAGGCGTTGGCCAGATGGGCTTGGTTTGTGCCGGATTGCTCGCTTCACCGGAGCCGTCGCGCCTGAACGACATCGGTCAATCTGAGCCGGGTTTGACTCGTCCACTGAAAGTAAGGCTTTGGGGTCATAGCCCGGACGAAGCAGGTCGCATCGCGCAGATGCGATCATCACCGCGCTTGCCCGGGTTTCATCTGCCCGCCTCGATTGATGTTATGATCCGCGATCCTGCCGCGCTCGATCACGCGGGCATTATCGTTTCCGCAATCCCGGTCCAATACACACGAGACGTTTGGACCAGGCTCGCTCCTCACGTGCCACCGGGCGCGGGGATTGTTTCGTTGGCCAAAGGCATTGAGAACGGCACCCTGCTCCGACCAACGCAAATAATTTCTCAGGTTCTCGCTCGCACCGGGAAAGACGATCAAGACCGCAAGCCGCGGCGGATTGCCTGTTTGTCAGGCCCGACCATCGCGACCGAGTTGGCCCGTTGCCTTCCAGCCGCGATGATCTCCGCGAGTGATGATCCGGCCTTCGCGCGCGAGGTACAACAACTCTTCGGTAACAGTTGGATGCGCATCTACACCAACCCGGATGTGCTCGGCGTCGAGCTTTCCGGGGCGGTGAAAAACGTGGTAGCCATCGCCGCGGGTATTGTGGATGGGCTGCAAGCGGGCAACAACGCTAAAAGCGCGCTATTGGCCCGCGGCCTAGCCGAGCTCTGCCGGCTGGGCTGCGCGATGGGTGCCTCCTCCGAAACCTTCTTTGGAATTGCTGGCGTGGGCGATCTTGCGACCACCTGTTTTTCGCCCCAAGGACGTAACCGTTCTTGCGGTGAAGCATTGGGCAAGGGTCGTAACCTTGATGAGTACCTCTCGTCGATTCCTTACATAGTTGAGGGCGTCGCGACCGCGAAGAGTCTGATGGCGCTCGCCGAAAAGTATCGTGTGGATGTTCCCATCATCGCCTCCGTACACGCCGTGCTCTTCGAGAACGTTGACCCGATCGAAGCCATCGGCCGCCTCATGGCTCGCGAGCAAACCGTTGAAGTTGTGGGCTGACTTCGCGCAATGGTTCCGCTGTAGGTAAATACTTAAGATATGTACAAAAATAATCGTCGCCCGGCGAAGGCCCGGGCGGTTGCTTAGGTTATTCACTCTCCGCTGCCTCAACCAGCCCGGGATGCCGCCGAGCATCGCAACGATTTATCGCCGACGGCGTGTGATTGTGTAAACCCCCGCGCAAGCAAGGCAGAGCGCGCCAGCGGGGTTGGGAATTTCGGTTGTAACTCCAAAGAAAAGGGACATGGCGCCCGACCGCGGGCCCGCCCAACCACCCTGCCCCGTCCCGTTTACGTTTGCCGCAAACTGCCAGTCGCCCGCCGCCAGAAGCAATCGCTGCGACGCTCCCGCATCGAAGTTGACTGCTTCTGAGGGAGGCGTGAAGTTAAACTCAAAGGCCCTAACGCCAGCCCGCGAGATCACTACGTCCGCCGTGAGGCTCACGCCCCCGGCGATCTCGCCGGTTGCCCGCGTGAAGACGTCCACTTCAGTTGGCCTTGAAAACCTCGCGGTAAAAATGAGTTCGCTTCGCGTGCCCGAGAGCGAGTTTGCCAGCACGCCGCGGCTCCAGCGACCGGGGTGCATGCTACCGAAGAGCGTGGCATCCACCAGCTTCTGCCCATCCATCAGGGTGGAAACCTGACTTGCCAAGCTCTGCTGCTCGATCGCTCCCGGTTCGCCGTGCAGTGTGACTCGGCGATTCAAATTTCCGAAGGGCAGAGGCGATGTTGGGTATTGGTACTGGTCAAAACGTTGAAAGTAATCGCGCTGAGGTGCGTCTAGAAAGAGGGAGATGTTCATTCCTCGCGTTGCAGCGAGCGGAGTGATATCAGCCTGCACGCTCCCAGCCACCGATGCCAACCCGGCGATCATTATCACAACCTTATTTCCGTGAGTCATTCATTTTCCTCGTCTGTAGTTGTTTTCGCGCGGGAAGCGGCGCTCGCCATCCGCCTTGAGGTGAAGCGAACGGCTCGCCGTGCCTTCACGCGGCGTACATCGGAACGAGCTGGCCTTGCCACTACTCGCACCCTTCGCGGCCAACCAAGTCTGGATTTGTCCTTCCCGCATACTCCGCACCCTGCGTACATCCCGCGTAGGGAATCTCCCCGATTTCGGGCATCTCGCGGCGTTCTGGGCGTCTTCATGTGCCCGCCATTCTGCTGCGCGTGTCCGCCGCTGAAACTAAAGTTCACCATTTCGGAAATACAGTTACCGCGTCCGCACCCGGATATGCTCTCATTCCTATCTAAGGCCCCAGCTATGAATCCCCCACCCTTTGCCCATAGCTCTCCTTCGCACGGGGCGTCGCGAGTAAACTCTGATCCACTCGAGGATCTCAGCGCGACCGAATGGGAACGCAACTACTCGATGGCGATGCATCTCTCCCTGCTTGCAAGCGTCATCGGCGTGCCGCTGGTGCCCGTGATAGTTCTCTATCTCCTCAAGAAGGATGTCTCGCCATTCGTGGCCGACCATGGGCGGGAAGCGGTAAACTTCCAGATCAGTCTGCTCATTTACGCTCTGATCAGTTTGCCACTTTTTTTCATCTGCGGGTTGGGAATCGTTTCGATGACCGCCACGTACGTTCTGGGACTGGTTGGGATGATTTTTGCGGCGGTCGCGGCTCGGTCGGGGCGATACTACCGCTACCCGGCCTGCATTCGGTTTCTTTCGCCCCGCGCCACGGCAGTGTAACTTATAATGTCCTCAACGTGGATGTATATCATAGCGGCGAGCAGCGTTTCGCTGGCCAGCGTAGTCAGCCTAGCCTTGACTTTGCTTACGTTGCCGGGGATGTGGTTGCTGCTGGCCGTCACCGTTGGAGTTCAGATCTGGCAACCCAGCCTGTTCTCTTGGTGGACAATCATCGCCTGTGCGGTGTTGGCTCTGGTGGCCGAGCTGCTTGAGTTCATCGCCTCTGCCGCGGGCGCGGCGAAGGGCGGGGCGAGCAAAAAGGGTGCTTTCGCTGCGATTGTGGGTTCGCTGATCGGGGCGATCGTTGGCTCATTTTTCCTGCCGCCCATCGGCACGATTCTGGGCGCGGTGCTGTGCGCAGGGGTGGCCGTGGTCTGGGTTGAGTCGGCCTTGAACCAGAAGAGTATGAGCGACGCGGCGAGGGCGGGCACCGGGGCTGCGGCGGGGCGACTCATTGCCACGCTGATTAAGACCAGTATTGCCGCGGTTGTTGCGATCACGCTTACGATCGCGGCGTGGTACCAATAACATAAGTATGAGAGCCGCTGCGCCTCCTCGCGGGCCCACACCGCCCTTGGACCTCCGTCACGGTTAACGGAGCCACCCGGAAGGCCTGCAACCCTGATCGTCCAAAAATTCTTCGGTCGTTGCGCGCACGCTCTGGCGGGGCCGCGTCTCACTTTAGGTGTAAGCGACCCTCGGATGCGGCGAACAAAAGGATGATCGCAAGAAACGATTACCCTTTACTCGCCAACCACGATGGAAGTTACATTGTGCTTCTTGTTCCATTCAGTTCACTGTTTTATTTATGTGAGAACAAAGGATACCGCCATGAAGACTCTTGCCTCTCTCCTCACCCTCGCCTCGCTCACGACACTCGGCACTCTGGCGACCTTCGCCAATGCCAGCGGCCCGGAAAGCACCCCGACGCCGCCTAACGACATCCCGGTCAACTCGGTGACGGACGCCTTCTTAGCCGCGTGGTCCAACGGATCGCCCGGCGCCGACCTGAATCAAGATGGAGGCGTGGACGGCTCCGATCTAGAAACTTTCTTTCTTGCTCTCGCTCACCCCCTGAGCCGTGCGGATACTAACGGCGATGGCCGCGTGAGCGCAGAAGACCTCGCCGAGCTCTACATCCTGGTTGCCACCGGTGATGCTCGGGCCGACTTAAACAACGATGGCGGAGTTGATGGAGAGGATGTGGCAGAATGGTTTATGTGCGCCAACTCTATCTCGCTTGAAAATATGCCTTGGGAGACCTCTGACGAGTCACCAGAACGCGACGGTGACGACTCGTGGGATACT
>Ga0105046_10005790_pt1 | contig 19530 bp, 14 predicted proteins | sample MAT03_FD_78385 | JGI IMG/M metagenome (GOLD analysis project Ga0105046, IMG submission 78385) | Freshwater microbial communities from Lake Fryxell liftoff mats and glacier meltwater in Antarctica - MAT-03 (megahit assembly) | ecosystem: Environmental > Aquatic > Freshwater > Ice > Liftoff... | reverse complement strand
TGGTCGTGTATCCTCGCACCCCGCACGGCCCGCAGGAGCCGAAGTTCATGCAGGACGTCATGCAGCGCCACTTCGATTGGGTCGAAAAGTTTATCGGCGCCCCGGAATGATGTACGCTCTAACCACGTTGGCCATCGAGCTCAGAAGAAACCTGTTCCAAACGTTGGAGAAGGCAACTAAAGGCGAAACCAAGGATCGGACACTTCACCCCTTGCCGACGCCTCCGCGTCACCCTCCTGTATTCCAACCTGGCGTTTGGTGCACTTACCGCGCCAACAGGGGCCCCGCTTTGGCTGTACAATACGGAGGTGTACAAAACTTCAGAACTTGCCTAATCATCGGGATGGGCGTTATGGTAAACTCAAATTTTGGGCGAAGTCTTTGCTCCTCCCACCGTCTCCAATTTCCATCCTTCCCTCCCAAAGTGGATCCGCAATTTTGATATAGAAGGCGCATTTCAGTGCATACGCAAAAGGGTTTTATCCGTTCAGTTTCGCAAGCCCAGAATTGCGAAAAATCTCGTGGTCGCAGTCACGCTGCTCCGGCAGATCATCAAGTTGGAAGTGATGCTCGCTCGACTAAATTAGCGTCGCCGAATACATCTCCCAAATCGCGCTATTTCGTCTCACTTCGGATTGACCCTCAAACAGGGGAACCGGTTGAGGTCCCTCCGAGTGACTAACGACTTTTCGAACTGCGTTATGATCAGTACAAATGGAACTTTCGGGCCGACAGTCCCTATTCGTACTTAGATCACCAAGCCTTGGCTCAAAGCATATCGAAATATTGGCCAATTTGACGGACGCGCTTCCTGATTGGAATGGACGAGATCGTACATCTCCAATTTTTGACGTTAAGACGCGTCACTCGGAAACGATGTTTATAATCCCCCCCGGGGTCGGTCACGTAATCTTCTTGGGGCCGATAAATCCCGCAAAGGCTGATGGAGTATTTTCACGGTTGGTAGGGAAGCATGAAAGGGCGTGGCTGACCCTCGGGCTGTTTAATCTCGTCGTTTTCACTACATCAAGTGCTCAAGTCTCGCGTATTTTGGGGTGGGCGAGGCTGAACGGCGTGCGATGGGAGCTATGGAATCTCAAGGCTTCAACGCTGAAATCCGTGAAGACTAGCCCAATCTCAAACCTCCGTCCTCAGGTTCTACTCACCGCCTTAAGCAACCTCGCCTTCAAAGCTCCAATGCCAGAACTGCGGGACGCTGCTGAAGAGTACGCCGCACTATTTGCGGCTGCTGCCTGTCGCTGTTCGGAGATCAACGAACGATCTTTGCTCGAGGAACTCGAACAGGCAAACGAGATTATTTCGAAGGCCGCGATCAGCGAAGCCTCTCAAAAAGGAATTGGGAGTGGCCTTGTAGCAATCGCGACGCTCGTTGACGCCAATGCAGCCTTGTCGAGATTCACGTCACAGATGTTCTCTGGTTTTTCACCGATTGCGGAGACAGAATGCCACTTTTGGACTCACTCGTTACTCGGCACTGGAGTTGCCAATTTGGCTCTGGTTAAAATTCGCAGGTTCATTACACGGACTCTCGGTGAATCGCGGATCCCGGTGCAGATTAGTCAGCTAGCCCTAGTTACGGATGCGGCACTTCAAGATGAGGCTTTACATGACGGGGCAATTTGGAGCGGAGCTTGGCTACACAGACTCCCCAGCGCCGTAGGACGAAAAGTTTTGTTGCCGAGGTTAGATCCTCTTTGTCCGCTAATTACCTACCTCAGCGGTCGCGACGGATTCCACACAACTCAATCGAGTTTAAGCGCCCCACTGAATGTTCTGACTTCATGTAGTAACCTTCGTTGGAGCCTACTTACGGTCACACACGAAATGTCGCATCGAGTTGTAGATGAAGTTTTAGGACACCTTCTACCGGACACGGCGGATCCGAAAGAAATGGCCGCTGCATTCAACTTGGTTACAGAGGCGAAAGCCCCTGCAAATCTGTTGGAGTGTGTGCGGTTTAAATTGCTCGACTGCCTTCTCAAAATCAATGGGACGGAACCGGTGATAGATGAGGTCAAACCGATTACACCGGAGTATTTGGCTGACGTAATTACTGCTAGGAGTGAAGAAGTTGAAGAAATAATGGTGCATGTCTTTGATTTCATCTATTTTTACGGCGCGGATCCAAAGGCATACGTGCCATCCATTTGGCGGTCCTGGGACGCGATTCCTCGCCTTCATCGTAGACTACCAGGATATGTACTTCGAACGCTCTGTGGTGTCTATCCTGCGTTCTGGAATTCAGCCTCGGCGACACAAGATTCCGTCGCCGCCGTCACGGCCGGCATGGAAAGTGTAGAAAAAAGTGACAAAGACAATGCGTATATCCGCGCGGGCTTGACTTATCTGCGAAAAGAGAAGGAGACGCTTCAACAACGGCTGTGGCTTAGGAAAATATTGATCGGAATAGTAAGGACTTTTTTGCAATCTCCACCGCTTGTGCAGAGCGTCTTCGGTCAATCGACTAAACGGGATGAAGGTACTATCTTTCGCTTTGAGTCAACTCCGATTGAAAATCCGCTTCGATTCATTGAAACGCATACCTCGTCTAAATTCAATGGAGCCATTTCTGCTTGGATGTTGTCAAAACTTGCATTCGATGCGGCTGATCCTGACGTTCTCCGCGTCGAGGGAATCCACAAATGAGCGATACACTCTCAGGTTTCTTATTCTGGACCGAGTGGGACGCCGTGAAAGAAGCACTGGCGAAGGTAGGGCGGATCCGCCTAAATAGCGAAGTCGTCGAAGGGTGGCGTACTTTTGAGTACAATGTCGATGAAGCAATTCCGTGGGTTGATACAGCGGAAGGACCTCCATTCGTTCATTCGCTACTAATCCGAGGAGGCGGAGATCGGTTGATCGTCTTGAGCAATAACTATCGTATTTGCGATCACTTTGTTGATAAAGACTTGAGGCCATCGATGCATGCAACGCTTCGAAAGGCTGATATAGGTGTACATGAGTTGGTGCTTGCGTTGGCGGAGTACCGTAAGACGAAGAATGCAGAGGTGGTTCTAGATATCCCGCACCACGCGGTCCAGCCCTCGTCCGCGTCTGCTGGCGCACTGGAGTGGGACGAGTTCAACGCAAATTACGCACTCGGTTATGCTTCGGCGCGTAGCGATGCCTTCGGCCGCAACCTGCAAAAGAACGAATTCGAGGGTGATGATCTTTCAATGGTCTCGTTGTTCACTGAGATGATTCCGTTTGTTCGATTCCGAAACTGTGGGCTGCGGCGACGAATTGCTGACGAACGTGGATTTCCTTCAAGCTATGAGCTCCTTCGCTTAGGTAAATCGGGCTTTCTCTCATTTACGCTACCTGGGGTACCTCGTGGCCAGCGGGATCGATTTCGCGAAGTAGAAACTTTGCTCCGTGTGCTAAATCGACTTGGCTTCATCAAGTAGGTAATCGTCGTGACTGAGCGTTTAATATTCGGAGGCTATTGTGAGCAAAACACACTTTCAGCAGCGCAAATACGTTGTTAAGTTTCTTGGGGAGGCGTTGCACAATCGAAGGCTTGCGATTTTTCTTGGCGCTGGCGTCAGCCGGGACTTGATTAACGACGGTGTCGCTCCAATAGGCTTACCGACTTGGCCTGCCCTAATTGCGAAGCTCTACGCTGGACGCAGATGGGATGCTCCGGCCGGGTCAAATTATTACCAGCAGGCGGAAGATTTTAAGAACCGTTTATTGGCTGAGGGCGGAACTTTTGAAGACTTCAAGGGTGATGTCACGCAGGTTCTATACGGGGGAATAAATCTGGATTTTGCAAAGATTCGCGAGAACCCCACACTTGCGGCAATTGGGGCGCTTGTATCTCGCTCGCTCCGAGGGCAAGTAGCGGAGGTGTTTACGCTGAATTTCGATGATGTCCTGGAGCGCTATTTGAGGTATCAAGGAATTATTGCCAAGCCGGTAATTGACGAGAAGTTTTGGTCCGAGCCAGCGGATGTAAGGGTGCACCACCCACATGGTTTCTTGCCATCACCAGATTCGCCATTTAAGGTTTCTAGCACGTTTCTGGTTTTTGATGAGCGGAGCTACTTGGAGCAGAATTCAGATAGTAGGTGGAATCAGCGAATCGAAGTGGCCATGCAGTCTCACATATGCCTGTTTATTGGGTTGAGCCGTGACGATTTTCACCTAAAACAGTTGGTCTCTAAAACGTCGAAGAAGCACGCGTTTAGCTCGGTTCGCGATGGATTTTGGGGTGTCGTTTTGAGAGCGGATCCCAAAATTGAAGAGGTTCGTGACTGGGCGCAATATCATGTCCACGTCGAATCCCTGACGGACTACCCTACAGATTTGCCCGCCTTGCTTTTTGCTGTCTGCCAAAGTGCGGCTGAATTCACCTAGGCCTTTGATTAGAATTCTGTTGAAGAACAATCTCTTCGTATGGCTCCGGCCATTTCGGGCCGCATTGACGGTACGCGTGGCCGTGCTTTCTAAATCCGGCTTAGACTTATGACCATGGTCGAAATAGAGGCGCTCCCTACCCGTCAGAAATTTGGACGTCCGCAGCGAAATTGCTGTCAACAGATTGTTGCTGGCATTCGAAGGCTCTGCTCCAGATTTACAACTCAACTCTAGTTGGGCCACAAACGGAAGGAATCGTCCACTGCTTCCCCACGCGATATACTAATAAAAATGCAGGAAATGAGCCTCTTCTGGCTCCGCGTCGCCGCCGCCCTCTACGCCTCCGGGCTCATATACGTAGCCGACTTCCTGCTGCGCAAAACTGCCACCCTCTACCGCCCCGCCCTTTTCACCTTCAGCATCGCCGCCGTCTTCCACTTCGTCGCCATCGTCGAACAGTCCATGATCAACGGCCATCTCGCCGCCCAGGACTTCCATCAGACCGTCACCCTCCTCGCCCTCGTCCTCGCCATCGTCTTCCTCGTCGTCAATTGGATCTACGATTTCCCCAGCCTCGGCCTCATCGCCTTCCCCATGGTCGCCATGCTGACCCTGCTCGGCACAACCTCGAAATCCCTCGGCCCCTGGCCCAACTCCGGTCTCCGCGACGCCTGGCTCCTCGTCCACGTCCTCCTCAACATCGGCGGCTTCACATCCACCCTCTTCATGGCCCTGGCGTCAGTTTTCTACCTCGTCCAGGAAAACCATCTCAAGTCCAAACAACCCTCCAAATTCTTCCATCGCCTCCCCCCGCTTCACACCCTCGATCAACTCGCCTCTCGCGCCATGATCGCCGGTTTCGTCTTCACCACCCTTGGCGTCATCGCCGGCAGCGGTTGGGCCTACATGGAGTCCGGCACCCGCTGGATCGGCGAAGGCAAAGTCCACATCAGTCTTTTCACCTGGTGCTTTTATCTCGCCGTCGTCTTTCTAAGAACCAACGCCGGCTGGCGCGGCCGTCGCGCCGCTTTCCTCGCCTTCTACGTGCTCCTCTTCAGCACCCTGACCTGGGTCTCGCACACGGGCCTCCGCCCCCTTCTAGCCAAATGAAGCTCCACGTCACAGGCCTGAATCATCGCACCGCGCCCGTAGAAGTGCGTGAGCGTCTTGCCTTTGACGCGGCCTCTCTCCCCGGTGCTCTCAAATTCCTCCGCGGCGCCAACGGCGTCCACGAAAGCCTCATCCTCTCCACCTGCAACCGCGTCGAAATCGTCGTCGCCACTGACGAAAAGGAAAATGCCAACGACCGCGTCGCCGGCTTCCTCGAACACACCAAACCCGGCAACCGCATCGACTTCGCCCGCCACCTCTATCACTTCGAAGATCGCGACGCCATTCGCCATCTCTTCCGCGTAGCTTCTTCGCTGGACTCCATGGTCGTCGGCGAACCCCAGATCCTCGGCCAACTGAAAGAAGCCTGGTCACTGGCCAAAGAGCAAGGCGTCCTCGGTCAATATCTCGATACCGTTCTCACCCGCGCCTTCAACGTCGCCAAACGCGTCCGCACCGAAACCACCATCGGCGAAAGCGCCGTCTCCGTCTCCTTCGCCGCCGTCGAACTCGCCCGCGAAATCTTCGGATCCCTCAAAGGCAGCGGCGTCCTCCTCATCGGCGCCGGCAAAATGAGCGAACTCGCCGCCCGCCATCTCCATCGCTCCGGCGCCAATCGGATTTACGTCACCAATCGCACCCGCGCCCGCTCCGAAGAGATGGCCGCCCTCTTCAACGGCACTATCATCGATTACGACGCCTTCCCAAGCGCCATGCCCGAAATCGATATCGTCATCGCCTCCTCCGCCGCGCCCCAGTATATCCTCACCGAAGAGCAAATGCGCCAGATCCGCGCCAAGCGCAAAGGCCGCCCCATCTTCCTCATCGATATCGCCGTCCCACGCAACATCGAGCCAAGTGTCAACACCCTCGAAAACGTCTTTCTCTACGACATTGACGATCTCGGCAAAGTCGTCGAACAAAACCGCAAGGGCAGGGAAGCCGAAGCCGCCTCCGCCGAACTGATCATCGGCGAAGAAGTCGACAAACTTGTCGCCCGCCTCAAGGAGCGCGAAGCCGTCCCCGTCATCGTTGCCCTCCAGGAACACTTGGAAGGCTTACGCCAGGCCGAACTGCAACGCCTCCGCGGCAAACTCGGGCAACTCAGTCCCCAACAGGAAGAAGCCATCGAAGCGCTCACCAAAGCCCTCATGGCCAAAGTCGCCCACGGTCCCATCACCGAAATCCGCCGCAACGCCGCCCGCGACGAAGGCTGGCAGACAATCGAAGATATCCGTCGCATGTTCAAACTGGATACCCCCGAAAAATGAGCGAACTAGTCATCGGCTCCCGCGGTTCGAAACTCGCCCTCTGGCAAGCCAACCACATCGCCGCCCAACTCCAGGCCGCAGGCCACACCACCCGCATCGAAATCATCCAAACCACCGGCGACAAAATCACTGACGTCGCCCTCAGCAAAGTCGGCACCAAAGGCCTCTTCACCAAGGAAATCGAAGAAGCCCTCCTCGCCGGAACCATTGATCTCGCCGTCCATTCCGCCAAGGATATGCCGACCGATCTCCCCCCCGGCCTCGTCCTCTCCGCCTTCCCCGAACGCCAGGATCCCCGCGACGCCATCATCGGCGAAATGCCGCAAGCCGCAATCGTCGGAACCAGTTCGCTAAGACGGGCCGCCCAACTCAAATCAACCCGCCCCGACATCGACATCCGCGACCTCCGCGGCAACGTCGATACCCGCCTCCGCAAACAAGCCGAAGGTCAGTACAACGCCATCCTCCTCGCCGCCGCGGGCCTCATCCGTCTCGGCTGGCAGGATCGTATCACCCAATATCTCGATCCCGCCGAATTCGTCCCCGCCGTCGGCCAGGGCGCGTTAGCCATTGAGACCCGTGACGACGGCGCTAAGGGCCACCAGGCCGTCATCAAAATGGACGACCCCGAAACCCGCGCCCGCCTCACCGCCGAACGCGCCGCCCTCCGAGCCCTCGGAGGCGGCTGTCAAGTTCCCATGGGCGCCCACGCCATCCTCATCGATGGAGCTATCAAAATCCACGGCATCGTCGTCTCGCAGGATGGCCGTTTCACCATCCGCGCCAAAGCCGAAGGCCCCGTGAAGGACGCCGAAAACACAGGCGCTGAACTCGGCCAAAAACTCCTCGACGCCGGCGCCCGGCTATGACCGGAAAGGTCTACATTGTCGGTGCTGGCCCCGGCGATCCGGACCTGATTACCGTCAAAGGCCGCGACATCCTCGCCGAGGCAACTGTCGTTCTCTACGACAATCTCGTCGCCCCCGAACTCCTTCCCGCAAAGGCAAAACGAATCTACGTCGGGAAAAAGAAATCGGATCACTCCATGCCCCAGGCGGAGATCATCCGTCTCCTGATCGAACACGCCAACGCTGGCGAAATCGTCGTCCGCCTGAAAGGCGGTGACCCCTACGTCTTCGGCCGCGGCGGCGAAGAAGCCGAAGCCCTCGCCGATGCCGGTATCGATTTCGAAGTCGTCCCCGGCGTCACCGCCGCGCTCGGGATCGCCGCCTATACGGGCGTTCCCCTCACCCACCGCGACCACAACTCCTCCGTCACTTTCGTCACCGGTCACGACCCCGAAAAAATCGACTGGACCAAAGTCGGCCACGCCCAAACCCTCGTCGTCTACATGGGCCTCACAACCATCGGACTCATTGCCCAGCGCCTCATGGAAGCGGGACGAAGTGCGGATACTCCCGCCGTCGTCGTCCAACGCGCCACCACCCCCCGCCAACACACCATCTTCACCACCCTCGGCGATCTGAAACAAGTCATCGACGCCGCGCAACTCAAACCGCCCGCCACCATCGTCATCGGCGAAGTGGCTGCCTTAAGAGGCAAACTCAATTGGTTCGAAAAGCGCCCCCTCTTCGGCCAAACGATCCTCGTCACCAGAGCCGAAGGCCAAAGCGAAGAAGGCAATCGCCAACTCCGGAAACTCGGCGCCAATGTCCTTGACATCCCCGTCATCGAGATCCAACCGCCTGAAGACGCGAACCCCCTTAAGAACGCTATCGCGAACCTCGCCCACTACGACTGGATCCTCTTCACCAGCACCAACGCCGTGTGCCGTTTCTTCGAAGCCCTGTTCAAAACCGGCAAGGACGCCCGCGCCATCCGCGCCCGCATTGGAGCCATCGGCACGCAAACCGCCGCAGCCCTGAAGGCCGTCGGAATCACACCCGACATCACCGCCCAGCAATCCCTCGCCGAAGGTGTCGTAAAGGCCTTCGAGACTGAAAATCTAGCCGGAGCAAGAGTCCTTTTACCCCGTGCCGCCGTAGGCCGCGAAGTCATCCCAACCGAATTCCGCAAACGCGGCGCCAGAGTCGACGTGGTCCCCGTCTACCGCACCGTCGTCCCCCACGAAAGTATGGAAAAACTAGCCGCCGTCCACCATGCCGATTGGATCACCTTCACCAGTTCCAGCACCGTCAAAAACTTCCTCGCGCTAGGCGGCCGCCGCCTCCTGGCAGCCGGAGCCAAAGCCATCAGCATCGGCCCCGCTACCAGTGAAACCATGCAAGCCCACGACGTTCCCATCGCCGCCGAAGCCGCCACCCACGCCATGGAAGGCCTCATCGCGGCCCTCCTCACTGCCTCTCCTGCGAACGCCCGCTAAGCACCTGCCCCATTGAGTGGTACACTGCGACAGAATGATCGCATCGTTTCGCGATGATTGGCTCCGTGATTTCTATGTCGACGATGTTCGATCACGCTACATTCCTGCCGCGCTATCGGTCAGGGTGTTCCGCAAACTCCAAATGATTGACGACGCAACCACAGATCAGGATCTTCGCGTTCCTCCAGGCAACCGCTTTGAAGCGCTGAAAGGGAATCTCCTTGGATTCCACTCCATTCGCGTGAACAGGCAATGGCGTCTCATTTTTCAATGGGACGCCGGGCACGGCACGGCGACCGAGGTTTATCTTGACCCCCATCGCTACGAATGAGGTAACTATGTTGATAACCAAACGAAAGCCCGCCAGTGTAGGCGAAATCCTCGTCGAGGAGTTCATGGAACCCTTGAAGCTATCCCAAACCGCGCTCGCCGAAGCCATGGGCGTTCCCCGCAAACACGTCAACGAAATGTGCAACCAACGCCGCTCTGTCACCGCCGCAACAGCTCTCATCCTCGCCCGAGTCTTCGGAAACTCACCAGACTTTTGGCTAAACACCCAGCGCCGCACTGACCTCTGGGCCGCCATGAACTCGCCTCGCGAACGAAAACGCATCCTGCGCGCAAAGCCTCTAAACGAAGCCGCCTGAGCGACTCCAGATCGACACCCCAACCCGGTCTCCGAACCGCCCGTAGCTGTTAACATTGTGAACGTTCATGCGTCTTCTTCACTACATCGAGATCGAGAATTTCAAAGCGTTTGGAGACAGGCAGCGAATCGAGTTGGAGCACCCGGCCGTAATCATCGGTCCGAACAACTGCGGCAAAACCAGCGTCATTCAAGCGCTGGCCCTCTGGGGACAGGCCGTCAAAACCTGGCATGTCGCCCGGTCGGATTCGGCGGCGAGCGAAAGGGCCGGTACGCCTCTGAATCGTCTTAGCATCCTGAATGTTCCGGTGCAACGGACGCGGTACTTTTGGCACGAAACGCGCGTTCGAACCGGCAATAAGGATGTTCCATTAGTGATTACAGTTGGTGTTGCCTTTCACGGCAAAGTCCATCCCGTCTCAATGCGCTTTAGAAACCAGGGCGAAGACACAATATATTGCTCGCTCGACGAATCAAACCGGCAGGACAACGCGCTTATGGCACTAGTGGCTGACACCAGCGTGGAACTGCTCTATCCAATGTCCGGTCTGGAACTGGAAGAACCTGTATTGCAGCCAGGGCGAATTGGAGTGCTCCTCGGGCAGGGCCAGACCGCGCAGGTGCTTAGGAATCTTTGCCTGATGGTTTACCAAGCCTCGAAAGAGGATTGGGCGGACATCGTCGATCTCATGAGGCGTCTTTTCCGGATGGAACTCGACGCGCCGAGGGAAAATGTTCGCGGCGCCATCGAACTTTCCTATACGCAGGAAAACGTTAAAGAACCGCTGGCTATTTCGTCATCTGGCCGCGGATTCCAGCAAATGTTGCTGATTTTCGCCTACCTTTATTCCCACAAACGAAGCGTCCTGCTGATAGACGAGCCTGACGCGCACCTCGAAATTCTCAGGCAGAACCAGATCTTTGTCCTCCTTCGCGACATCGCAACATTGAATGGATCTCAGGTCGTAATGGTGACCCACTCGGAAATCATCCTCGACGCGGCTCTCGATACAAACCTCACACTCCTCCTCGGAGGTAAGGCGGACAATCTCGCGAAGAAGTCCGATATCAGGGAAAGCCTGAAAATCTTCGGAACGGCCCACTATGTCCGCGCTCGGCAACGCGGATACGTTCTCTACGTAGAAGGCGGCACGGATATCGGAATTCTCCGTCAGTTGGCGGTGCTGCTCGGTCACCCCGCGGCTTCCGCTTGGGACGAGAATCCGAATGTATTTTTCGTCGAGAATACCCACCCCGAAGCATCGCTCGAATCGGAGTTGGAACGTGTGGAAGGCGGTTTCGGAATTTCCCCGAAAGATCACTTCAACCATTTGCGCAAACTGCTTCCTAAGCTCCGCGGACTGGCAATTCTCGATAACGATGGCCGCAACAAAGCGGATTTCGACGGCCAGGGTCTGACCATTCGTTACTGGAAACGCTACGAGATCGAAAACTATTTTCTAACTCCGGAGATCTTACTCTCCTTCGTGGCCAGAGACACTCTGTCCCTCGGCCTCTTTGCGGTGGATCGCCAACTTGCCGAAACCGTCATGGATCAATTGATTCTGCAACGCATTTTTGGCGGCGTAATTGGAGATTTTGAGCTTTGGAAGGCGGCGGACTCCCGAACAAATCGCCTGATCTGGGAGGCCAAGACACAGACTTTGAAATTGAGTGCCATTGCCGAAGATTTCTTCCGGGCGCTCGGTAGTCGGAGCGGACTCGCGATGCTACTGACAAAGGGCGAGTTTCATCGGCTCGTTGAGTTCGCCGATCCGGGCGCCATCCCTGCGGAAGTTCGGGAGAAGCTAGATCTGTTGGCCGACCTGTTCCGCCATAGCGCACCCCTCTCCGGCGATCCGAACTAGCCTGGACGGTGGAAACGGCGCCCATCGTATACCCTAGTCCCAGATGCTCTGGCTCCTCCTCTTCGCCCTCAAAGTCCCGCTCGGCCTCGACACCCACATCCCCGTCCCCGACGGCAATCCCCTTATCCCCGAAACCATCGCCCTCGGTCGCAAACTCTTCTTCGACAAACGTCTCTCCAAAGACAGCACCATCTCCTGCGCCACCTGCCATGACCCCAAACGTGCCTTCACCGATGAACTCCCGCGAGCCAAAGGCGTCAACAATCAAATCGGCCCCCGCCGCTCCCCGCGCATCTTAAATCGCGCCTGGGGCAAATCATACTTCTGGGACGGCCGCTCCCCCAGCCTCGAAGACCAGGTCCTCCAACCCATCGCCAACCCCATAGAAATGGCCCTTCCAATCGACGAAGCCATCAGTCGCCTCAACCAATTCCCCGAATACAAATCCATTGACGCCGCCAAGCTAAGCCGCGCCCTCGCCAGCTACGTCCGCACCATCCTCGCCGGCAACTCCCCCTATGACCGTTACCTCGCCGGCGACCGGAGTGCCCTTACAACCCAACAACAAAAAGGCCTCCAACTCTTCCGGGGTAAAGCCGGTTGCATTTCCTGCCATCTCGGTCCCAACCTCACCGACGAAGATCTCCACGAAACCGGCGCCGGCCGCATCGACAACGGGAAACGCTTCAAAACCCCCAGCCTCCGTCAAATCGCCGAAGCCGCCCCATACTTCCACGACGGCAGCGCCCCAACCCTCGAATCAGTCATCGACCACTACGACAAAGGGGAAGCCAACGATCCCGAAATCCGCCCGCTCCGCCTCTCAATCGAAGAAAAGCAAGCCCTCGTCGACTTCCTCAAATCCCTCACCGGCGACATCCAGGAGGGCCTCCAGTGATCCGCCTGCTCCTCCTCTTCCAACTCCACGCCCCCGCCGAAATCGCCGCCTTCCACGAGCAACGCATAGCCGCCCTAAGACCCGGCGCCAGCGAAGCGAAAGCCGCCCATAAGGACCTCGGCCTCTTCTGGCTGCGCAACAACAACCCCGTTCAAGCCGAAACGCATCTCCGCCAAGCCCTGCCCGATCCGGCACTGATACAATCCCTCGCCGAAGCCGTCGCCGCGCAAGGCCGGAACGCCGAAGCCGACGCGCTCTTCAAACAATGCGAAACCACGGCGCGCTGCCTGGCCCGTCTCGCCGAACGAACCAACGATCCCGCCGCCGCCATCGAATTCCTCCGCCAAGCCCTCAGCATCGAACCCACACCCACTCGCCGCAATGACTACGCCCAAGCCCTGCAAGCCGCCGGTCAATCCAAACAGGCCGAAACCCATTACCGCCAAGCCATCCGTGAGCAGGACCCAAACAATCCCGAAACCGCCATCTTCCGCAACAATCTGGCATCCCTATTGAACGCCACCGACCGCCAAATCGAAGCCGAACACCTCCAACGCCAAGCCCTCGCCACCATGCAACGAACCCTCGGCCCCCGCCACGTCCGCACCGGCCTCGCCGCCAACAACCTCGCCGACATCCTCCGCGCCCGCCGTGGCCGTGAATCCGAAGCCCAGGCCCTCTATAAGAAGGCCCTCGAAATCTTCGAAGGAGGCCTTCCCGCCAATCACCCGTGGATCGCCGAAACTCGCGACGCCCTCCAAACGAACCCAGCCGCGGGTAACGCTAAATGATCCGCAATAGTCGCGTCATCATCGAAAAACTACACTACGCCTTAAAAGCCGCCAGTTGATTGGTAGCATCCCGCACAAACAAAACACCCCCCGCAATCGCCGGGTTCGCTCGCACCGTGCCTGTGAACGCACGGTGCGTCGCAACCCCTTTAAATCCCGCCGGAACAGCCTCAGCCAGCACCATCTGCCCCGTGTCCCGAACCATCAATATCCGGTTCCGCACCAGCAAAATACTGCCCGCCCCAAACTTGTCGTTCGCCCACTTCACCTTCCCGGACTTCCACTCCACACAGCGCAACTCCGCCCCTGTCTCCTGTCGCCCGTGATACCCGTACAAATACCCGTCCTTCAACACCGGCGTCGCATAGTGACACGACATCGAATCGTCTCCCGACCAAACCTCCTTCGGCGCCCCGGAACTCATATCCACCAAAACCGCCCCCGTCCCATAACTCGCCGTCAGGAAAATCTGATTGCCAGACACCAACGGCGTCGCCGCGTTCACCGTCGCCGCCGACCGCGACCGCCACCGCATCTGCGCCATTACTTTTCCCGAACCAGGGTCCAACACCGCTAGACCCGTCCTCGTGAAAAACACCGCCCGCGGCTGCCCGTTCAACGGCGCAATCACCGGCGACGAATACCCCGCTTCATCGCTCAACGCCTGCCAGACCGTCTTGCCCGTCCCGCCATCAAACGCCACAATCCCGCCGCCATTCGCGCCTCCCACCCCAACCAACACCTTGCCTTCGAAAACCACCGGCGCGCACACCGCGCCAAAGTAACCCTTCGGAGCGGAAAACTCTTTCATCGCCGCCCGCTGCCAAACCCGCTTGCCCGAAGCCGCCTCTGTCGCCGTCAACGTCCCCTCCGCGCCATATGTATAAACCCGCCCATCCGCCACGCAAGGCGTCCCCCGCGGCCCTTCATCGAACCCGAAGTCGTCCCGGTACCCGGTCCCATATTCCGACTTCCAAAGAGCCTTCCCGCTCTTGGCATCCAGCGATTCCAACACTTCGTTATTGCCCACCCGGTGGAAAATGTAAACTTTCCCACCGGCCGCCACCGGTCCCGCAAATCCCGCGCCAATCGAGTAAGTCCACGCCGTCTGCAAGCCGCCGCCGTTCCAGCCAAAATCGCCATCGGGATAGAAGCCGTTTCGCGCCGGCCCCAGGTGCTGCGGCCAGTCGCCCGCCGCCACCGCCCCAGGCCCTAACAACGAAAGGATGGATCGTCTCGAATATTCAATTGGCATAAACTTGCGCTTTCCTATTGTCACTCCGAACAAACCGCGCCCGCCGACACACATACTTTTGACATGACGGACCACGCAGACGGAGAACTGGTAGGGCGCGTCCAACAAGGCGATCGCGCTGCGACGGGGGAACTCTATACTCGATACTGGCGCGCCGCCCGCGCCGCCGCATTCGCCGTCACCCGTGAGTGGGCATCCGCCGATTTGGTAGCGTTCAGGTGAGGGATGCCGTCCATGAGCCGCATTCGCCGTCACCCGTGAGTGGGCATCCGCCGAAGACGCGGCTTCTGAAGCGTTCGCCAAAGCCCTCTCCGGAATCGGCTCCCTGCAAGAGCCGGGCCGGTTCGGCGCCTGGCTGCGAACCATCGTCGTCCACGAGGCACGAGCCTCGACGAGGCACGCGGCTAAGGATGGCGCCGATCCAAACGAACCCATCTCCGATCCCGGCGCGCTTCCCGACACTGTTTTCGAACACCTTGAATTGATGGCCCTAATTCACCAGTCCGTGCGCCATCTTCCGGAACTCTCGCGCGAAGCAATTGCACTGACTTACTTCGAGGGCTACGACGCCGTCTCTGCCGCCCGTTTCCTGAATATTCCCTCCGGTACGCTGCGCCGGCGACTCCACGACGCCCGTTCCCGGCTACGCGAACTTCTGGACGCCATGCTGAAAGGAAAAGTGAATATGAGCGATCAACGCGAACAAAAGTTGGAAATAATCAAGCGAATGTTTGCCGGCGGCACTACCCATCGGGCGCTACGGCAAGCCCTGGCGCTTCGCCCGCCGCCAACGGAGTTGACCAGCCTCCTCTGCGATGCGCCTGACGCTGCCGAACTCGCTCGCAGCATCGCCGCACTGCTGTCGCAGCCGCCCGGATCGGTTAGCATAACCGCCATCCGGCAAGCACTGCCCGAATTCCAGGACTGGCCGCTAGATTCCGGCAAGGCCGCCGCTGACTTCTTCGCGTTCAAAGGAACCCACCGTGACCGGTTGCGCGTCGTTCTGCCTCCAGGCTTCGCTGAAGGGCGCCCCGGAGCCTTCGTCCGCAACACACGCGGGATCGTATGCCGCGATCGGATAGGGCAAACGCAATCCATCTCCGAGCATCTCCAGGAATCGAGTGCAAACAGCCAATTCCTCATTAGTGAGGTGCTCGACTTGACTTGGATGATAGCTGGTCCCCTCGAACTCCGTTCGGTCCAGGACCGGCTGCAGCGCTTAAGCGCCGAAGTCGTTCCCGGCGAAAACCCCGGTACCGCGCGGTTCTCCAGCTTCACTTTTCGGGAACCTCGGACCGGGCTGCGCTCGGCGGCGGAATGGCCTGGCCGCCCAGCCGGTCCATGGGCTCGGTTCTGCCAGTCACCGGAAAAGGCGGCGGCGTGCCCCAAAATTCTTAAGACGGGCCCCTGGCTGGCTATAGTAATAGATATGGGTTTTCGCTCTCTTTTTGTGATGCTGTTCGCGCTCGCCTTGGGTCTACAATCCCAGACCCTCCGAGGAACGCTTGGCGTAACCGTTCTCGACGGCTCGCGCGCCATCGTCCGCCAGGCGAAACTGGTGTTGATAGACAAAGCCAACGGTAAGGAATGGACCGCCGAAACGGATTCAACCGGCGGCTTCGTCTTCGCCGCCCTCCCGCCCGGAGACTACCGCCTCGTCATTGATGGCCCCGGCTTCCGGAAGCACGTCCAGGAAGTCTCGCTCGCCGTCAATCAGGAGCAGCGCACCGAGATCCAAATGCAGCCCGGTGACCGCACCGAAACCGTCGAAGTCCTCGGTTCCCGGGAACTTCTCAAGACCGAGAACGCCACCCTCAGCACCGTCATCGACAACAAACAGATCACCGCGCTCCCGCTCGACGGGCGCAACTTTATCGAACTGGCCCTGCTCGCTCCCGGCGCCGCTGCCCCAGCGCAAGGGTCCGCCGGTACAGCCCGCGGCGAGTTCACCTTCCATGCCAACGGCGGCCGCGAAGACGCCAATGGCTTCCTTCTCGACGGTGTATACAACGCCGACCCCAAGCTCAACGGCGTCGGCGTAACGCCCGCCGTGGACGCCATTCGCGAGTTCGAAGTCCTCACCGGCAACTACGACGCCTCCTTCGCCCGCAACAGCGGCGGCCAAGTGAATGTTGTCGTTAAATCCGGAACAAACTCGGTTCACGGAGCGCTCTATGAGTTCTTCCGCAATCAGGCCATGGACGCGCGCAATTTCTTCGCGCCCGCCGGTACCGACCCGCGCTACAAGCGCAACCAGTTCGGCGGCGCCATCGGCGGCCCCATCGCCAGGAACCGCACGTTCTTCTTCGCCGACTATGAACGCCGTGGCTCCAACGAAGGCATCACCCGCACCACCCGCGTTCCCACCGCCCTCGAACGCAACGGGGACTTCACTCGCAGCGATCCCCGCACGCCGCCCATCGACGTCTTCACTTTCGCCCCGTTCCCCGGCGGCGTCATCCCCGCCAACCGCATTCACCCCATCGCTCGCGGCATCCTCGGCTTCTACCCCGCCGCCAACCGCGCCGACGGCGCCCAGAACTACACCGGCGCGCCCGAGCTCAATGATCGCAATGACTCGATGGACGTTCGCCTCGATCACCAGATCGCCAAAAATTCCGATCTCGCCCTCCGCTACAGCCTCGGTGACCGCGATTACTACGAACCCTACGCCGGCGCCACCTTCGCCGCCGTCCCCGGCTTTGGCAACAACGTCACCCGTCGCGCCCAGAACTTCATGGCCGCCGAAACGCACGCCTTCCGCCCCACGCTGTTAAATGAACTTCGCTTTGGCTTTAACCGCGTTGCCTTCGCCGTCGCCCATCAAAACTCCGGCACCAGCCTCAACAAGCAGATCGGCCTCCCGGAGCCCTCCTCGAACCCGCGCGATCACGGCCTCAGCTTCATCAACGTTGCCGGTTACGGCTCCATTGGCGACGAGTACAACAACCCGCAGAATGGCATCACGAGCACTTTCCAACTCCTCGACCATCTGACCTGGACGCGTGGACGCCATCTGTTCAAGTTTGGCGGGGACGTCCGTATTCAGCGCCAGGAAGCCTTCCGCGATGTGCTCAGCCGCGGCCTCATCAGCTTCACCGGATTCACCGGGAATGGCCTTGCGGAACTGCTCCAAGGGCTCCCGACCGTGACCAGCGTTTCCAGGATCGACAACCCCCAGAACCTCCGCACCCAGAGCTACAACTTCTTCGCGCAGGACCAATGGAAGTTGACCTCGCGCGTCACCCTCACGCTAGGCGCGCGCTACGAGTACAACCGCCCGGCTTATGACGCCAACGACCGCGCGTCGGTCTACGACACGGCGAGCCGTTCGCTCATCAAGTTGGGCACGATCAGCGGCACCCGCGGCGCCTTCCTCCCCGATCGCAACAACTTCGCGCCCCGCCTCGGTCTGGCCTTCTCGGCGCGCACCGGCACCGTCCTCCGCGCCGGCTATGGCATCTATTACGACCAAGCCCCGCTGGCCCCCGGCGAAGGCGTTTACTTCAACAGTCCGTACTTCCAACTCAAGACTTACTTCATCGGCCAGAATTATTTGCTCTTCCTGCAGAACCCCTACCCGGCGGACTTCCCCTTCGCCCTGCCCGACTCCGCCGTCACGTTCCAGCGCGACTACCGCACGGCTTACAGCCAGCACTGGAGCCTCAACCTGCAGCAGAGCCTCGGCCGCGGGCGGGTAGTTGAAGTTGGTTACGTCGGCACTAAGGGGACCAAGCTAATGGCAGGCCGCGATGGCAATCAAGCCGCGCCCAGCACCGCCCGGTTGAACCTCCGTCCCGACCCGCGCTGGGGCGACATTACCTACATTGAGAGCCGCGGCAATTCGAACTACCATGCCCTCCAGGCGCGCTTCGAACAGCGGATGACGCGCGGCCTGTCCGTCCTGGCCTCCTACTCGGCCGGCAAGTCGATCGACGACGCCTCCAATTTCTTCTCCAGCGCCGGCGACCCCAACTTCCCGATGGACTCGAATCGCGTTTCTCTCGAACGCGCCCGCTCCAGCTTCGATGTCCGGCAGCGGATGACGATGGCCTATGTGCTCGATCTGCCCTTTGGCCGGAACCGCTGGTACGGCGGTTGGCAGACCAACGGTGTTTGGACGTTCCAGACCGGCCGCCCGTTCACAGTGGCCCTGTTAAGTGACTTGGATCGATCAAACACGGGCCGCACGAGCTACGGTTTCGGCGCGAATGACCGGCCCAACCGGATCGGGAATGGCGCCCTGAGCAACCCCACGCCGGAACGCTGGTTCGATACGAGCGCCTTCGCCCTCCAGCCGTTTGGGTCCTTTGGCACTTCCGGGCGCAACATCCTCGACGGCCCCGGCCTGGCTACATTAAACCTTTCGATTGTTAAGAATACGACGCTTTCCGACCGGATGACCTTACAATTCCGCGCCGAAGCGTTCAACGCGCTGAACCGCGCCAACTTCGATTCGCCCGACGCAACATTCGGCTCCGGAACCTTCGGCCGAGTGCTTTCGGCGGGCGCTCCGCGACATATGCAGCTCGGATTGAAACTGCTCTTCTAGCGGACACGTCTTCCGTTATGTTGATATAGTTCGCAATTGAGGAGTGTCCATGCGTAAACTGTTTATCGTCGCTTTCGTCGCCGGGTTTGGGGTGATGTCGGCGTGGCAGGGCCCAGCCCCAAAGTCCTCGGAAACGGTGGCGCGGCCGCGTAAAAAGGCGAATCCGGACGCTCCCGACGAAAAGCCGCCCGAAGAAAAACAGAAAGTCGAGTCGGTCTTCAAAAAGAAAGCCGACGGCGAACTGCCCATTGGCCTTCCGACCTTTAGAAGCGACGTCGCGACCGTGCAAGTGGACGTAGCGGTTCTCGATAAGAATGGCCGGTTCATCCCGAACATTCCCCGCGGCAATTTCCGGGTACTGGAAGACGGCGTACCGCAGCCGATAAGCGGGTACACGCTTGGCGAAGCGCCGATG
>Ga0105046_10005787_pt1 | contig 19532 bp, 14 predicted proteins | sample MAT03_FD_78385 | JGI IMG/M metagenome (GOLD analysis project Ga0105046, IMG submission 78385) | Freshwater microbial communities from Lake Fryxell liftoff mats and glacier meltwater in Antarctica - MAT-03 (megahit assembly) | ecosystem: Environmental > Aquatic > Freshwater > Ice > Liftoff... | reverse complement strand
TTTGGCGTCAGCCAACTATCTTTTGAGGCGAATAGCAGCGCTATTTAACGAAAAAGATGGGACGGATGACGGCAAAAGAATGGCATCAAATTGGGAAGTTATTTTGACACCGTTCCTTAGCGGTACATCGAGTGTAAAATGATTACAACGCTATGTGTTTAAAAAGATGGTCAGGCGTGGGTTTTCAGACATATTGGCGCCCGGATACCGCAACTCCTCCAAAAAATCCGTTATTTCGCGCCCAATAAACACATACATGAGCATTAAGACCGTCCTGATTGCACTCTTCCTCCTGCCCTTTCTGGCTGCGGCCCAGACCGCTACCGACACCACAATTTACGAGGTGACGGATGTCATGCCTTTTCCGATGATCAACAGTTGTATGAAAAACGCGAAACCCGACTGGACCCGCGACAGCATCAAACGCTGCGCGGATATACAGTTGCTGGGGCTGGTTTCCAGCAATATCCGTTATCCGCAGGAAGCCCGGGAAAAGAATTTGCAGGGAACGGTCGTAGTGGTCTACGTGGTGGAAATTGATGGAAAAATCTCCAACGTTTCCCTGCTGAAAGACATCGGCGGCGGCTGCGGCGCCGAGGCATTGCGGGTCATGGCAGCGCTCGACGAAGCTGGCCTGCGGTATATGCCCGGGCAGATCAAAGATAAACCCGTACGCGTCAAACAAACTTTACCCCTGCGTTTCCGGTTGCAGGAAGCCATTCCGTATTACGTCAATGCAGCCGGCGACTCGGTTTATACGGACATCGAGGCCGCGGCCGAATTCCGGGGCGGTATGGATTCCTTAGCCAAATTCGTGATCAACCAGCTGGCATATCCGGCAGGCTATCAGGATAGTTGTAAAACAGGGGTCATGGAAATGTCCCTCATCGTGCGTTACGACGGCGCGATCAAGGTGGAAAACCAACTGGATTTCAATAATTTAGGGCTGGATTTTCAATGGGAAGGATTGCAGTTGGTCAAGCGCACAGTGGGTTCTTGGCTGCCGGCGCAATACGGCGGCAGGGCAGTGACGAGCTCCCTGCCCCTGCGGGTGGTATTTAAGGCCGATAATCCACGTTGCGCTGCGGCCAATGCGCGCTTTGATCAGGCTATGATCCTGGCCAACGCTGGGGTAGCCTTATTGGAACAAGGCAAAACGGAGGAAGCCATCGCCAAATGGGACGCTGCCCTGGCCATGGAACCCAATAACACAGAATTCCTGTATTACCGGGCTTCGGCCCAACTCAACGCCAACCACCGCGATGCCGCCTGCACCGATTATAACCGCATCAAACAACTGCTTGGATATACCTGGTTTGAAAACATCAGGCGGGTGGTGTGTGGATGGTGAGAAACTTTACATTTACTTAATACTCAAGTGAAACCAGCGCCGCTATATGAACCGCTACCTTTGTCACAAACAGAAAACGACATGCTGAAGGACAAAACGCCTGCGAAAAAGATACTGATCGTGGACGACGAGCCGGATATTCTTGAATTCCTGCAATATAACCTGCGCAAAGAAGGATACGAGGTAGTGACGGCCCAGGATGGCAAACAAGCCATCGAAGTGGCAGAGCGGGAAAAACCGCATTTAATTATCCTGGATATTATGATGCCGGAGCTCGACGGGGTGGAAACCTGCCGCATACTGCGCAGCCGCAAGGAATTTGCCGATACGCCGGTGGCTTTCCTCACGGCCCGCGACGAAGATTTTTCGCAGATCGCAGCGCTGGACGTTGGGGGAGACGATTATATCACCAAGCCGATCAAACCGCGGGTATTAGTCAGCCGTATCAATGCCTTGCTGCGCCGCACCAACCGGCAGGCGGCAGAAGAGATGGAAAGCATCCATGCGCACGACCTGGTTATCGACAAACTGAAGGTGCTGGTTTTCCGGGGCGATCAGGCCATAGAACTGCCCCGAAAGGAGTTTGAAATCCTGTGGCTGCTGGCGTCCAAACCCGGCCGCGTATTTACCCGTGAAGAAATTTTCGACAAAATATGGGGCGCCGACGTCATCGTGGGCAATCGAACCATCGACGTACACATCCGCAAACTGCGCGAACGCCTGGGCGACGAGTATATCAAAACCATGAAAGGTATCGGCTATAAGTTTGACTTTTGATTGAAGGCAAATTGCCGAACTTTGTCCCCTATGTTTAAGAATCAAACACCACAGGAATTGTCCCTGTCCGTGGCTGCCATGTCGGCCATCGCTTTTGCCACCGTGCTGTTGGGGCTCGACTGGCTTGGCGCATTTCGGTTATCCCTTGCAGAAATCGTGATGCTTTTCGTGATGGCCTTCCTGGTCGCCTTTCTCACGAATTTTTACCTGCTCCGCTACTACATTTTCCGGCGTATCAAATTGATTTACAAAATTATACACCGAAAAAAAATGCCGTCCGACTTCCGGGCGAACAAAATCGATATGCGGAAAAACATCCTCGACGACGTGGAAAAAGAGGTGGACGAATGGGCCGCAAAGCATGACCGGGAATTTGAAGAAATGGAACGCCTGGCTACTTACCGCCGCCGCTTCATTGGCGACGTTTCCCATGAATTAAAAACGCCGATCTTTAATATCCAGGGCTTCGTGCATACCCTGCTGGACGGCGCAATCAACGACCCGCAGGTCAACCTGCAATATTTACAGCGCGCCGCCAAAAACGTAGACCGCCTGCAAGCCATCGTGGAAGACCTGGAAACGATCAATAAACTGGAAGCCGGCCAGATGGTGCTCGACCTGCGTGAATTCGATATCCACGAACTGACCGACGAGGTATTCGCCGACCTGGAAATGCGCGCATCCGAACGCAAAATCCGGCTGACGTTCAAGGAAGGCGCCAGCCAGCATTACCGCGTCACGGCCGACAAGGAGAGCATCCGGCAGGTTTTGATGAACCTGATCCACAATTCCATCAAATATGGACGGGAAGGCGGCACAACCAAGGTGAGCTTTTACGACATGGAAACATTTATCCTGGTGGAAGTGAGCGACAACGGCATCGGCATCGACCTGGACCAGGCCAAACACGTGTTCGACCGTTTTTACCGGATTGATAAAAGCCGCTCCCGCGATGCCGGCGGCACTGGTCTGGGCTTATCTATCGTGAAACACATCGTTGAAGCCCATAAACAAAGCATCAACGTGCGCAGCGCCATCGGGGACGGGGCGACGTTCGGGTTTACGTTGGAAAAGGCGTAAATTTTCGCTTCAAATGGCGATGTGGGGAGGTTCCGTAAATTCACTTCCACACAAACACCCGCAACGCCAGGCGGTCCCGCACCATCCGTCCGACAGACCAGTCGTATGGCGTATCTCCGAGGTTGTGGATATTGTTGATGCCGTGCGAATACACCACTTCCGGTTTGATCTTCCATTTTTTATGGGAAAATTCCACCCCCAGACCGATATCCAGTCCAACTCGTTCCTGGTAGAGGCTGATTCCCTGAGGTTGGTTGCGTGCCGTGTTCCAGGATAGTCGGGCCCCGACCAGAAAAGAGCCCCGCATGGGTAAGCGGCCCGCCTGGTTAGTCACCACGAAATGAATGGGTAACTCGACGTCTGCAAAACGATACCGCAACTGCCCGAATTTCTCCGTCCCTTTGTAAAGGCCCACGTAATTATCATTGATCGCTAAAACTAATTGCGGCCGCAGGGCCAGTACGGGGGTAAGGTGCCATTGTCCGAAAAAGCCGAAAGAACCGCCTGGAACGGAGCGGCCGATTTGTGCGAATGGATAATCCGTGCTGCTGGGCGGAATATAACTTGCACCCAAAGCCTGCGATTCCACTCCTGCCAACACGCCGAATGAAAAACCATGAGGATCAGCGGGTTGCGCAGATAATCGCAGCAAAAAAACCAGTAAAAAGGGCAGTACGATTTTTTTCATGATCTGCTTGGAAGTCAAAAGCGACAGAAAGTTGTTTCTTCGCCGGCATATACGCGATGGACATGCCTGCTTCTGTTTTGTTTCCTTTGATGCTGATTCGAAGTGCCGGGTTGCCTTTGTCCCGGCTTGATTTGCCTGACAGCGGTTTTGAAACGGCCGTTGCAGCCTGGCAGGAAACCCGTTCGCCGCTCGAAAAAGCCCGGCTCGGTTTGTATGCCTTTGAACTCGAACGGGAAAAAAGCCCCCTTACGCCGCTTGACAAGCTGGTGATGAACCAACGGCGGCGACTGATCAAGATGCAGCGGGCCGGTTTATCGCTTCCGCAGCCCTTGCCCTTGGCCTTAAAAGAGACCCGCCCGGATTTATTTGGGTATTTGCACGACTGGAATGAGGCGCTGGCAAATCACACACAGGCCTTCCTGGACATGCAGCAGCAATACGAACAGCGCCTGCACAGGCAGTATCGGCAACTACAGGCGCTTGCCGGCGACGAAACCATGTGCCGAGGCCTGCTTTTCGCCAGCCACGATTTGTTGCAGCGCTTACCACATTTTGCCGGAAAACCGGTCTCCGAATTCAACAAAAAAGACCGTCAAACGGCGCGTTCCCTGTGGCAATACGCTACCCGGGCGGCGGTAAAAACCTCCCCGCTTAGTCGTTTTACCACCGTATCCCTTTTGCGTTGGGAGCACCCCGTTCCGGAATATTTTGCCCAGATGAAAGCCATTGCCACGCCGAATGTAGCTTTACTACCGGCCTTATACGAGGTATTACTCCGGCATCCTGATTTTTATACATCACTGAAAATCAGGCTGAATCCATGCATCATAAGCCCGGAAGGCACGGCTGAAAAAGGACTCGAATGGTTGTATTTCGATGGCGAGCAGGAGGGTTTTCAATCCTTGCAGCCGGATGCGGTCACCCATCTGGTGATGGGGGCGCTGCTGGAGGAAGGTCGACAAATGCCATATCCTGCCCTGCTGAGCATTTTGTTGGAAGCGGTGGACGCAGATACGGGTGCCCTGGAGCATTTTTTACAAAAACTGATCGACATGGGCCTGCTCGAGTGGGTTTTGCCTGAAGTGGGGCTCTCCGCAGGCTGGTGCGGCTCCCTGTACCAATACCTGGGTTTTTTACCCGCAGAATCGCCGATTGTGGAGGCTGCCGCACTGCTGCAGTGGCTTAGAACCGCCGCCCGGACTTTGTCTTTTCAGGATGTAGATACCGCCCGGCAGACGCAAGTGGAAACGCTCCAAACTGCCCGCGATTTTTTTGATCGGTTCGGTGGAACCATGCCTCCTATCCCGCCGGAACAGGTTTTTTTTGAAGATGTGGATCAGCCGGTCGAAGCCCTTATTCCGCCGGAAGTCCTGCGCGACATAGCGGAAGAACTGGCCGATGCCTGGCAGGCCCGGCGGGAATGCCGCCAGCCAGCATTTAAAGCCGCCCTCACCCGGTTCGCGGAAAACCAGATGGCTGAAGGCGAAAGTCTTGATTTTCTGACTTTTAGCAAAAAATATCTGCAGTCCAAACTACACAAAACAGATATTTCGGAGCCGGTTTATGCGCCCAAGTTTAAAGGTAAAATAGGCGCCTTGCTGCAAATATTCCGGGAAAACGGTCGCTGGCGCGCAACGGTGAATGCCCTGTTCCCAGGTGGCGGGAAACTATTTGCCCGCTGGTTACATCTTTTCCCGGCGGAAGTCCGGGAACAACTCCGCGATTGGCAGGATTCCGGTGAAAACGCGCCCTGGACTTTTCCCTGGCAGGGCTGGAACAACGCGAATTTTCAGGCGCAAGCCGTAGCAGCGACGATCGCGGTGCCCGACAGCAAATTAAGCGCCCGCGAACAGGTATTGCCAGCTGCCGTGCAGGTGAAACGCAGCCGGGAAGGCCTGCAATTGTGCGATGCAAGCTCGGGCAGGCATATTCACCTGAGCGATCTGGGGCTCGAAGCCCCGCAATCGAGGCCGCCGGCGATGCAGGTTTTGAGGCAATTGGGTGTGCCGTATGTTTCTATGGATGCCTTGTTGCCGGAAAAACGAGCCTGGGCGGAAGAACAGGAACACTGGAGTCGGCGGCCCCGGCTTGAACAGGGCGCCCTGGTATTGGCCCGGGCACAATGGTTTTTGAAACCAGCCTTGATAGCCCGTTTGAGTGCGCTGCACGATCTGGAGTTTCTGCTACAGGTCCGCGAAATTTTTGCCGCCATGCAGGCGCCACGCCACTTCTTTGCCCGATTTGCCGAAACAAAGCCGCAGTATGTCGACTGCAACAACCCGGTATCCATGCAACAATTTGAAAAAATGCTGCGATCCGGGCAGGGGGCGTTGTGGCTGACCGAAATGTTGCCGCTGCCGGAGCAATGTTTTGTAGAAAAAGACGGGTTGCGGGCGGCAGAGTTTGTACTTGAACTGGAGGTATAGTCGCTACTTTGTGGTAAATATGGAATACCCGAAAGCGACCGCCACGCGAAAATGAAACCAGGCCCCAAAAAATCGGAGCTAATTTTTTCCGTATATTTACATACAATTATCCGGAAAATTAAAGTCCTTTGCGCCCGCTGTAATAGTAGATAATCACACGTTATTTCATTTAGATACGTATTCTCTTAAGAACTGGTAAACCTCATTCCCGCAATTTGTTATATTCCTCGAGCCATAGTGAGTATTTAAAGTATTGTAAATCAAAATTTTATGTCAGATAATCTTCAGAAGTTGACCCGCATAGGGGTCTTTTACGATGGTAACTATTTCTTGCACGTCAGTAATTACTACGCCTACCACCACGAACGCCGCAGCAGGATAAGTATCGCCGGATTACACGAATATGTACGACATCGCATTGCGGAAGAGGAAAACAAAGAGTTCCATCTGAGCCAAATCGTGGATGCCCACTATTTTCGGGGTCGCTTGAGCGCGCAAGAGGCTAGTGCCGAAGGAAACCGGCTCTACTACGACCGTTTGTTCGACGATATCCTGATGATGGAAGGCGTTACGACCCATTACCTGCCCGTGCGTACCGTGCAAGGGTACCGCCAGGAACGCGGCATCGATGTTTGGATGGCCTTGGAAGCATTTGAATTAACCCTGCACAAGCAATTCGAAGTGGTGGTCCTGATCGCCTCCGACAGCGATTTTGTCCCACTGGTGCGCAAACTCCATACCCTCGGCGTCCGGGTAATGGTGCTAACCTGGGATTACGAATTCTATGACGAGGAAGGCCGCCGCCGCAGTACGGTCACCTCGCAATACCTCTGGGAAGAAGTGACCTATCCCGTGGCGATGCACAATGTGATAGACGACGACAACGATGCAGGATTCCCCATGAGCCGCCTGTTCGTAGAGCGCAAAAAAGTGCCCCCGCCGGTAGAAGCCGCCGAGTTAGAGGAAGTTGCCGAGGAAGGAGACGTTAAAACCAGCACGGTTTTCAGTTTGAAAGACGGCTACGGTTTTATCAGCTATCCACAGACAAACAACCTGTTCTTTCATTTTTCTTTCCTGGTCGATACCGACTTCAACGATTTGCGCGAAGGCGATCTGGTGGAGTTTACCATGGGAAAAAACGAACGCGGCGAGCATATTGGCCGAAATGTAAAACTGGTGCGGTAAAAGATTGTTTAGAGCGGTTTAGCCCTCCTTTGCGCTTTTAATCGCCGAAGCCATTTGGTGGAGGACACGCGCTTCGGCGGGTAAAGTTACAGGACACAACATGATCTCCATTTTCTGGTTTCGCCGCGACCTGCGTTTACAAGACAACGCAGGTTTATACCACGCGTTGAAGGGGCAGTACCCGGTACTGCCCCTTTTCATATTTGATCGCAACATCCTCGACGATTTGACCGATCGGCGGGATGCGCGGGTGGAGTTTATTCACAGTGCTTTGTCTGATTTGAAAGCGCAACTGGAAGCCACAGGCAGCACCCTGTTGGTGGAATACGGCAAACCGGAGGATGTTTGGCCGGATTTGCTGAACCGCTACAATGTGGGCGCAGTATACACGAACGAAGATTACGAGCCCTATGCGCTCGAACGCGATGGCGAGATCAGCAACTTGCTGAAAACCAAAGATATACCGATCCATTTTTTTAAAGACCACGTGATTTTCGACAAAAACGAGGTGTTGAAGGAAAATGGAACGCCTTACACTGTTTTTACGCCGTATCGTAAAAAGTGGTTGGACATGCTGTTTACCCGCGCATCGGGCCAGCCTCCCTCGAATGCAGCCGCCGAGCGCAATTCTTTTTACCTGAAGTCGTATCCGACAGAAAAATACGGGACTAATTTTTTTAAAACCAATCCCCTACCCCTGAAAACCCTGGGAGATATGGGTTTTGAAGCGGCAGGCATTCCATTTCCACCGCCGGGCGTATCCCGTTCATTGGTGGCAAATTACGGGGAAACCCGCGATTTTCCCGCCATCGACGGTACCTCCCGCTTAGGTGTACATTTCCGTTTCGGTACCATCAGTATCCGCGAAAAAGCCCGGCGCGCACTGCAATTGAGCGGGGTGTATTTAAACGAACTGATTTGGCGGGATTTTTACAGCCAGATTCTGGCGCATTTTCCACAAGTCGTGGGCCATGCGTTCAAAACGCAATACGACCGGATACCCTGGCGCGATGCGCCCGAAGAATTTCAATTATGGTGTACCGGCCAAACCGGTTATCCGATCGTGGATGCCGGGATGCGCCAGCTCAATGCGACGGGGTACATGCACAACAGGGTGCGTATGATCGTGGCCAGTTTTCTGAGCAAACACCTCCTGATCGATTGGCGGCTGGGCGAAGCGTATTTTGCCCAAAAACTGCTCGATTTCGATCTGGCCAGCAACAATGGCGGCTGGCAATGGGCGGCAGGCTGCGGCACGGACGCTGCGCCTTATTTTCGCATTTTCAGCCCCGAAGCGCAGACGAAAAAATTTGATCCCGAACATGGGTATATTCGGAAATGGGCGCCGGAATACAATACACCGGCTTATGTAGCCCCGATGGTGGAACATACCTTCGCAAGAGGGCGGTGCCTGGAAGTGTATAAAAAAGCGCTGGTATCTTAGAAGACATTTAAGGACACAATTCCCAACCTTACTTCATACTCAAAAAACACCCGTTTTCCCGCCATTCCATCGCCACCTTCCCGCCGTTGAGCAGCCAGTCGACCAAATTGGGGCCAAGGAGCTGGGCGCGCCAGCCGTTGAGCATGGATGGGTCGAAATCGGGGCTGTGGGATTTCAATCTGTTAAAATCGCCCTTGGGCAGCAGGAGCGCTGCGCTGATTTCTTCCTCGATACATTGTTTTTTGACGAAATGGTAAAGCAATTCCATCGTCCATTCGTATTGCGGATCTTCCGGCGCCGGTTTGGGAAGGGCCTCCAGAAAGGCGGTTTCTTCCGGGGTGGCTTTTTGCTTTTGTAATTCCTGCCACTCCGGTAAAAACTTTTTCCAAACGCCTTCCGACAAGGTGCGGTTGGAGCGAAACGCATTGGGACCGTCTTTGGTCGCGCGCAGCACCGTGGTGATATGCCGGCTTTGCAGGACCGTCTCTTTCGGAATGTTCAATTCGAGGGCTTTTTCCCGCCGCCAGATGTATAGACGCGTCAGGAAGACCTTGTCGCGGAAATCGAGTTGATGGATATAATCATTGGCCAATACCTCTTTATGTGGGTCGACCGAATAAAAGTCCAGCGATTCCCATTTGCGGTTCTCTTCACGAGCCCAAAGTTCCCTTTGGCGCCGTTTCATTTTGTTGGTCAGCTTGGTATGCAGGGCCGGCAAATATTTCACGTCTTCTACGGCATAGTCCAGGGCTTTCGGATCAAGCGGGCGTTTTTCCCAATTAGCCACCGTATAGCTTTTGGCCAGATTCACTTTGAGTTCTCGCTCCACGATTTTGCCGAAACCCGCCGGGTAATTATAACCGACAAAACCGGCCGCGATCTGCGTATCGAAGGTATTTTGAGGCACCGTACCATAGAGCGTGTTCAGCAAACGGTAATCGTTGTCGCCGGCATGGGTGATTTTCAACACGGCGGGGTCGGCCAGGATATCCAGAAAAGAGCGCAGGTCGTGGATGTGCAGGGTGTCGATTAGGTAAACATCCTGCGCGGCCACTACCTGGATCAGGCATAAAACCGGGATAAATGTTTTTTCGCCGACAAACTCCGTATCGAATCCAATCCAGGGGGCGTTCGTCAGACCGGCCATGACGCGGTCGAAGTCTTGTTGTCTTTCGAGGAAATGTACTTCGTATTCCATGGCCCAAAAGTAGAAAGACGGCCTCATCTCAAGGGCAATAGCGGGCAATTTCTTTTGAAATGTTAAGTTTTTGCCCTTTTATGCAAACGGACCGGCATAAATCATCGTTAAGTTTCCCGAAATGCGTTTGTTTTGCGGCTTCTGATTTTAGAATACGTGCAGATATTGTGAACGCAACCCGGATATCCTTGTTTTAAATAAAGATTTTGTCATCACACTAAGGAACGGTGTCAATCAACTACATATATTGTAACATTTGTTTTATCTTGTTCTATCCGACGCAAAGTGGTTTTGAAGGAGCCGGAATTGCAAGATATTCACAATCAATATTCTAAACCTTCTAAACTACTCTAAACCGACTATCCATAACCCAATCCGTGTAATCTGCGTTCCCATCACTCTACGGGTGTATGTAGGAATCTATTTCGATCACTATTAATCATTTTCCAAAAAAAGATAAGTCACCTACAAAAATTAGGGTTGACCCATGACTTTCATGCTATGAAAAAATTACTTTTCGGTATCGCTGTTGTTCTGGTGCTCGTCTTGGGCGCCCTTATTGCCATTCCTTATTTTTTTAAGGATCAAATCATCGAGCAGGTGAAAACCGCCGCGAATGAAAGCCTGACCGCCAAGCTGGATTTTTTAGAAGTGGATATTTCCATTTTCCGGCATTTCCCGCAACTCTCCGTGGGTCTGGAAGGACTGAATATCACCGGGACAGGGGTGTTCGATGGGGTAAAACTCATCCAGTGCGAGCGCCTCGACGTGGCGGTCAACCTCTGGTCGGCCATTTTCGGCGATCAGGTGGAAATCCAAAGCTTGTATTTTAAAAAACCGGACATCAAAGTGTACGTGCTGAGCGACGGCAGGGCCAATTACGACATTACTAAACCGGATCCTGCCGGCGCTACCACCAGTGCGGAAAGCAGCCCCATCAAACTGGATCATTATGCCATCGAAGACGGAAAACTACTGTACGACGACCGCTCGCTTGATATGCGCGCCGAACTGGAAGGCCTGACCCACAGCGGCTCCGGCGAGTTTACAGCCGATATTTACGACCTGGTGATGAAAACAGGCGTGGAAAAATTATCCCTGAATTACGGTGGCATGCAATACCTGCTCAATGCCCGGGGCGACTGGGATGCTACTTTTGGCGCGGATATGAAAAATATGAAATTCACGATGAAGGATAATAACCTGAAAGTGAATGCCCTGGAAGTAAACCTGGACGGCTGGTTGCAAATGCCGAACGACGACGATATTGTGTTGGATTTTACGTTCAGCACGCCGCAAAATACCTTTAAAAGCCTTTTATCCATCGTACCCGGCGCGTATACCAAGGATTTCGACGGGGTGCAGGCCAACGGTTCCGTACAGTTTGGCGGCCTGGTCAAAGGAACATACAATGAGACGAGATACCCGGCATTTAAAATCGATTTTAAAGTGGCTAATGCCGACTTTAAATACCCGAGTCTGCCGCTTGGCGTGACCAATATCAACGTAGACGCCGCCATCAACAGTCCTTCAAGCCGGCTGAACGACATGACGATCAATATCCCGAAGTTCAGCCTGCGCATCGGTTCCAACCCGCTGGAAGGTTATTTTAACCTGAAAACACCCGAAACTGATCCCACAGTAGATACGAGGATCAACGGCACCTTAAACCTGGGCGAATTGTCCAAGGCCTTCCCCATGGAAGGCGTACAGGAACTGGCCGGTATCATTAAAGCCAACATGACCATCAAAGCGGCCATGAGCCAGATTGACCGGCAACAATACGACCAGGTACAGATGGCCGGCGATTTCGCCATGCAGAATATTACGTACAGCGCCACCGGTACACCGACGGTGAAAATCAATGCGCTGACAACCACCCTGACACCCCAGCAGGTGAATATCCAGAATTTTGATGCACGCCTGGGCCGCAGCGATCTACGCGCATCCGGTTCGATCGACAATATTCTGGCGTATTTCTCCACCACAAAAACCATGAAAGGCAATCTCGTCTTCAATTCCACCTATTTCGACGCCAACGAATGGATGGAAGAAGCCCCCGCCCCGGCTGCAAATACCGCTTCGCCCCCCTCCAAAGTGCCGAGCGACGTGGCCCCGGCCAGCGAAAAAGTATTCGACCGCTGGGATTTCACGGTGGATGGCAAGATCGCAAAGTTGAAATACGATACCTACGACATATCCAACCTCAGCATGAAGGGCCACTTTTTGCCCAACAAGATGGACGTGTCCGATTTCGGCCTGAAAATGGGCGCCAGCGACCTGCAAGGAGATGGCCGTATTATCAATGCCTGGAATTATATGTTTGACAATCAAACTGTTGCGGGGGTGGTTAACTTGCGTTCCACGTATTTCGATCTGAACCAGTTTATGGAAGAACCAGTGGCTAGTGGCAGCGGTGCGCCTGCGCCCGCAGAAGAGATTATTCCAGTTCCGGAAAACATGGATATGACCTTGAATGCCAATTTCGCAAAGGTGCAATACACGAATATGACCCTGCAAAACCTTGATGGTAAGGTCATTGTGAAGGACGGCATCGCTACGCTGAAAGATTGCACCGCCAGTGTGCTTGGAGGTGATATCGGCCTGAATGGGACGTACAATACGCAGGACCTGGCAAAACCCGGCTTTAACGTCGACCTGGCGCTTCAAAATATGGGCTTCCGCGATGCTTTTAACACCTTCGCGACGGTAAAAACACTTGCGCCGATTGCCCAGTTGATGGACGGCAAGTTCAATACAACCTTGTCCATGAGCGGTCTGCTGGGCAAAGACATGACGCCTGATTTTAACACGCTCTCCGCAGCCGGTTTCCTGGAAACGATAAATGCCATCGTCAGCAATTTCAAGCCCATAAACGATATCGGCACGAAACTCAACGTCTCGTACCTGAAAAAACTGGAATTGAATAACACAAAAAACTGGTTCGAAGTTAAAAATGGGATGGTAACCCTGAAACCTTTCAACGTGAAAATGCAGGACGTGGCGATGCAGATCGGCGGTTCCCACAGCATTTCAAACGAAATGAACTACCAGATCCTGACCAAAGTTCCGCGCAAAGCCCTCGGAGCAGCGGCCAACAGCGGTTTGAATTACCTGTCGTCCGAGGCCTCCAAGCTCGGCGTCAATTTAGGCCAGGGCGAGTTCATCAATGTCCGCTTCGACCTCACCGGTTCGCTTTTCAGTCCAAAAATGACCATGAAAGTACTCGGCAGCGACGGGGAAAGCACCCTGAAAGAGCAGGCCAACGAAACGGTTCAGGCGACCATCAACAAGGCCAAGGATTCACTCAGCAATGTGGCCAACCGCGAATTGGAAAAGGCCAAAGACAAAGTGAAAGAGGCTGCCGATAAAGCCAGCGACAGTTTGCGCAATGTGGCCAACCGCGAATTGGAAATAGCCAAAGAAAAGGCGGCGCAGGCGGCCAAGGAACAGGCGGGTAAAGTGCTCGGTACGGAAGCCGGCGGCAAAATCGGCGAAAAAGTTGGAGAAAAAGTTGGAGAAAAAGCGGGAGAGGTTCTGGGCGATCAGGGGCAGAAAAAAGTGGAGGATGTGAAAGACAAACTGGATAAATGGGATCCGTTCAAGAAAAAAAAGAAGGATAATTGATTTTTGGAAGTGAATAAGAAGATGGGTTTAGAAAAGTTTAGAGGGTTTAGAAGGTTTAGAAAAGTTTAGAGGGTTTAGAGCGTCATGCCTTAATCACTGGTTTTCAACTATTTGGGTGTTTTTTCTAAACCACTAAAACCCCTAACCCCCCTAAACCCTCTAAACTTTTCTAAACCTGCTCAAAAACCCACCCGCTCTTATGATCCCAGAATATCATCTACCCCTATTTCAAAGCCATTCAGTACCTGGGATTTAACGGTGTCTTTGTTTTTGTAAATACCCAGCGGCATTAATTCGCCTTCCACATTGGCATACACGGTAACGGTTTGTTTTTGCAGATTAATCAACCAGTATTCTTTGACCAGGCAGGATTCGTAGATGTACTTTTTATAACTCATTTCCTTAGCGGAGTTGCCCTCGGACAAAATTTCCACGACTAAGTCCGGCGCGCCGTGGATCTTTTTATCGCCGATGATCGAGGCTCGTTCTTTGGAGATAAAAAGGATATCGGGTTGGAAGGTGTTGATTGGATCGAACAAAGTGTCAAGCGGTGCAGCGTAAACTTTGCCCAATTTTTTAGTGGAGGCATGCAGGAACATATGGGAGGACAAACGTATGGCGACGTCCTGATAGGCTGGAGTTGGTGAAGGCATTTCGATTATTTTACCATTATGTAATTCATATTGCCCGCTATCAGGCGGGGTAAGTGCCACATAGTCGTCGTAATTAAGTACTTTTTTCCGGCTCTTAATGGCCGACGCTTTAGCGAGTGCTTCCTCCATCGTTCAAAATTTGTTCAAAATTAAGGCATTCTCAAGAATTTCCCAACCCACTCCCTTCACTTGGGCAGCACCACCGTTCCGGCTCTTTTGGCCAATTCGTTGCGAACGTCGTTTAGTTTTTGATGTATGCGCAGGTACCGCATGGCGCCCTCTTCATCCCCGGATTGGGATGCGGAACGGATACGCCCCATGTTTAACTCGCACATTTTAACCAGTTTGCGCAGTTTAAACCGGTCGATAGCCTGGCGCATATCCTGGTCGAAATTCAGATCGGGCATCGGCTGGTTTTGCAGTGGAAAATCGTAGCGGCCTTCCCAGTGGGGAGACAGCTCCCAGGGTGAACTCAGCAGGTCGATCGCCAGATCGCTAATTTCTTTCGACTCGTGGTGCATGAAATAACGCTGATCGAAACTTTGGCCGGCCAGCAGCAGGTCGCGGCATTCCCCGGCAAATTTTCCATATAAAGCGTTGTCGAAACTATCCAGGGAGTCCTCGATATCAGCCAGAATGTACTCTGCAACGCTTTTGTTTTCTTTAATTAAAGTTTGATTGCCAAACTGCACCAGCAAGCGGATAATATCGCGTTCCTGGAATTCATCCCCACCGGTTTGTTTGCGTTCCCGCACGGTCGGCATAAATGCAGGGTCCGCAACCGGCGTTTCCGGATTCGGGGCCAACTCGGGCGAATCGGAGGCCGCTCCCGGACTGCGGGCCTCTTTTTCCGCCCGTTTCTTTAAAGATGTAGTGATCAGTTTATTGGTTTCGCCAATCAAAGCTTCTTCCGACACCTGCAACAAGGCAGCGCATTCCCGCAAATACACACTGCGTTTGATCGGATCTGGTATCTTGGCGATGCTGCCGACGATATCCTTGATCAAACCTGTTCGTTTCACCGGATCGCCCTGGGTTTCCTCCAGCAGCAATTCTGTTTTGAACAGGATAAAATCTTTGGAGGCTTGGCTGGTAAATTCCGTGAAAGCGGCCCCGCCGTATTTCTGTACGTAACTGTCCGGATCTTCCCCATCGGGCAACAAGGCGATGCGCACGTTCATATCCTGTTCGAGCGCCAGGTCGAGTCCGCGCAGGGCCGCTTTGATACCCGCCGGATCGCCATCGTATAAAATCTTGAGGTTGTTGGTGTTGCGTTTGATCAGGTTGAGCTGGCCCTCGGTCAGCGAAGTCCCGCTCGACGCCACCACGTTTTCAATACCGGCCTGATGCAACGAAATCACGTCCATATACCCTTCTACGAGGATACACTCGTCTTGCTGCCGGATAGCTTTTTTGGCCTGAAAAGCGCCGTACAAGGTTTTGTTTTTGACGTAGATCTCGGTCTCCGGACTATTGATGTACTTCGGGATGGTTTTATCCGACGACATCGTCCGGCCCGCAAAGGCCGCTACTTTACCCGAAGTATTTTGAATGGCGAACATCACGCGCCCGCGAAAAAAATCGCGGCTGCCGTCCTGGTTGCAGAGGCCTAATTTTCGAAGCAGGTCTACGGAATAACCCTTGGCTTTAGCGCGGTGTATCAGCAGATCGCGCTGTTCAGGCGCATAGCCGAGGCCGAAATTGCGAATGGTTTCTTCCCGAAGTCCCCGCTGTTTGAAATAGCTCAAAGCGACGGATTTGCCTTCATCTGTGTCGAATAACTGCGTCTGGAAGTGCTGTAAAGCAAAATCATTGGCAATGTACAGGGCGTCCGAGGCCTGCTGCTCGGCCATTTGCTCCGGCGTTCTTTCGATTTCCTGGACGTCGATGTTGTATTTCCGGGCCAACCAGCGCAGGGCGTCCGGGTAGGTACAACGCTCGTGTTCCATGAGAAAAGTCACGGAATCTCCGCCTTTGCCGCACCCGAAGCATTTAAAGATATTGCGGGCCGGATTGACGTTAAAAGAAGGCGTTTTTTCGTTGTGAAACGGACATAAGCCGGTCAGGTTAATCCCGCGTTTACGCAGGTTGACGAATTCCCCAACCACGTCTTCGATCCGGGTGGCATCCAGTATTTCCTGAACTTGTTTGGCTGGGATCATATAGGAGCGGATATCTGCTTTTATCCGCAAATATACATAAAACAGACTGTTTTATGAAGACTCCCCTACCCCTCAAAGTGCATGGAAATGGTAAAAGTCCGCGAAAGAATTTTTTCTAATACCGTACTTTGTTGGAGTCGATCGTTGTAGATCAGGATGTTATTAAGCCCTTGGGAGACTTTGAGTTCCGGGGAAAAAATAAAATAAGGGAAGAAAAACTGGATACCCGCGCCGTATTCCACCTGAAAATCAGTGGGTGCGATCTTCACCAAACCGGCCGCCTGCCGGGTGCGGGAGTCGCTGGCCACATCGAATGAATATTTGAAGCCCCCGATGACAAACAGGCGAAAGTCGTGATAGGTCGCTGATTTATAGCGCACATGAAACGGCAATTCCACCAACACGGATTCAATCGGACGCGACACGAGGCGGGCGTTATCGGCCACCGGCCTGTAACTGATCGTGCGTTCGATAAAAGAAAGCGTGGGCAGAAAACGGATGTCGAAATATTCGCCCATTTTGAGGTTTGAGACGATCCCGAGGTTAAATCCCGGCCCTGTGACCGATTCTATGTGGGCGAAGGAATCGTTCCGGATAAAATCCTTGGAACGGTAGATTCGAAAATCGCTTTGGTTGTAGCCGAGCGTAATGCCGAAATAGTAGGGTTTTGATTGAAAATCCTGGTAATTCAGGTTAGCACCCTGATTAAACTGGGCAAGCGAATTTGGCAGAAACGCAAGTAAAAAACCAAATGTCAGCAAAAACACCGGCAAACGACGGGGCGCCTTTTTTTGTATCAATAAAGGTGTTTGTATGGTCATGTATAAAGGATTGCGGATTGCCAACTGTCTGATGTTTGTTATTTTCTGGCGCTGTAAATGGAGCATATTCCGAGGGTTAAGCGTTCGCATGTCGGATGTTGAAAACCGGTTTTGGTTAAGATGGAAAGAAAGTTGTCGCCGTCGGGAAAAACCTGCACACTTTCAAAAAGATACGAGTAAGCCCGCATGTCGCGACTGGTTAAACGACCGATGAGGGGCAAAACGTATTTGAAATAGGCGTTGTAAATTTGTTTAAACGGAAAAATTTGCGGTCTCGAAAACTCCAGGATGACAACGCGGCAGCCCGGGCGCAGCACCCGGTACATTTCAGAGAGCCCTTTTTCCAGGTTTTCAAAGTTCCGCACCCCAAATGCCACAGTGACCGCGTCGAAGGATTGATCGGCAAAACGCAGGTTTTCGCTGTCGCCGGTTTCGAGCACGATCATTTCCTGCAAGCCCTGCGTGTTGATTTTTGTACGACCGACATCCAGCATCAGGTTTGCAATATCTATGCCGTATATCCGGTCAGGCTTCAATATTTTTGCCATCAAAATGGCTACGTCGGCTGTTCCTGTGGCGACATCGAGTATCTCGCGCGGGTTGTCAGTCTTCAAATATCCGATCGCCCGCTTGCGCCAGGAGACGTCGATACCCAGGGATAACAGGCGGTTAAGCAGGTCATACCTCGGCGCGATTTTATCGAACATCTTTTCAACTTCCGCTTTTTTACCGGCGCCGGAGTTATACGGCTGGACCACTGGTTCCTTCTCCATAATATGCTTGATGTGTCTTGCTGATTTCCGGTTGCCTGAAACAGGCCGGGGGCTGGCTAAGAACTAAGTACGATGTTTTCGACTATTTCGAGGCCATACCCGATCAATCCCATACGGCGGCGGGGGTGGTTGGTGAGCAGGCGAATTTTGGTGAGGCCGAGATCGCGCAGAATTTGTGCGCCCACACCGAAGTCCTTTTTACCCATCGGCGTATTGAGTTCGAATTTATTTAAACTGCCTTCATCGGACATCTGTTTGTACTGTTCCAGCTTGGCCAGCAGGTTTACTTTATCGTTCTGGCGCAAATAGACGAACGCACCTTTGCCTTCCAATGCGATGGCTTTCAAGGCATTATTCATTTGTGTACCATAGTCTTCCAGCAAAGTTCCCAGAATATCACCCGTTTCGGAGGAGGAATGTACCCGCACCAAAACCGATTCATTTTCCTGCCATTCTCCCTTTTTCAGCACCACGTGCGTATCGCCACTCGTAACATCCGAGTAGGCAATAACCTCGAATTCCCCGAAAATGGTGTGCATTTTCGTTTCGATTTCACGGCGCACGAGCCGTTCGGTGCGCATCCGGTAAGCGACCAAATCGTCGATGGTGATGATTTTCAGATTATGCTTGCGGGCAACTTCGATGAGTTGGGGCAATCGCGCCATGGTACCGTCTTCATTGAGTATCTCAACCAGTACGCCGGCAGGATAGAGGCCTGCCAGCCGGGCCAGATCGATGGTCGCTTCGGTATGCCCGGTACGGCGCAGCACACCGCCGCTTTTGGCGCGCAAGGGAAAAATATGGCCCGGCCGCGCAAAATCGCCGGCTTTGGCCGCAGGGTTGGTCAGGTGCCGGATGCCGGTCGCGCGATCATAAGCGCTGATGCCGGTGCTACAGCCCTGCCCGATCAGGTCGATGGAAACGGTAAAAGCGGTTTCATGAAGGGCGGTATTGGAATTCACCATTAGCCCAAGATCCAGTTCATTGGCCCGCTTTTCTTCGATGGGCGTACAGATCAACCCTCGACCGTACATGGCCATAAAGTTGATGATTTCAGGTGTGATCGTCTCCGCAGCACAGATGAAGTCGCCCTCGTTTTCGCGGTCTTCGTCATCGACGACAATTATAACTTTTCCGGCCCGGAAATCGACCAGAGATTCTTCGATGGTATTTAATTTGATTTGGTCGGACATAATTTTTGTAAAACAAAGCGCTGTGGGAAAAGTTAGGAACGGTGTCAAAATAAGTTTCCAATTTCAGGCCAATTATTTTGGCGTCAGCCAACTATCTTTTGAGGCGAATAGCCGCGCTATTTAACGAAAAAGATGGGACGGATGACGGCAAAAG
>Ga0105046_10005786_pt1 | contig 19532 bp, 15 predicted proteins | sample MAT03_FD_78385 | JGI IMG/M metagenome (GOLD analysis project Ga0105046, IMG submission 78385) | Freshwater microbial communities from Lake Fryxell liftoff mats and glacier meltwater in Antarctica - MAT-03 (megahit assembly) | ecosystem: Environmental > Aquatic > Freshwater > Ice > Liftoff... | reverse complement strand
GAACTTACAATTTTACCAAAAGCGCTTCCAATGATTACCCCTATTGCCAGGTCAATTACATTGCCTCGCATCGCAAAGGCCTTAAACTCTGAAACTAAACTCATGCTTAAATATTTTTAAAAAGTAATGCGACAAAACAACTGAATTGAAACCACATGTACAACTATTGTATCTAGCTCAAGATAAGGCCTTAATGATTTTTAAGTTTCGTGAAAAGCTGCTAAGGAATAATACGATGCGAAAACAATTGCTTACTTTCTTTTCAAATAGGCATCCAACAATTGAATTAAACCTTTATCCTGTACAACAACCAGTGGCGTAATATCCAACTGGTCAGCATCTAAAGAGTAGTACTTTCCATTATAAGTCAAAAACATCTTTTTGGAATTATCCTGATTCAGTTCCAGGATCTCGTAAATACCCTCTGAAAAATCAGCATAGAGGATAAGCTTTGAGTCAGAAAATTGGTAGTGGAACTTATCTTTGTTTTCCTTCTTAATAACAATCTCTGGATTTACTGTTTGTAAAGAAGACTTCGAACTGATCCCGTCTTCAGGCAAAGCAATGTCTTTGGCGTTCAAAGGATTCACAGTTTTAAGTTTTGGTTCTATCAAATCGACATCCAAAACTTCATTGGACTTTCTAGTGCCTACACTTGGGTCAAGTATTATTTGCTTGTCATTTTTAACTGATTGAGCACGCCTCTGTGGCTTCGAGCTGCTTATCGGAGCATCGCCATTTGAAGGATTGGCCTGGAATGCTTGAGATGAATTGGAGCTTTTGCTTTGTTCTATATCTTCTATCGCAATTGTTGCTTCTGCTGAATTTGTAGACTCATTTAATTTCAAATTTGGAGAAATAGATTCTTCACGAAATGAGACCCCCCTTTCAACGTTAGAAGTTTCTGGACTGGAATAGTAATACCAACCTATTGCACTAAGCCCCACACATGCAGCAATAGCGGCAACTTTAACAGTTTCAAGAACTGTAGCAGACCAAAGGCTAATATTAACATTGTTTAAGCCAGCCTTCAAAGCCAGCATTCTTTCATTTCGAATGGCTTCTAAAGTGGCTTGTTGAAGCTCCACTTCATCATGAAGTTCATCGTTATCGTGAATTTGTTTTTCGAATTTTGATCTTTCAAAGTCATTCATATCTTGGTTAAGATATGCTTCGATTTGTTGTTGAATCTTGTCTTCTATGTTGTTCATGGCAAAGGTTCAATCTAAAAAGTCAGATGGTTTATAATTAGCTTTAATCATTTTGTCTAGTTCAATCTTGCATTTATACTTTTTGGTTTTGGCTGTATCGGCATTGGCAAAACCCATTTCTTTCGCTAAGTCAGTCATGGACATTTTGTCGAAGTAATACAGCATCAAAATCTTTCGGCATGTTTCCCCAAGAGACCTTAAACACTTTTGAATGATTTCGACCCTTTCCTTTTTTTCCCATTCTATATGGGTAGGTCTTTCTACCATTTCGCCTGAGTTTCTGGCCTTTCTATCCAATTCCTTTCTCCAAAGGTTTTGAGAAACGCTGTAGAGATAAGTGCTTATTTTTGAGGTTAGTACCAATTTATTTGCTTTCACTTTTTCCCAAAACACAATCAAAGAATCTTGAAAAATATCTTTTGCCTCATCTTCTGAGCCGCTGTTTTTCATGATCATTTTAACGATCATTCGATAATTCTTCTTGTACAGAAATTCAAGGGCCTTTTCGTCTCCAGCTTTTATACATTCAACGACCTTTTCATCTGTCATGTTTTGGTATACTTGGCATAGATACAGCCAGTTAATTTAATGTAACCCATTGAACTGAATAAATTTAAAACGAAACCATAAAAAACTTTTGACAACAAGATTCTACATTTCAGAAAGTATGAAAAGTGCTTCTTCCAAATAGTAGTCTTTTGTGATCCTTTGAAGGAATCCTTTTTCCACTTCTTCTTTGGCAGGATTGGTTTTATTGACCTCAATATTGGCCAAAACCTGCTTTGCGGAAAATCCGGAAATGTTCTTGTTGAATTCAACGGATTTCTCTTCCGGATCCTTTAAAGAGTTCTGAATGGCCTGAAATGATTTGAGATCTAAAGGATATTTTGATGCATCCTGCCGTTGTTTCAGTTTAGTGGCTTCAGCACCTATAAAGGTGAAATATTTGCTCTTTGTTACCCTATCCTTACTTTTTAGTTTTAGCTTTTCAACACCATATTTTTTGGACCATACATTGTACTTGGCTGGAATGGTTTGATCCCAGTTCATTACAAAATCGAGTTCTTTTTCTCCGATTTCAATTTTTTCATACAGATCAGGCAAAATAATATCTGGCGTAACTCCCTTAAGCTGAGTTGCTCCACCATTAATTCTGTAAAATTTTTGCGTTGTTAACTTCACAGTTCCGGAAGGTCTTTCGTTTACATTGGCCAATGAAAATCCTGCCTGACTTAGATCTGTCATTTTTTGAACCGTGCCCTTTCCGTATGTTTGGCCACTTCCAACAATAATTGCCCGCTTGTAATCCTGCATTGCTGCAGCCAGAATTTCTGAAGCCGAAGCAGAAACATAGTTCGTCATAATAATCAGTTTTCCATCGAATTCAATACCAGGATTTGGATCATCTAAAACATAAGGCATTCCCTCCCTGGTTTTTACTTGCACAACCGGACCTTGATCAACGAATATTCCTCCCATTTTTACAACGTCTTGTAGCGAGCCTCCACCATTGTTTCTAACATCAAGAACGATTTGGTTGATGCCTTCTTCCTTTAATTTCTTGATTTCCTTTTTGACGTCTTCATAGCAATTTCGACCACCGCGACTGTTGTTAAAATCTGCATAAAATGATGGTAAATTGATATATCCAAAACGTCCTTTTATCTTTTCATGCTCCAGAATTGCAGATTTGGCATATGTTTCTTCAATCACAACAACGTCTCTTACGATAGGAATAATTACGATCTCACCATCTGCCTTACGGATGGTTAATTTCACTGTAGTTCCTTTTTTTCCTCTAATCAGTTTTATGGCATCGTCAACTTTCATATTGACCACATCAACCGGATCACTGTCACCTTGAGCCACTTTTAGAAAAGCATCATCCACCTTCAACTGACCTTGTTTCCAGGAAGCTGAACCGGGGATAATATTGGCTACTTTGATAAATCCGTCCCTTGTGGTTAGAGTTGCACCAATTCCTTCAAACTGACCAGTAAATGCGATGTCAAAATTCTCCTTTTCTTTAGGTGTTTCGTAGTCTGTGTGTGGATCGTAAGTCCTTGCGATAGCATTCAAATAATCTGCAAAATGGTCTTCATCAGAGGTTTCTAACAATCGCTTAAAAAAGTCCTTGTTGTTCTTTAACGTTTTTTCTCTTGATGCCTGCTCTAATTGTTCAATTGTTTTAACTTTTACAATTGTATCCTTTTTTGCTTTGGCCTTTTCCTGAATTTCAAGATCGATGGCGACAGAACTCATCACCTGATACCTAAAATAGTCTTTCCATTCCTGAATTAAAGCACTTGTATCAGCAGGATAGTTTCTTTTGTCTTGTTCAGTTTCAATACTTCCGGATGCATTTAGGTCGATTGGCTTCGAAAGATAGGCCTCATAAAAGCGATTAATTGTTTTCAATCTGCTTTTATAAGTAGTGGAAACTAAGCCGTAAAAATTAAATTTACCATCCAGAATTTCATCATCTACTTTTTGATCAAAAGCATGAAATGCCTTAATGTCTTCCTGTGTAAAAATTCGCTTTTGAAAATCCAATACCTTTAAATAGGAGCTAAACACTTTGTCAGACATCTGGTCATTAAGTTCCAGCGGTTGGTAATGCTCCTGGTTGAGCGTTTGGATTACAGATTTCAAAAGCTGTTTTCGCTTCCCTTCTTCGTCTTCTGGTGAAAAGCAAGATGAAACAAAAAAAATGCTGTAAAGCGGAAGAAAGAGCAAGATTCTTTTCATTGGAATTATAAAATAATAGTTAAAGTACTGCCAATATTCCTCCATCCACATATATAACTTGACCATTGACAAAATTAGAGGCTTTAGAGGCTAAAAAAACGGCTGCACCGGCAAGCTCATGAGGAAGGCCCCAACGTCTGGCTGGCGTTCGATTTATGATAAATGAATTAAATTTTTCATCATCCACCAAGGGCTTGGTAAGCTCGGTAATATAGTAACCAGGGCCAATTCCATTGGTTTGAATGTTGTGCACTGCCCACTCTGCAGCCATGTTTTTTGTCAACATCTTGAGACCGCCCTTGCTGGCAGCATAGGCTCCAACATTTTGTCGGCCCAGTTCGCTCATCATGGAACACATGTTGATAATTTTGCCTTCTTTTCTGGCAATCATTTTTTTTGCAACTGCCTTTGAAACTTTAAAAACGCCAAGCAGATTGGTGTCTAAAACTTGTTGAAAATCAATGTCTTCCATGTCTTCTAGCGGTGTCCTTTTGATGATGCCGGCATTGTTGACCAAGATATCAATCTGACCAATTTCCTGTTCAATTTTATCAATTGCCGGAATAATTTCCTCTGACTTCGTTGTGTCGAACAAACTGCCTTCCGTTTCAATTCCAAAAGCTCTCATTTTATTAATCCCCTCCTGTAACTTTTCTGGATTTCGGGCATTGAGGATGAGACGGGCACCTGCCTCTCCCAATCCTTTTGCAATATCGAAACCTAATCCTTGTGTGCCTCCTGTAATGAGGGCGTTTTTTCCTTTTAAACTGAATAAATCCATACTAAACTATTACTAAAATTTTTGAACCTTATTTAAAACTAAACTATCCTGATTGATAAGTGAGATCTTTGTATCAACTTTCTTTTTGTAAGCTTCCCCTTTAATTGCGGCATATGCATTTTTTACACCTATGTAACCCATCAAGTATGGGTTTTGAATAGCCAAAGCATCTAATTCACGCAATCTGAGTGCATCAACCACTTTAGGATTGTTATCAAAACCGATAAAATGCTTTTTGCCATTCAAATTTAATTTTCGCAGTGCAAGCATCATTCCTACTGTTGAGCTTTCGTTGACTGTAAATATTCCATCCAGATCAGGATTGAGATTTAACAACTTAACTGCTTCAATTTCAGCAATCTCAGAAGTTGGTCCTGCAAAAAAATCAGTCTTTAAAACTTGGATTCCCGGAAAGTTTTCAATCACATCAAGAAAGCCATTTTCTCTATTCCTGGTGCTTGGAACACTTTTTCGTAGTTGGAAAACGACTACTTTGCCTTTCTCATTTAGAAGTTTAACCATTTTTTCCCCACAAAGTTTCCCTGCATTGAAATTTTCGGTACCAACAAAACCTTGGTCAAAAGAATCTTCAGTTTCAGAGTCAATAGAGATAACAGGAATTTGCCTTTTCTGGGCCAGTTCCATTGAAGGCTTCATTATTTTACCGTCGATAGGTGCCAGGACGATGGCATCGATTCCATTTTGAATGATGGTGTTAAAAACATTGATCTGCATGAGCGCATCATCCTCTATTTGAGGGCCTTGCCAAACAATTTCAACATCAAGTTCCTTACCCGCTTTTAGGGCACCATCTCTGCATTTTGTCCAGTAGGTATGGCTGGATCCCATTGGAATGACGGCAATTTTAATCAACTGCTGATCCTGAAATCTTTTGATACGATCTGAATCCTTGCAAGAAAGGAGCAATACTAAAATACCAATATTCAGGAGCTTATACATCAGAGCGTATTCTTTTTAAATCCAAAGGAAGCTTCCAATCCCAGAACTTCTTTTAAGTTAGGAATTCCGTCTGAGCAGGATGGATGAAACAAACTTGCTCCTGCTGTGCAAACACCCAATTTTAATGCCTTCAAAATATCCCAGTTTTCATGTAAACCGTATAAAACGCCGGCAGCAAATGCATCACCAGCTCCTGCCGCACCTTGGATTTTTTCAGGAGGGATGGCTAATGAAGGTTGAAAAACAATCGTTCCATCTTTGTGGGTCGCCAAAGCGCCTTCGGGAAAATGCAATAATATCCATTCTTTAACACCTGCCTCCAACAATTTTCTTGAAGCAATTTTCGCCTTAGAAATGCTCACCATTCCGTCTTCAAGTAGATCGTCACCAACTATTTTTCCGGCTTCAAACTCATTCACAAAAAGAAAATCGGTGAAAGGTAATGTCGGTTTTACAATAGCTGCAAACCGATCGGAGCTTTCACTTACAATGTCAACCGAGGTCTTAAAGCCAAGCTGATGCGCTTTTTCCATAATTCGTGAAGCACCCGTTTTTCCTTCTTCATTCAAAACATCCAAGGCTGTTAAGAGCAACAAATAGCCAATATGAAAAATCTTGGCGTTGGATTTTTCTAAATTCAGGTCAGATTCTGAAAAAGTTCCGTTGGCCCCCCTTGCATGAAAAAAAGTACGACGACCTGTATCTAAAACAGTCATCACGTCTGTGATTGAAGTCACTTCGCCTTTTCTTGTCAATAGCTGTTCTACATTGATATCCAGAATGTTACATTCATTTATGATGTAGGCCCCAAAAGAATCATCGCCTAAAAGCCCGGCACCCTCCAATGGAAATCCTGCGCCCAAAAGTGACATGTTTTTTAACACATTATAAGGAGAACCGCCGTTTGATGCCGAAACAGATATGATATTGGCCAATGTGTCTTGTTGAGGATAGGCATCTATCATCTTTACCTGATCGACAATCCAATTTCCTGCTGCTAGAATTCCTTCTCTTTTCAATTTCCTAAATTTAATACCAGGTGTTTAAACCGCAAAGAAGCTCAAAATAATCTACCTACAAAGTAGCTTTTGATGGTAAAGCTTTCATATAGTTTCGAAGGGCAAATTTTAGTTCAAAATCGGACGAAAATTCTGATAAAACGGGTGCCAAAATTTTAATGGCACTTGAAACCGGAACATTTGGAAAATCGGTATTGAAAAAATGAACCAGTTTCAAAACCAACAGTCCATCAAACCATTGAAAATATGCTTTCCTGCGTTTTTCTATTTTTGGTGAAGATTTCAGAATCTTGAGCATGTTTTGTTCAACATTGAAAGTAGATAAAAAGGAAGCGGCTAATCTATGTGCTGATTCGAATGTGGAGAATGTGGATTCAAATGTTTGGTCTTGATTTTCAAGCAAATAGAGGCTTTGTTTTAAGAATATTTTTAGAATTGAAAACACTTCAGGATGATAGGTTTCGTAAACAATTGCATGAGATCCAACCCACTTTTCCTGGAATCGACCCGTTCCGAATGGTACACGGTTTGAGATTCTAGCAGATGGAAAAACCATTGGGCCCTCGATTTCAATCGTTTCAAAATGAGGAAAAAGCTTGTGCAAAAAGTAAAAATCTTCCCCAGCTTTTCTTTGATTCATCCCTCCATGTTGGGCATAAGCTACTGCCTTACAAGCCATTGAAGACCCAACAGTATGGAACGAAAATGGATAAGCCGCAAATTTTAAACCCAATCGATAGTATTCTAAAAACAGCTCATATTGTAAAATGCCAGACTGAAGCTTTGGCTCCAAGTCGTTAGATCGGCTATGATCGAACTCAAATACAGCCACATCTGCATTGTGATTCAAAAATTCAGATTCGATTTTTAAAAAATAATCTTTAGAAACCAGGCTATCGGCATCCAGACAAATCAAAGCTGGATTTTGACCATTTGTTTGGCAATTTAAAATAACAGCATCCATCCCAATTTTTCTAGCCAAACCAACACCTGCATTTTTATCATTCTGGTTTCTGGCATCTATCCAAACAAAATTGAAAGGAAGTGTTTGGGTTCGAAAATTTTCACAAGCCTTGATATTCTGATCGCTAATCAATTTTAAGTCAACATGATCCGTCAATTTATCATTCACCACAACCAAAATGCAAAACCTACTTTTGGGTGAATCACAGGTTCTAAGACTTTCCAATGTTTTTAGAAGTTCCTCTTCCGCATAACAAGGAATCACCACATAAGCCTCAGCCTCAGGCAATTCTACATTTTGTGTGAGCGGATGAATAAAAAATCGTTTGGAATAGTTGCGGAATGCGTTTTTTGCAGTTTCAGAATTACTAGCCATACATTGTGTTGGTGGCACAAGATTATAAAAAATGAAATTAGCACTAGACTTAAAATCAGAAAGTTCTCAAGCCTGGGTAGAAGCCGTGATGGCTGATTTCCCTTCCTTTTTGCAAGATCATGCAAGCTGTGAAAAGAAAGCTTCGGCAATGTCGATGAGCCTGGTGTCAAAATATCCGGATCGGCCGCTCATCATAAAACCGCTGATAGACACTGCAATAGAAGAACTGGAACACTTTCGCGAAGTGGTGAACTGGATGGAAAAACTAGGTGTTTCGCTTGCTCATGATATGCAACAAGATCCGTATGTGAACAAACTAATTGCTCAAGTTAGAAAAGGTCGGGACGAAGGATTGATCGACCGTCTTTGCCTCGGTTCAATAATAGAATGCCGTGGTGCTGAGCGATTTAGAATGGTTGAAGAGGCTTTAGAAGAACCAGAAATTAAAAGATTTTATAAAATTCTTTGGGCTTCGGAAGCAAAACATGGAAATGTATTTGTAGAACTTGCTTTGCACTATTTTGAGCCAAAGATTGTCTATGACCGACTGAATGAACTTTTGGAAATTGAAGCGGAAATCTTAAATGGATTGGAAATCAGGGCAGCGCTTCATTGAAAATAAACCATGAAACGGCTATCCATTTACGCTAAATAGATTTTGTGAGAAAAATCATAAAATAAAGCTTGATTAAGACTGAAGAAATAACTCATTTTGAAAATTAAAACACTATTGTTCAATGTCTGAAAAAAGAAAAATAACGATCGCATACGGAGATGGAATTGGCCCTGAAATCATGGAGGCTACGCTTAGAATTTTGTTTGCCGCAGGTGCCCAAATCGAAACCGAAGTCATAGAAATTGGCCAAAAGGTTTATGAATCAGGGGTTTTTAGTGGGATAAAACCAGAAGCTTGGGAATCTCTCAGAAGGACAAAAGTATTTCTAAAATCACCCGTAACCACGCCTCAAGGCGGTGGATACAAGAGCCTGAATGTAACCACTCGAAAAGCACTTGGACTTTTTGCCAATGTAAGGCCAGTAACTACTTTAAACCCATTTGTGGCTTCCAAGCATACAATGGATTTGGTGATTGTTAGAGAAAATGAGGAAGATCTGTACGCCGGAATAGAACATCAGCAAACCCAGGATACGGTTCAATGCCTTAAATTGATTTCGAAACAAGGCTCCGAGAAAATAATTCGGTATGCGTTTGAATATGCCAAAGCCTACAATAGAAAAAAGGTAACATGCTTTAGCAAGGACAATATTATGAAGCTCACTGATGGGCTTTTTCATAAAATATTCAACCTGGTTGGAGAAGAATATCCGGAAATTGAAAAGGAACATCGCATCATTGACATTGGCTCTGCATTGCTGGCTGACACACCAGAAAAATTTGATGTGATCGTAACATTAAATCTGTATGGTGATATTATCTCGGACATTGCGGCTCAGGTTGCCGGCTCAGTGGGCCTATGCGGTTCGGCTAATATTGGAGATCAATGTGCAATGTTTGAAGCCATTCATGGTTCTGCGCCAGATATTACTGGAATGGGAATAGCCAATCCAAGTGGTTTAATTAACGGTGCACTTATGATGCTGGTTCACATAAACCAACCCGAAATTGCAGAAAAAATACACAATGCCTGGTTAAAAACCTTAGAAGATGGCATACACACAGGAGATATTTACAAGTCCGAAATCTCGAAAAAACGAGCTGGTACACAGGAGTTTGCCGATGCTGTTATTGAAAGATTGGGACAAAAACCTGATATTCTGACTCCGGTTGAATATTCCAGAGAGGTAAAAAAGGGCTTTGAGATCAAGGTTTCTCCCATTGTTGAACAAAAGAAAGTTTTGGTAGGATTTGATTTGTTTTTGGAAAACAACAAATTGAAACCGGAAGAAATTGCCAGTCAATTGAAAATAGTAGAAAATGACCAAATCTATTTGGCCTTTATCTCAAACAGAGGCTTAAAAGTTTGGCCTGAAGGTTTGCCTGAGGCGTTTTGCACAAGCCATTGGAGATGCAGATTTAAGGCAAGAGAATTCTCTAAAGGAATTGGAGCAGAGGAGGTTTGGAAGGCAATTCAGGGCACACTAAACACTGGTTTAGATGTAATTAAGACTGAAAACCTATATACTTTTGACGGAAAGCGAGGCTATACAGATGCGCAAGCCGAGTAATAGCTGGAAAGCAAAACCTGTTTTGAGAAAAAATCAATTTACCTCAAGCCTGCATTGATGTCGTTAAGCGCTTCAGAACCAGGACATAGAACTGATTTTGAAAGACTGTTTAATGGTCTTTCTGAAGTATTTAACATCGTATGAAGATCTTCAGATTCAGGATTCATGTACAACAGACCCGTTAAGATTTCGCCTTTTTCTTTGGCCTTTTGAACAGCAATCATCGCAGACAATCGATTCAAAGGATCCCAATCAGCAGCCAATTTACTCAATTGAATGCTTGAGCCATCATGCATTTTTACCTGCTTGGTGCTGCCTTCAACATAAGAAGTGCTAATTTCAGGCATTTCTGGAACAAAATCTATTGTGGATGTAGCCTCAATATGTTCCCGAACAAAATCATATGATTTTGTGGATCCAACATTGTTGTTAAACGTAACGCAAGGAGAAATCACATTGATGAATGCAAATCCTGGATGATTCATTGCCGCTTTGATCAATGGCACGAGTTGTCCTTTGTCTCCAGAAAAGCTTTGGGCCACGAAACTTGCACCCAATTCAATGGCCAAGCTTGCCAAATCGATTGATTCAAAGATATTTACATTCCCAGACTTATTCTTTGAACCTTCATCTGCTGTGGCTGAATCTTGCCCTTTTGTAAGACCATAGCAGCCATTGTTCATCACAATATATGTCATATTGAGATTTCTACGAACAACGTGAACAAACTGGCCCATTCCAATGGAAGCGCTATCCCCATCACCCGAAACGCCAAAATATGTAAGGTCTCTGTTTGCCATTGCCGCACCTGTTGCAACCGAAGGCATCCGCCCATGAACGGAATTGAAACCGTGAGAATTACTTAAGAAATATGTCGGCGTTTTAGAACTACAACCAATTCCTGAAAGTTTTGCCAGTTTATGAGGTTCAATATTTAGTTCAAATGCCGCCTGGATAATGCCAGCACTAATGGAATCATGACCACAACCGGCACAAAGCGTTGATAGGGCACCTTCATATTTTTCGATGGTGTAACCAATGCTGTTAACGGGCTGTTCCGGATGACGAAACTTTGGTTTAATATATGTCATTGCTTTTTTCTAATTTAAATTATGGCCCATAGCAGGAGCCATTTTCTGGTTCGATGGTGAGTTTAAGTTTCCTGAAATTTGCCTGATGATATTTGTCGCAGTAATCGGCATTCCATCATAATTTAAAACAGAAATAAGCTTTTCAGATGAAATTCCCAATTCAATCATTAACAGACTTTTCATTTGGGCATCTCTGTTTTGCTCAATCACATAAATTTTGTCATGTGAATTTATAAAATTTTCAACATCCTTATTAAACGGAAAAGAACGAATGCGAATGGCATCCATTCCTTTATGCTCTTCGTTTAAAATATCCATAGCCTCAAGTGCGGCATATTGGGAAGTTCCGAAAAACAACATTGCGTTTTTAGAATGATTGCCCTCTTGATAGAATTGTGGAGGAGAAACAATGTCTTTCGCGGTATTCCATTTTTTAATGAGCCTATCCATATTTCGCTGATAGGCAGCACCATCTTCGGTATAAGCTGCGTATTCGTCTCTGGAGGTACCACGGGTAAAAAATGAACCCTTGGTTGGGTGTGTTCCCGGATAGGTGCGATATGTAATGCCATCATCATCTACATCCAGATACCGGCCATACCGTTCCAATTTCTCCAATTCTTCCGCTGAAAGTACTTTTCCTCTTTTGTATTCCCGTGAATCATCCCAGGTAAGTGGCTCAGAAACATGATCATTCATTCCTAAATCCAAGTCTGTTAATAAGATCACAGGCGTTTGGAGTTGTTCAGCAAAATCAAAAGAATCAACCATCATATCAAAGCACTCTTTTGGGGTGGATGGAAATAACAACACATGTTTTGTATCTCCATGTGAGGCATAAGCCGCTTCCAAAACATCAGATTGCTGGGTTCTGGTTGGCATTCCTGTTGAGGGGCCAGTCCTTTGAACATCAACAAGAACGGCTGGGACTTCGGCAAAATAGGCCAATCCCAAAAACTCGTTCATCAAAGACAAACCTGGTCCACTGGTGGCTGTGAAAGAACGGGCACCATTCCAATTTGCACCAATTACCATTCCGATGGCGGCCAATTCATCTTCGGCCTGAATAATGGCAACGTTGCTTTTTCCTGTTATTTTATCAACCCTGTACGCGTCCGCATATTCTTGAAATGCATCTACAACTGAGGTGGAAGGGGTAATGGGATACCAGGCCACCACCGTAGCTCCGGCGTAAACAGCACCCAATCCACAAGCTGCATTGCCCTCAATCAGGATAGAATCGCCTAACAAATCTCTTCTTTCCAAGCGAATATCAAGGGGATAGGTAAAATTTGCTTTCACAAAATCGATACCTAGATTCAATGCTTTCACATTGGCTGGAATCAACTTTTCCTTGCCCTTAAATTGTTCTGCCAAAAGCCCTTCTAAAACACTAAATTCAATATCTAAAAGAGCAGAAAGTGCTCCGACATAAATGATATTTTTGAAAAGCTGACGTTGCCGGGCATCTGTGTAAGCTTCATTGCACATGGCCATCAAAGGAATACCGAGATAGTTGATGTCGTCCCTAATAAACTCAGAATGAAGCTTTTTGGAGCTATCATAAAGAAAATATCCACCTGTCTGAACGCTCTTTACATCATTGAGCATGCTTTGCGGATTTACAGCCACCAGCAAATCAATTCCTTCTCTTCTGCCTAAATATCCTTTTTCGCTCACTCTAACTTCATACCAGGTTGGTAAGCCTTGTATGTTGGATGGAAAGATATTTTTTGGGGTAACAGGAATTCCCATCCTGAATATTGCCTTGGTGAAAAGGAAATTTGCACTTGCCGAACCTGTTCCATTCACATTTGCAAACCTTACTACAAAATCGTTTACCCTACTCTTTATTTCTGCCACGATACTCTATTAATTCAAAATACTACCTACTCAAATATAACGCTCCACCATTGCTGATCAATGTGAACTGCAGCCATTTCCTGCTTTGGTTACGTTGTAAAAAAACTTCTGCATGTCCCAGGCTGAAGTTGGACAGCGCTCGGCACACAAGCCGCAATGCAAACAGACATCTTCATCTTTTATCATTACCCTTTTGGTAGGCAAAACTTCAGAAACATAAAGATCCTGAGTAAGATTGTTTGCAGGAATTTTGAGCATAGATCTCAAATCTGATTCTTCTGCATTTTCTGTAAAAGTGATGCAAGAGGTAGGACAAATGTCCACGCAGGCATCACATTCGATACATTTACTTGTAGTGAAGACCGTTTGAACATCACAATTAAGGCAACGTTCAGCCTCTTTAAATCCTATTAATTTATCAAAACCAAGCTCTACTTCCTTTTTTCGATTTGTAAGGGTTAGTTTTTTATCTGCCTGGGGAACCACAAATCGCTTGTCGATTTCAACTTCGCTGTCGTATGCCCACTCATGGATACCCATTTTCTGACTTACCAGATTTACATACGGAGAAGGTCTATCCAGCAAATCTTTATCTCTGCATCTTAGATCAATAGAAATGGCTGCCTGATGTCCTTGGGCAACAGCTGTAATTACATTTTTGGGACCAAAAGAAGCATCACCACCAAAGAAAACCCTGCTGTGAGAGCTGGCAAATGTGGTTTCATTTACGACTGGCATCCCCCATTTGTCGAAATCCAGGCCTAAATCTCTTTCTATCCAAGGGAAGCTATTTTCCTGACCAACAGCGATTAAGACATCATCTGCTTCAATAAAAACATCTGGCTCATTTGTCGGAACCAAAGAACGTTTACCCTTTTCATCATAAACAGCTTTTACCAAACCAAATGTCATTCCAACCAATTTGTCATTTTCGACCACAAAGGTTTTTGGAACATGGTTGTCAAGAATAGGAATGTCCTCATGAGCCGCATCTTCTTTTTCCCAAGGCGATGCTTTCATTTCGGCAAAGGGACTTCTTACCACCACCTTCACTTGCTCCCCTCCTAGCCTTCTGGCTGTCCGGCAACAATCCATTGCGGTGTTTCCACCTCCTAAAACGATGACTTTATTGCCTATTTTATTGATGTGTTCAAAAGCAACATTTGAAAGCCAATTGATTCCAATGTGGATATTGGCATCGGCCTCCATTCTACCTGGCAAATCTGGCAAGTCTCTTCCTTTTGGCGCCCCTGTTCCTACAAAAATTGCATCGTAGTCCTTGGACATCAAATCCTTCAGGCTGGAAACAAAATGGTTGAAATGGGTGTGAATGCCCAAATCCAAAATATAGTTTACCTCTTCATTTAGAACAGATTCGGGCAATCGGAATGATGGAATTTGGCTGCGCATAAAACCACCGCCCAACTTTTGTTCATCAAACAAATGAATTTCGTATCCCAACGGAGCCAAATCTCTGGCAACGGTAAGAGCCGCAGGTCCGCCACCAATCAGAGCTACTTTTTTTCCGTTAGGGGCAAATGGACCTTGAGGCATCAAATGCTTTATATCACCCTTGTTGTCTGCCGCAACTCTCTTTAAACGACAAATGGCAACTGGCTCTTCATCAACTCTTCCACGCCTGCAAGCGGGTTCACAAGGTCGGTCACAGGTGCGACCCAGTACGCCTGGAAACACATTAGAATCCCAATTGACCATATACGCTTCTGCGTACTTTTCTTCGGCTATAAGCCTTATGTATTCAGGAACTGGAGTATGTGCCGGGCATGCATGCTGGCAATCAACAACTTTGTGGAAGTACTCCGGATCATTAATATTAGTTGGTTCCAAAATGGCAGTTTTAAAATATTATTTGAACTTTTTACTCAAAAAAGCACGCTGATTATATACTTTTTTGAGTTGTTGGCTTGGCTTTAATTTTGGGCCGAAAAAACATAAAATTTTCCATTTGTCACTCATTCTATCGGAATGAATTCCACATTTTTCGTTGTAGTGGGGTTTTGATCAATTGCCATTGGTTGATTTTAGACATAAGAATTTAGCTAAAATCTAGTAGCATCAAGAACGAAATTTGGACTTGGCTCAAATAGGAAGGTAATGTAGCTAATTCTTATAGATTCTAAACAGATTTACAAATTGATTTCCTGAAGAAACCCGTACCAGGTAACACCATTTTCAATTTTTTCGGGCCTCGATATTCCCTTCAGCCTCTTTTCAATTCCATTTTTGGCAACAATCTTGTAATCGCATTCCCACTTTTCTAATGTCATAAAAGACTGTTCTATAGCATCTTGAACTCTTTTTACATCGTCGGGATGGATAACTTCAAATATCAAAGCCGGATTTTTCGTGACCTGTTCTGGTTTATAACCTGTAAGAGAAAAAATTCCTTCTGTTATATATGGAAGAGAAAAACTTCCGTCATTAAACAGATTGTATTGGTACAGACAGCCAGGGATATGAGTGGTCAGATTTTCTAACAACAAGCAAGCATCCTTTAATTCCTTCTCAACTTGCTTGAAAGAATCAATGTCCTGAAATGTGCCAAATAATCTTTTGCAAACTCCATCTTGAAACTCTACTTTACCAATGGCTTTAATCCAGAGTTCTTTTCCTTTGGCAGTAACGATTTGCAATTCAAGTTCATATGGAATTCCATGTTGGATGGCATTCATTCCTGCTTCAAAATATTTTTCTCTACTTTCTCCGTCCTTGTAAAACTCAATAACTTTTTCAACACTTGGTTCATAATCTGTTGGCACCTCATGGATTTCTCTGGTAACATCGGTCCAGTAAACTGTATTTGTAGCCACATTATAACTCCAACCTCCTACTTTTCCTACACGGTTTGTCTCCAGGAGAAGTGCTCGTGTTGCTGCCAATTCTTCTTCTGCCTTTTTTCTAAGTGTAACATCTCTTTCTACAGAAATAAAGTGGCTACACATTCCTACCTCATCAAACACCGGATCTATTCGAAAATCGACCCAATATTCTTTGCCGGATTTTGTGTAATTGATCATCGTGTCCTGCATTGGAACCCGATCCAATACTGCCCTATTTACCCTCTCAACTACTGCAGGATCAGATTGAGGGCCGTGTAGAAAACTTGATGGATTTTTACCCATTATTTCTTCAAGTTTGTAGCCCGTATGGTCTTCAAATGCTTTGTTTACCCAAGTGATATGTGCAGAAGAATCGGTAACAACGGTAAGATCAGTTGTTTTGGAACCAACAAGTGCCAGCTCCTGCAATCTCACCTCTGCGACCCTTTTTTCGGTGATGTTGTTGGCAATAATAATGCTTTCTAAAAGTTGTCCGTCCTGGTTGTTAATGGCTGACACAGAAGCAAGATAGAAGCCTTTCTTCCCGTTCACCGTTAAGCTGAATTCTAAATTGGCGCTTTGTGGCTCTATTTTAGAATCACTTATTGCCGTAATAAATTGACGTAAATCATTGTCAGAGAGTCCTATATCACCCAAATGCTTATTCAAAAACAAGGTAGGAGCAGTAAAAAGGAACTCATTGTTCCTATTTTCGTGATATTCTTTGATTACAAAAGATCTATCAACTACAAAAACCAAATCGCCAAGGCCAAAAAGTAGTTCTCTGTATTTTTTGCTCGCAAAGTCCAACTCACTTTGTGCTTCTCTTTCATTGGTCACATCTGTCTGGGCAATTAAAATTCTGTCAGGCTTACCATTCTTATTTTTAACAACAAAACCTTTACATCGAATCCAAACCGAAGACCCATCTTTATGCTTAAATTTAAAAACATGACTAACCTGATCTTTGGAATTCGCTGGTTGCAATTTGACCATTTCAATGAATTTATGAATTTCATCCACATCGAATTCCTTCATCATAGAAGCAACCACAGAAAGGATTTCACTAGTGTTGTAGCCTAGTTTCTCGCAAAGTTTTTCGCCAAACCATACCTTACTATTTGATTGATCCAGGTCCAGATACCAAAAACCATCTGAACATAATTCCTCTATTTGATCAAAAGAAATTTCATTTGATCTGATTCGCTCCTTAAGTTCATTTCTTAACGATTTCATAGCATCACAATTTTAAAGTTTTTCATCTGGTTAATTTTTGTGTGTAAAAATGATAGCAACAAGTTAATTCTCCAATATTATGTCTTTAGATTTTTATGAATGGTATCGATTAGAATCTTTTCATGCAAAATTGGCCTTTCGGGAATTTCCGGAATTGGCAAATGCATCATCATCGCTTCGGCGCAATCTGAGTCATGCTCATAGACCTTAACACCTTTTACATTGTAAAAATTTCGAGCTGCATCTGAGTTAAGAATAACGGGTACGCCAGCCATCATCAGCTCTGGAATTTTGGTGAGCGAACCGGTACTAATGTTTTGATGAATCCAACAAAAACTGCAGGTGGATAACAAATCGGCCAGTTTTTCATTGCTTACCGTTCCTTCAAGATAAATCTGATCGCTGTCCGGAAGATGACTTTTTAGATTTTCAGTCAGGTATCCCGCCACCACAAGCTTCAATCCTTTGTTTCTTAGCTTCTTGTAAAAGAAATTGATTCGATTCAGCATGCCATCAAAAGTGGGTTTATTTCCGGAAGTTCCCATCAATAAAACCACACCTTCCTGCCTTTCTGTTTGCCGTCTTATTCTGATTTGGATCAAAAAATTGGCAACTTCGATGGGAGGATAGTAGGGCAAAAACTCAGCTTTCAGGCCAAAAAGTTTGAGCAGGTATTGCTCTTCTCTCGATATGGTAAAAATGGAGTTGCATTGACGCAGGCTTTGAAGCTCTTCCTCAAACCAATAGGGCGCCAGCTTGCTGGTAAATTCAGATTTCTGGCCTGCAACCAAAGATTCTAAATTGTGTGGAATTCCTATTACCTTCAGGCCGGCATCTTTTGCAGCATAGCTCATTAAATAGTTTTGTTCGCGGCTGCTTTCCCACAGAAGCAAATTGTGATTTGCTTTGTAGAACTCCATGGTTTTCTGCCTTTTATAATAATTAAATCCGATTTGCGTAAGGGCTGTTTTATTAAGACTCGACTGAATTTTATGTTGTTTCAATAGCCGCAAACCTTCAATTGCAGCAAACTTTTTCTGGAAGATCTGTGTGATGTCAGGCTCATAAAATTCTTCTTCTACTTGATATTCCGAAAGTATTTCAGAGATCTGAGCTGTTCTTTTGCTGCCTCCATCACCCCAGGGATCAGGTTTAAAATGCGAATGTCGAAGAATCTTGCTAGTCAAATTGGTGTTTTAAACGACTGCAAAGTAAATCAATTAGAATTATCCGAATGCGTAGGTTTGTAACTGCATTGAAATAAGGGATCATATTGTACCGGTCATTTTTTAAATCGTTTTTGGACAAGGCATTCGCCCTGATTCTTTTGGTTTTTTCTGCGCCTTTGTTGATCTCACTCACCTTGCTTCTGTTTATAATCAACAGAGGAAAACCTTTCTTTTTTCAAAAAAGACCAGGCCTCAAAGGAAAGATTTTCACAATTATCAAGTTAAAAACCATGCAAGACAAAACAGATGGAAACATAAATCAATTGCCTGACCTTGAGCGCCTCACTAAGCTCGGCATTTTCCTTCGAAAAACCCATCTGGATGAACTGCCCCAGCTTTTCAATGTTTTGAAGGGCGAAATGTCCATAGTTGGGCCAAGGCCACTTTTGGAGGAATATTTACCGCTCTATAGCAATAGACAACTAAAAAGACATCATGCAAAACCAGGCATCACAGGGTGGGCACAAATACATGCCAGCAACCAACCATCCTGGCCAGAAAGGCTGGAAATGGATGTTTGGTATGTAGGGCATTTAAGTTTTTGGCTTGATGTTCAGATTATTCTACGAACAATCTCACATCTGCTTTTTCATAAATCGAATATGCCTCTTGTTCAGGAGCGATTGGAAAATACGCTTGAGTCCACAGGTAAAAGTTCTAAGGTTTAAAATTGTCTGGCATAGGCGGAAACGTATGTATTTTATAACCAAAAGTCCAGTGTTCGAAATTTAAAATTTCGAACCCAGATCGTAGGATTTCCAACCCGACCAAAACTTCCCATCACTCAATTTTTTTTAATTTCTAAAGGTCTTTTTTTGTGTTCCATACATTTGGCAAAGGCTATGCCTCAACCATAAGGCAAAGCTAGAGAAGTATTGAAAATAGAAATTTGAAGATTGAAAATGCGGCTTTTATCCGTGTACTGTGGCACACCTGACACTGAGTGGGATAATATTTTCAAGCCTGTAGTGTCTGCGAGACTTTATAGTTTTTTTTGTTTTGGGAATGCAGTGGGATTAGGCAAGCACT
>Ga0105046_10005783_pt1 | contig 19539 bp, 4 predicted proteins | sample MAT03_FD_78385 | JGI IMG/M metagenome (GOLD analysis project Ga0105046, IMG submission 78385) | Freshwater microbial communities from Lake Fryxell liftoff mats and glacier meltwater in Antarctica - MAT-03 (megahit assembly) | ecosystem: Environmental > Aquatic > Freshwater > Ice > Liftoff... | reverse complement strand
GTGATCGCCAACCCGGCGCGCGTGCGCATCTGGCGCAGACGGTTCAGCTGATCATACCGGTATAGCCCCGCGAGCACCTGGCCTACTTCGCCTGTGGTGCCTTGCCAGCCACCCGTACCGAAGGGCTGTAAACTGTTCACCGTGGTAGCGATGTTGCCATTGTACAGCGGATGCCATTCTGGTGTTGACCAGGCCTTAGGCGCAAAAGGCCGGTGGAAGTTCGTATTGTCCCAGCGCGTATCGTCCGTGGCGCGGTAGTCGTTGCCGTGGTAGGTAAGGCTTAGGCCATAGGCGTCGCGGCCCACCAGTTCGTTCGCGTTGCCACCGCCCACAACACCATCAAGTCCCATGTCATTGTCCGGAGTGAGCAGCTCGCTATTGATGCCCTTCAGCCAGCCTTGCAGCGTGTAGGCATAGTCCATTCCCTGCACTTTCTGTTCACCCAGTTCCACCCGTTGCAGTGGGCCATGCGGGTAGTAGAAGTAATCCGCGTCGGTATGCCACAGCGTATTGTCCAAGCTGGTCTCCACCTTGGTAATGCGGTTGTCCGCATCGTACGCATAGGCATGGTAGAACTGGTCCGCATCGCCCTCCTGGTAACTCACCTTCTTCACGTTACCGCTGATCAGGTCATAACGGTATTTCATGCGCTTCCAACGCATGGGATCCTGGATGTCATTTGCCAGGTCCAGCGCCATTTGCGGATGGTCCTGCAGCAGATCGTCCACGTTGCCATGGATGTCGTAGCTGTAGTGCGTGGCGTGGTCGTAGGTCTCGGGCAGGCCGTCCTCCTCCTCCTGGTAGGTGGTGCTGGCCACGCGCAGGCGCAAATTGCGCTGCTCGAAGTTGGAGGGCACCGTTACAGGGGCCATCTGCTCATCGTAGAAGGTGTGGGTCACCTCCCGCTGCGTGCGGCCTGCCACCCAGGTGCGCAGCACGGTCGGGTCGATCACGTTCGGGTTGATAACCCCACCCACGTCATAACCAAGTTGGGCCTTCAGGCCGTTCACATCGAAGATGTCGGTGTTGTCCTCGGTCACTTCACCGGCCTCCTCTACACGGCCCAGATCATCGTACAGCGAGTAGCTGAAGCGTTGTGACCCGGGCGTGGGGATCATAATGAGCGGGGCGCGCTGCTTGCTGTTCTGGCTCAGCACCAAGCGGCCCAGCGCATCGTACCAGAACCGCTGGCTGAAGAGCCCGCTCTCATCGTTCACAATGCGCGCGAAGTTGTCGTTGGGCGCGTAGGTGCCCGCATAAAAGCCGTGGTAGCGGTCGCTGAAGCCGATGGTGGTGAGATCGATGCTGCTGAGCGTGCCTTGGCCGGCGAGGCCATCGTTGATGCCACCTTCCAATGCACCCCAGGTGAGGCTGCTGAAATCCGGAGTAGTACTGGTACTGTTGGTGCGGACCACCTGTCCATCATTGCCCACAGCATAGCCCGCTACATGGTCATGGAAGAAGAGGCCGTTCACCGCTGCGACAGGCGTCGTGATGTTCGCAAGCGACAACCACTGTGTTGTGGGTTGGTTCCAGTATTGGCGGACCATGTTACCGCCTTCTCCGGCGAGCAGGAAGCGGTCCTGGTCATCGATACGCGGGAACGACCATACCGTATTGAGGCGCGAGCCGAAGGCCGTGCTGATCCACACTGTGCCGCCGGGATTGCGCTTGTAGTAAATGCCGTTGCTGCCATTGTGCCCCACGATCACACCGGCACCGCTGGGCGCGATGGCCACGCCGCGCAGCACTTTACCGGAAAGGCCGGTGATGATGGAGGCCACGGTCGTGCCGGTCAACGAGCAGGCGATCGCATCACCCACCACCACGGCGTTACCCGGCGCGGTGGTGAACACATCATGCACGGGTGCTAAAGCCATGGCCGCCGAGGTGGGCACGGCCTGCCATGTGGTACCACCATCGGCGGTGTGGCGCACAATGCGTGCATCGCCCACGGTGTAGCCATCGCTGCCGTTGGCGAAGTGGATGCCGTTGAGGCGTGGGGTGAAGACATCATGAATGGCGATGCGCGTGGTGGTCATCACGCGGTGTACCATGCCTTGGCCGCCTACGGCCATCACGTCGTTCGTTCCGGGTCGCAGGGCCAGACCGTTTACCGCGCCGCCGTTGAAGGGCAGCACGGTGTAGGCGCCAGTAAAACTCGTTGCATACAGGACGGAACCGTCCGGCGTACCCAGGGTGCGCTCATTGCCGTTCACCGCGACGGAAAGCACGGTGGTGGAGATGGGCAGGGTCTGTGATGTGACCGCCGCCATCGGTGTGGTCAGGTCCATCATGAACACGGTGCTGCCCTCGCCACCACACACCACGAACGTCGCATTGTGCATGGCCGCATCGAGCAGGTCGTCGAAGGCGGGGGAAGGAATGGCGTTCCACCGATCCGGCGCAGTGCTGTGGTAGTAAACCAAACCCTCTTCACCCACGGCCACTTTGCCGTCATCCGAAATACCATAGAGGCGCAAGGGTTGCACCTCTTCGCTTCGGTCGGTCCAAGTGCTGCCCGGAGCGTTCTGGATCGCGCCCGCGAGACCCGCTTGCACGAGGGTCGTTGTGCTGAATGCCATGGCCTCCAGATCGGCCATGCTACCGGTGGTGGGCCAGGTAGTGGTGCCTACAGTGATGGGGAAGCTGGTCAGATCGAGCACTTCCAGATCGCTCGTGGTCTCTGCGGTGATCGCGTTATCGGCATCGGGTTGTGCAAGGACGGGAACATAGCCGGTCGCCACCCCTGTCAGTGCCTGTGCAGGCCCCACGGGCAAGAGCGCCACATCGAACCGCTCACCGGTATCATCCACGATCACCGCGTTCACCTGAAGCCCCGGCACGGCATGCGCGGCGATCGCCACAATGCCATCACCACCCGTGGTGTGTGTATTTGCCCAAGTAGCCGCCGCCGGTATGGCGTTCGCGCAGAAACGCAACGTACCATCGTCGCTCCCCACCACCAAACGCAGCACCGCACCATCCATGCCCGCCCAAACGCTGGTGTGCGGTGTGGTGACGCCCGTCATTAACGTAGCGATTTCCGTGGTCACCACGTTGGCGGTGTTCATCATCACGCGCACCACTTGGCCGCTCTTGCCCACGGCGATCAGGTGGGTGGCGTCGTACGCATGGAAGTCGTTCAGGTCGTGATGGGGTTTGCCCACGGCCACCCAGGTACGGCCGCCATTGAAGGTGGCGCGCAATACACCCCACGTGCTGCTGTCCACGATCGCCACAGCCACACCGGCGGTATAGAAATAGAGGTCGCGGAAGTCATCCTTCATGCCGGTGGCCACCATGCGCCAGGTGTCACCATTGTTGGTGCTGTGCACCAGCACACCGCGTTGGCCGCCGAGCCAAACGTTATTACCCGCGAGCGTGGCGATGGCACGGTGGTCCGAGGCCATGCGCCCCTGCAAGCCGGTGGCGGTCCAAGTGGTGCCCGTACCAGTGAGCACCGCACCGTTCAGGCCGTTGTTGTCGGTCGCGGTCGCACAATAGTTGGTGCCGTCCAGACCGATACCGGTGAATGCCTGATAGCCCGACGGGAGGTTCGCCGCCACGCTCACGCCGCCGTCGGCGGTATGGCCGCTCCAGGCCGCACCGGCCTTACTGCCCACCATCACCCCTTCATCATCATCCTCGAACATCACTCCGCGTAGGGCGATGTCGTGCGTCAGTGTGATCGTGGAACGCAAGTCCCAGTTGTTGCCAGCATCCTCGGTGCGCAGCAAGCTGCCTTGATCACCCACGCTATAACCCACGGTGGTGCTGGGGAAATGCACGTCGTGCAGATCCAGTCCCAGCAGGCCGGTCTTCCGGTGCCAGGTCGCGCCGCCATCGGCCGTGCCATACACGTAACCGCGGGAAGTACCGCTCACGTCGCGGTACCCGCTCAAGTAACCATGGCCACCCGGTTTGAACCAGCTATCGGTGACCTGCAAAAAGGCGGGTAGTCCACTCGTGAGCGAAGGTTCCCAGATGTTCATGTCGTCCTGATCGGGCATGGCCGAACGCGTGGGCTGGCCCAGGGAATTGTACAGATGGTCGCTTGCCAACCGGTGCGCCGTGAAGTAGGTATGCGTACCGTTCAACCGGTCATCGGCTATGCGCAGGGCATCGGGGTCCAGTGAATTCACAAAGGTGGGCAGGGCCACGCCCGCCGGTGGCACGGTGCGCACCAGGTTACCAGCCTGATCATAGTAGTAGAGCGTGAAGTGATGCTCCTGATCGGTGAACTGCATGTTGAACGACTCGAACGCCCGCATACAGGTGGAATCGTAGCGTTCGGTGATGTCTTGCGTAAGGGTATCGATGTATTGGTCGTACCAAGTGGTGGCATTGAGTTGCAGGGAGTTCAACAGATCCATGATACAACCGGAATCGGGATCGATCGTGGTCTGGATGTCCCCGATAACGGGGTACAATACTGGATCGCAGGGCACCGGCGCTTCGCACCAGCGCATAAGCATAAGTATCCGCCTCGCTTCCAACTCATCCACATGCGCATCCAGGTCGGCGAAGACCACGGCGAGGCGCGCCAAGTATTCCTCTACGCAATAGCAGAGCGCGTTGGGCGTGAAGAGGGAGGGGTCCGCGTAAACGAACTGGAAGTTGGTGTTGTTCACCCCGTTGTAGACCTGTAACACCGGCTGTAGGTTGATCAACGTCTGGGTATACTCCGTGTAGAGTTGCTCGCATTCGCTTGGATCGTAACCCAGGCACCATTCCTTTATACAGAGCGGCTTCTGCTGAGGCATCGCTATTTGCGGCCCCCAATTGATGTAGGCCTGTAAGTAGATGATGTATGCCGCCGCACACTCGCACATACCGGCTGCGATAAAAGAGGGACAATCAACCACTTGGCAACCAAGACCATGGCGTGTGTGTTGGTAGTAGGCTGAGGTATCATACGCGGCCAGGACATCCTGTACCGCGTCGAAAAGGAGGCAACAAGGGTCTTCACTCGGTTCGCAGAACTCCTCGATCGTGACGACCGCTGGTAGAGGCGGAGACCCAGGATTCCACTTCAAATATTTGTCCAGATAGGCCAAATATTCTCCCACGCACGCACAAAGGCCAGCGCGCATGAACTGGTCAAAGCCCTTATAGTTGTTCGGCAGCTTGATCTGTGTGGAATCGTAGTATGTGCTCAGGTGATAGCGTGCCAGCGTTCGCATCCAGAGTATATAGAGCCGGTCGCACTCGCGCTCCCCAGCGATCAAGGTCTTGGCCATAGCGATCTCCTCGTCGTCCTCCGGGCACAGCTTCAGCCTCGGCAGTTCGCCAGGACAAGGCACTGTGTCGTTATAGAAAAGTTCAAGGTACGCCGCGAGTATTGCCATGCCCGTATCAGAGCAACAGAGGTTGGCCGCCAGGAATTCCTCGTAGCTCACCAGTGGAGTGTAGAGGGTAAAGTCCGGGCAGCGGGCGGTGCTATCCGTACTGTGCGCCTTCAACCAGGCATACGCGGGAAGATAAAGCTCCGTATAGTTATCCGCACAAGGATCGGAGGGCATGCCTTGCTGGTTAACGTATTGAACCAAACCCTGTGGCGGGGTATTGCCCGGATAGTGCTCCACGAGATCGTTCACATATAGCCGCGACACATCCGCCGCTAGCAGCTGCTTAAAGGTCGAATCTGCGACCGCCTGGATCGTCGGCTTGTTCAATGCGGTGGCTCTTGCATTGTAATCCGCCGCCGCGTTCAGGTACGACGTGTACTCCTCGGTCACGTTCACCGAGCCGCTGTACTCCACCGTGAAGGAATCCGGCTGGTAAAGCAGATCTTCCTTATCCGCCACGGGTTGGTACCCATCAATGTATTTGAGGTAGGAGCCCAGGATGTGCTGGAAGCCCTTCGCTCGGAACGCAGGGTAATTCAGCGGCACCATGTAAAGGCTATCGCTGGGGATGTAACCGAAGCGTTGGTTGAGCCCGGCGACGGCCGTTCCATACTCCACATACTGCGGCCACACGAGGTCCTCATGCACGAGCCCCGCTTCCAAGAGCTCTTCATCCGTCATCCCGTAACGCGCTGCAATGGATAGCCCCACACCGCTGCCACCCATGGCACCACTATCCGGCAGACAGGGTTCACAGGGCATCAGGTCCATACAGGTGGTGGTCACGTGCAACTCACCGACCACACTTCCGCCCTGCAACAGGTCCACGGTGAAACTGTGGTATGCCCCCGAAGGCTGGTCCGGGTCGCCAGTGAATTGCGCATCGCCGAAGCCATCCACAGGCACCTGCCAACCTGCAACGTCGAACTTTAGCGTAAGGCAATCCCCAAGCGTCCAAGTAAGTGCAGCACTGTTGTAGATACCCAGTAGGCACGAGGTGGTACCGTCAGTGGTCCATGTCGTGTCACAATCAGGCGCCAGATCGCTCACCAAGCTCTGTGTGATATGCGGACTGCCAGCAAGGTCAAGTTGTGTAAGATCGAGGGATGGTGAGGTGATACGCTCCTCCAGCACCGCAAGCAGGTCGGCATAGCTCACGTGCCCTGCGGTCTGGCAACTCATCGGTTCCGGTAGGTCGCATTCGCCCGCCGGTAGTGGGGTGCGAATTCCAGCTTCCTGCCAGAATAAGGCCCCACTCAAGGTGGCAACGAACACGCCGACGGCATCGTAAAGGTCCACCGTGAAGAAGTTCTCGTAGTTGCTGGTGATGTTCAGGAGGTACGCTGATTGCGACAGGTAGTAATCAACGGATTGCGCATCAGGCTCGGTGGTAAGATCGTCCAACTCTAGGAATACCCCGGATTGGGCCGTATTCGCAAGGATCAACGACGGTGGTGCGGGTGCATAGGTCCACTGTAGATCAGGACTCGACGCGAAGAGTCCTATAATGCTTGGATGGATCGCATCCTGAATGTCTGCAACGGAGCCAGGCACTAGGGTGCTAGCTAGCGGCACGCCGGCCGCCTCCAAATGGGTGCCGTAGGCCAGCAGGCTCATGAGGCTTTGAAGGTGCAGGGCGAATTCGTTGGGTTCGCAGGTACGGGGAAAGTTGCACGGCCACAATTGGTACTGTTCGCACATCACGCCATTGATCTCAACGAGCTCCGTAGCGCCGCCGGTTACCAAGTAATACACACCGATCTGGAAGTGCCCCGCAGGTACTTGCTCGGTGATGTTGGCGACGTAAATGATCGAATTCCAGTCGAAGGTGCTCGAAGGGGCTTCCAACGTGACAGTGCATTCCGTCGTTGCGTTCCACTGCTCATCGAGCGCAATGCTAAGGTTGTTCGTGACACCGTCCAAAGTGACATGGATGCTCCCAGGTATCAAAGGCGGGGCGCCTTGCATATCGTTGAGCGCGAACTGCACTGCCGTCCACGCGCCAGAACGCTCCAGACTATCCTGGTCATTCGTAGTTAGGAACCGGGGGTGCGTGATGATCTCGTTGAGGAATAGCTGCCAGGCGCTTCCTATTGGGCACTGACCGGTCTGTAGGAAGACCTGGTAGGCGGCATCCGCAGGTGACATATCGCTGCCCTGGATCTGCGAGGGCTCTTCAAAGCGGCGCACCTTGTCTTCGAAGTGCTGATAGCTGTACTGGCTGCAGACTTGGCACGCGCGGTTGCCGGGTTGCGAATACCATTGTGCGAGCCAGGCCCAGATCCCGTTGTTGTCCCACCAGTTGCCAAAGTAGGCGTAGGGCGCCACCATCTTATTCCACCACGTTTGGGTGTTCTCTTCCCCGATACAATAGTTCAAGCCCGGACAATCACAGTCGCGCACGTATGCGTTCGCGCGGTTCTTCTGCACGATGTACTTGCGGCTCAGATACATGTCCCGCACGCGGAGCCACCATGCATCCCCTTCTGCGCTGCCCACGGCGATGGTACTGAGGTTGGTGCAATTGGAGATGTCCCCCAAACAGCGCACAATACTCAGTGCCACTTGCCCCAAGTTGTAGGGACTACCGTTCACCGTAGAGAAAACAGTACACCGCTGTCCTAGATCCAAGGCCCATTCGTCTCCCGACGTACCGAAAGGGTCCACGTTCCAGAGTTCGACCGTTTGGACCAAAGTGCCGGTGACGGTTAGCCAGTTCAGTGCGACTGCACCGCTCAGCGAGTTGACCGTCTTGAGCTTGGCATCAAAGTCGTCACTGGTGACGATCACTCCGGGATCCGTGTTCATCGGCCCATAGCTCTTACAATCCATGTAATAGCAGTACTCCGGGTGGAAGCGCACCAAAGAACGCTCGAAGCCAGCTTGCCAGGCCATCTCCGCGAAGTCGGTCACGTTCACCAGATCCTCCGGATAGGCGAACCACAACTGCGCGACAGGGTCGAAGTCGGCGGTGCCCAGGTCGACCGGCGGATCATAGTCCCCGTCGCCCAGATCGGTCAGCCACACCGGGGTGCGGAAACCGTTCATATTCCGGTATTCCGTGTGCGTGGAACCATCCGCCTCCTCGAACCAGGGCTGCTTCCAAAGCACTTTGGTCTCTTCGACCTGCCGGTAGGCCGGTTGGTCGTTGTCCCAATACGGCCGCGTCAGCAGCCGCTCCGTGGACGCCCCACCGTAGAGCACCGAGGTGGGATCGGTCACCACCACGTACTGATCGGCGTCCAAGGTGTACTTGCAATACTGTCCATGCCGGGACATATCGGTAAGCATATTGCGGTAGGCCACTTGGCACCAGCTCTCTTCAGCGCACATCTCATCGCAAAAGGTTACATACGCGTAATATTCCGCTTCGTTGCTCTGCGGGTTGTTTAGGAGATAGGTCTCTAGATTCCCCAACGCTGTGTAGCAATCAGCGCAATCCACTGTGCAATCGGTAAGGTCGACTTCCGCCTCAAGCTGGTCATAGAAGTATTGTCGATCGTATGCGCAGGTGTTGTAGTCGGGGTCGATCAGTCGCTCCACATAGTAGTCGCGGGCGGGCTCGTGGATCCGCAACACCTTGGTAAGGGTGTACTCGCCCTCCGCAAGCCACTGGGTGTTGGCAGGAGGGTCCATGGCCGTGGGCGTGCAGGCGAACATGGTGGCCTCGTTGGCCACTAGCTGCCCTACAAGTCCTGTTTGCAGCACCCTTGTTTCACCGCATGCATCGGTGAGCAGGATGTCCAACTCATACACACAATGCACACAGAGTTCATCCCAGCACTCGTCGGTAAGCAGCACGCTGCTCATCGAATAGTCGAAGGTGTAGTCTCCGGCGCAGGGCACCACGATCGCTGTGCTGAAGTACAGTTGGGGACCGTTGTCCTTCCATTGACCTAAGGCAGGCGATAAATTAGACAGCCCATTGAAAAGGTCCGTGGTGAGTTCCACAGTATCCGCCGGCAGTGGTTCCATTCCTTCCGGCGCACCGCAGGTCAGGGAGGTCGCCACGGTGCGCCCGGCGATATCGGTATAGGTCACCGACCATTGCTTGTTCGGATCCCGCTGCACGGTCTTCTGGTAGTGATGCGCATACCCGGCTTCACTTCCGAAGAGCCTGTCCAATTGGATCTGCTCGGGCTTACCATAGAAGATCTTGGTCTCATGGTTAGCGCCAAGTTGGAGATCGGGACCCACACCGCCCTGCTGCCGTAGGCGGCCGGTCTTGTCGCGCGTGAACTCCTTCTGCGCGTACGGGCGTTTGTCCGCTGCGGGAAGGAAAGAGGGCGCTGGCACGATCGGATCCGTATCATCTTGGTACCCCTCGGAATAGTAGTACTCCGCGCCGCTCACCGGGTGCAGGTCCGGTCCTTCCACCTCGCAGCCATCCGGCTCGGTCCCGGATACAATGTCCTTCCAGTTCAAGGTCTGTGGGATGTTCGCCACACTCGCTTGGTTGAAGTTCGGGTAGTATTCAATAGGTGCCCAATCCACATTGTCGATCGGATCGCACTCTTTGATCATCATCGGTACCGGCAGGATATCTATCGCGGGTCGGCCGATGGCATCGTATACGCTTTCGCCGATGATCGGAACCATTAACGAATTGTTGCGCGTCACCACCTGCCGGCTGCGCGAGGTGCCGTCGGCATAGGTCATCACTTGCTTTTGCTTGCCCTCTTCCGCGAACGAACTGGTGGCCTGCCAATTCTTCTTGCGCTGGTGACCGGTGATATGCTTGGCGAAGATCGGTTGCGCTCCGGATACCGGTCCGTCTTGCGGCGCCCCCGCCCAAACGGTGAATATGGGGACCTCCGGCTCTATCGGGTCCCGCCCCACGCCGCGCACGCGGTAAACGATCCAACCCCTGTCGTATAATAACGGGATCCGGTAGGATGTGTTCGGTGTGGTGATCCGCGTGGCGTTGTTATGAAGATCATAGGGAACGTTGGCTGGTAGCCGCTGCGTCCAATCATCCATCGTTGGGATCTTGCTGTAGTCATCCACCCAGGTCCATTCCAACTGGTACTCCACCATCCCGGCGAGCGTGCCCCAGGTCACCATTAGCTCATCGGCATCGGCCTCCGTGGTCCCTTCGCAGCCCACGTAGCTCGAATTGAGGCCGGGCGGAGGAATGTTCAAGTTCACATGCCGCACGTTGTGCCAGCGGATCCGCAGGTCGAAGAACATCCCGCTCGGCAACTCGGCGGCTGTTTGGTAGCCGCTGCCGGTGTTCACCTCCACCTCATCCAAGATCAGCTCCATGCGGTGCGCACCGGTGGTCATCCATGCGTCGCCGTTCTTGGCATCGAGCGCGCTATCCAGGCCGGTCACATGGAGCCCATCCCTGCGTATGCCGATGGAGAGGTCCACATACACCAGTTCCGTCTCATCATCGGCGCTCTCATAGTCCCCGTGGTCAGGGTTGGTGGTAAGCCTGACCCGCAACCGCGCTTTCACATCCATGTCCTGTACCGCCGGGTCATTGAATTGGTGGTAGTTCGTGCGCAGCACAATATGGTCTTGTAGGCCGTAAGAGGTTGTTATCTTTCCATTGTGGTCCCATCCCAAAATAATGGTATCACCCACATGCACCGGTGGGGTAGGCGAGGCCGGCCACACGTTGGTCCAATCCGGGTCCTGTGGAATCTGGGCGTTAGCGTCGGGAACCCAGACCGAAAACACAAGCAGCCCGGCCATGCACTGGATCAGAAGCGAAGTATTCACGGTGTAGCACTTCATCTTGGTCGTGTATCGATAACCTCATATCCTGCACAGGGTCCTATAGCCTGGGCCGTATCACCGCGCAAGGCCAAAACATTGCTCCATGAGAGATCATCGGTGGGGAGGTCCAAAGGTCTAGGTGTGTCGAACGAGAATACCACGCGAGGGCGTGTGATCGCGCTTAACGGATTGCCGGGATCCACGGCCATCGGCTCGGCCAGCACCAGGGTAAGTTGCCGCATCCACCCCTTGGTGTCGAAGACGAACTCCATGTACTCCCACTTGTATGCCTTGGAGAGGAACAAGCGGTAGCGTAATTCGCCCGGATCGTTGTATCGTGTAGCCTTCTTGGCCCCGGTGAACATTTCTTTGCGGATCTCGGCACCGATCATCTCAAAGGCTTCCTGCCCCGCACCAAGCACCACTGTGCGTTGCTCGGGCACCACCATCACACGCATCCGCTGGTCTTGGTAGGATATGCGCCCGAAATGGTCGGCCCGGTAAAGGTCACCCGCACGCCGAATGTCGCAAGCAAGCACATCATGCGGTTCTTTATCCGAATGGTCGCGGTAAGAAGCGACCTGCACACCCATGTGGTACTGGCGTTGGTCAACATATTTCGCGACCGCGGCGTAGTACGCGTCGGCCACCACTTGGGTTGCTACCGCAGGCCATGTTTGACCGCATACCGGAATACCAGGCAACAGGACAACGAACGCTGCTATGGAGGTCGTGCGGCTCATTGATCTTGGACCGGCGCACTTTGCCGGTTCTCCTGTATGGTCATGATGCCGCGTTCGGTTTCCTTCTTCACACGCACAAGCTGTCCTTCTGCGTCGTATTCATAGAATGTGGCGTAGTGCCGCTCGTCCAGCTCCGCCACGAAGCGCAGGTTCACCGGATCGTACACGTAGCATTTCATGCTCCCGTCGGCCGGGAACAGCCGGATGTCATCGTACAGCACCTCATCGTCACTGGATCCGAACGCGATCTCCAATCTGGCCGCGTTCGTGGGGATCTGGACCATTCCCTCCATTCGCTGCCAGCCATCAATGATGTTCCCGGTCAGTTGAGCGGGGTCAGCTTGGATCGCGACCCCGTTCACATCCAGCGAACGGATGATGAGCTCGGGGGAAGGGAAGGTGATCAACGGGCTGCCCGCAGGCACGTCCTCATGGGCCCACGCGTTCACTATATAGCGCTCGCCCGGTTCAGGAGAGAAGTGCGGGGTGCAGCCTTCGCAGGGCGGCGGGCAGAGCACCGTGCGGTACAGTTCGAACAGGACGTCGCCCGCTCCGCAATTCCCCGGAGGAGCTTCATAAAGAACATAGAAATAGCCCGCAGGAACCGTGTTGGCTACGTTTATGGACCACTCCCCAGGAATCTGCTCATTTGCCATGGGTGGTGTGCCGCAGGAGGTGTGGCTAGCGCACGCAGGGTAGTCCGTCGAATAGAACCAACGCACCGTGGCATCCGGATCGGTGAATACTTTGAACCCGCCAGACCATGACCGGCAATTCCGCACCACGAACCAAAGGCAGCAACCCGAAGTCAGGCCGGTGTAGTGGTAATCGATCGAATGCTCCAGAAAATGGGGATGCAGGCAGTCGGTGTTCTCCGGACCTGTCACGTACTCCGCCGGAGGGTTCGGGTTCTGGCCCTGAACGACAAGGGGGGCCCAGGTCAAAGCGACCAGCAGGCTGCACAATATCGCGGGCCTCCGCATTAGATATCGGACCATGTGCGTGAGACTTTACATCCGTTCGCATCCTCGACCGTGACGCGGATGATATACATCGAACCCGTGGAGACTATCTGTAACTCGTTCGGCGCCACCGGTAGCACACTGATCGGGTCGGTGTTGGCAAGTATCTGGTAACTGAAGCTATATGGCGGGGAGCCTAGGCTCGCGACCACTTGGCCGGACCCGCCGGTTGAAATGTACAGATCGAGGTCACATCCTGGCGGCGGACAGCTCCACAAGTCCATCGAGATGACCACAGGGGAACCCTCACTGGCACGTACACTGTAGCGCCCGGTGTGCGCTGCGGTGTTCGTCACACCGAGCGGAGCTGTGATCTCCCAGCGCCGGGTGGTGCAATCACCGATCAAGCCTTCCTCGAAATTGTCCGATAGGATCTCCGCGTAACGGGCGTTACGTGCGACCGCTGTGGGCAGGCTTCCATCGAAACCGAAGCTCGCGGCGGAATACAACCCAAGCGCATCGCGGTTCTCCAGTTCCGTGCCCCGCCGGTTGTACAACGTCACTTCGCGGGCCGCGGTCCAACCCGCCTCGGCGATGTTCCAATCGCCGGTCTGTAGCTGATAGAAGGGGGCGAATGCAGTGTAAGCCCCGTCGCGCCGGATGTTCGTGTTATCGTCGAAGTTCGATCGCGTCCGTTCGGTGAGCCACACCATTTCCTTCTGCAATCGCCACTGTCCCTTGCGACCCAGCAGGAAGTCGTTCAATACCTGCGCGCCTTCCCCTTGCTCTTCGCAAGCACATTCGGTGCGCCACACATTGCCGAAGACTTTCACCTTGGAATCCAGCACATCACTATATGCGTTGCTGGCCAATGTGGCGAGGGGGTCGTTCTGTAGCGTTAGATCCATCATGTTCTGCGTCTGCATGTTGCGCCGACCGGAGCGCAGCACTTTCACCGCACCGGTCATCACCACTGCGTCACCGTTCCGGCTCACGACGCGGATCCTGCCGGGCTCCACGTCGTCTACCCAGCCGCGGACGGGTGACCCGCCTCCAGTGGGCCATATCGCCAGCTCATCCGCTTCGCTGAAGTACTTGGCCGCGTCCGTCACTGTGGCCCAACCGGCACTGAACGCGAGCGACGGGAAGCGTGCTCCCATGTTCGCATAGGCTGGTCCCATGCCATCGTAGTGCCAGTAAGCTGGGAACGACATGGAGTAGATCGGGTCCTCGAAACCGTTCTGCACTTTGGTCAAGAGCACACCCCCGGTCACCGCATCATACGCGAGGTTCTCGGTGGTCACCTTGGACCCGTTGCTCATACGCGTCACCTTGGTCAACTGCCCGAAGCGATGCACCTTCTTCACCAGCACCCCGGTCCTGTACCGTGTGCTAGACGAGGAATACGTGGGAAGGATGATGGGTACCGGCACGGGCACTATCCCGATCACGAATGTTTCCACGTTCACCTGCACCCCACCTGATGTGTTCTTGTTCGCGAATTCTCGCATATCGGCTACGAACTCATACTGCAATCCAATGTCCTTGTCCGCCACTAGACCGTTCGCATCAATGGTCTTGAGCGTGTTCACGAGCCGACGGGCCTCTCCCATCGCCGTGCTCGCATAGGTGTACTCCTCGGTGGAGATCGCCTGGTCCGAGCCCTCCGGATACACGCTCGTGAGCTTGGGCTTGCCATGCATGTCGTTGGTCTCGATGCTATACCCCTGCGTAGCATGCATATGATCGATCACATCGAAGCCGAGCAAGGCGAGCGGATTGAAGGTATTCTTCCGGCGCTGCGGGTCGATCCCGGTACGCGCGGTGATCGTGGGGAAATCCTTCGCCGTGTAGTACTCATGCACGCTCTTTCCGGTACCCTGTGTCGCTTGTGATCCCGCGTCGGGGAAATGATCTGTGACGATCACTTTAGAATAGCCGACCTGGGGTGATGGGAAGAAGGTTTCCCCGAAAGGCTCCTCCTGGTAGAAGCGATCATCGGGCGAAAGCGCCTTGCTCACCGTGGTGTAGATCGGTTTGCGGAAGGGGTTCTCGTCCGCACCGGTCAAGGGTTCGAACGCGGCAACGCCCCACGAACCATTTTGATCTCCGTACTGGTAGTCGGTGCCGTAGGTGAACTCCTTGTCTGTCTCACCTGTTTCCATTTCCATGGAATGCCAGTTGTCCACAAGCCGCACCGCGATCACGCGATGCCCGCCACCGAGCTTGTGGTGGTTCGGGACATTGAGACGGATATACGACTCGTTGAACACCACTGACCTGAAGCGGTCGTTGTGGTTGTTGTCGGTCATGATGGCACGATTCGGCCCGTTGAAAAAATCACTCATCCCCGTAACCAATCCTGATACCGAGGTGATCATCGCATAGAAGAAATCAGCGGTCGGATTGGCTGTGTCATCAAGGGTCCATTCGTCCTGCCCTGCCCAGGCTTGTATCAGGTGTGAGTAGTTCACCTGGAAGAATTCGATCGTCGCTCGGAATATCGGATTGACCTCGATGCCATCTCCCTCGTCGATCTGGATCTTTCGCAGCTTGATCTTGCCAATGGCATCGATCCCGTCAGCGACGATTTCCAGATCCTCGATGCCACAATAGCCGGAGATATAGTCGTATTCCTCGGGCTCGGTGGGAACGGCAGTGATATCCACCTTGAACCGGAAGTACATCGGATCGATCTCGCTGCGCAGTTTCGCAGCCAGCGCGACAGGATCGAGCGCGCCGGGAGGCAAGGAATACGAGGGTATCCGGAAACGATAAACTTGGTCCTTATCTAGATCGCCCAATCCATCATCCTCTTTCCCAATGATCTTGTACATGCGCATCGCCTGCTTGTTCTGCACGTAGGCATAGTCATCCGCTTCGTACTTCACCTCTATCATCCCACCGGTTGGCAGGATGATCTTCTTCAAACACCACGCACCGGCCAGTTGATCGGCCACGATTCGGTTCTGTTCGGCATAAGGATAGTCCTGATTGCGCGTGTGTTGTGCATCAGTCATCCCGGCGAACTGGCTCCAGAACACGCCGGTCTCTACGTTAGGCTTTACACTGCCCCAACGGTCCTGAGCGAGCATGTCGTAACGAGGATTGTCAGTGGAGGTCGGCCCATAGTCGAACTTGTATGGCGCCGCGTAGCCCAACGCAGACTTGCCATAAGTGAACCAAACCTTCTTCAGCGTGAGCTTGCCACCGTCGATCCCATGGAAATTCGGTATGCCCCGACAAAGCGCGTTCGCATAGGTGTTGTCATAGCCGAAATGGACGGTTTTCAAAGGAACAGCCGCGCCTGGGTTCGCCACATAGCCCGTACGCTCGAACAACTGGATGGAATCGAGTCGGCTGAGTTTTTGGTTTACGTCTTTAGTACCGTCTTCCTGCACTCCGAGCGCATCCAACCTGTCCGACTTGTGGAAAACGGCGATATAGTTGCGCGTTTCGACAGTATTCAGGTACCAGATCTCCTTTTCGCCATACACATAGGTCGCCTGATCATCCAACTCGGTGCCATGCAGCCCTTCAGTGAAGCGTGCCTGGTGCGGCGCAGTGGTAGCCGGGGTGCGCCATTTGAATTCATCATGCTTCTTATCGTAGACGAACTTCGTATAATTCCCCAGATCGCCTGGCGACGGCCCCTTGGGAAGTTCCACGTCCGAATAATCCGGGGAGACTTGGGCCGTCAACAAAAAGGCATAAGCGTACGCCGGGGTGGTCGAGGCGGAATAAGAATGATCACGACCGCCATCGTTGGAGGTGCTGTTCAGGCCTTGCTCCGCGACATAGTCTGCCATTCCATTGGTGACCGGGACATCCTTGATGTTGAACTCCACATCCTTCTGCGTGCAATTATATGCCGGTAGGCCGTAGATGTACCGGATGCCTTCGGTGCTCGTGATCGTCACCTCGCTCATGTGGTTGTCGCGGAGCGCCAACCCAGCATCATGCGACACAGGATCGCCCAAGCCCAAGCCGCCCGCAACCTCCGCGTGCGTGAGGTAGGAGAATAGCTGGGCGCGAGGCTCGCGCTTAGTGCGGTAGTTGGCGCCCGGCAATGAATGCGTGGCGCCGCCTTGCGTTAGCTCGGAGCCAAGTCCGAGATCGAACTGGCCAACGGGGTTCAGTGTGAAGCGCATCGGTGAAGCGCCTTGCATGGCGTTCCAAATAGCAGGATCCTGTTCCACCGTTGCTTCATTGGCCTCCCGGAAGAACACGCGCTCGTACAACGGGTTGTTCACGTTACTCCGGTACTGCATTATTGGTAGTGCCATGTTCGCGGCCGCCCATACGCCGGAAGTGGAATTGGAGCTATTCACCACCACATTCGACCCTACGTGAACGGCATTACCAACCCCGATCTCACCGCTCAGATCGGCACCTACACCGTTCGAACTGTTGGAGCCATCGAAAACGTGCCCCACTTCAGCACGATAGGGCCTGTAACTTCCAGACACGCCTTGACCGGAGACCGAAAAAACATCATTCGTCAGCGACGCAATTGGCAGTCCCGCGCGATCCCCGCTATAGGGGCCATCCTTTTCGCGATTGATGTCTAGCATCCCGCGACCATTCAACTGGCCCTGGTCCAGATACATGTAGCCGTAAGCAGGCACACTGTTCGCTGTACTGCGCAGACGCTGTTCACTATAAAAGCCCGAAAGGCTCATGTTCGGATGGAGGCCAAACACCTCGCCACCAGCGGTGAAGGCAACAGCTAGTGAGTAATTCTCCATAGGCATGGAGATCTGCGGGGTGTAGGTGGGGTGGCCTAAATCGAAAGAGGCGCTAACACTTTTCGAACCGAGCGCACCCGGATGCTTTCTCTTGGCATTAGCGGCAAAAGTGGTTACTCCGTTGGTTGTCTGGGATGTTATCTTTTTAGTGTGACTTGCCGAAGCGGTCAAGCCAATGGAATAGTTGGTAAGCCCCTGCCGTGAATCGATATTGAGACCAAAATTCAAACCCGCAGTGGCTTTCACCGCGCCCTTCGATTGGCTCACATCGAAACCTACGCGGGGCTGCAAACTGAGCCCCCGGTTGGAGCTTGAGTTCAGACCCAAGCCGGCATTGAATCCGCAGTTGCTTCCCACCGAGGCCTGCAACGTAAGACTTAGGCCAGTGTCGAACGCAGGGCCGTAGTAGTTGTTGAAACTCGGACTTATATTGACGTTCAAGCCAAGGTTCAATTCATCGGTCCCGAACAATTGCACGCCCACGCCATACCCCAAACCGAAACTGCGGTTTGGCCTGATGTTCAATTGGCGCTGGATGATCTCCCCGTTGAAATCGTCCGGTATACCGCGTAAACTCCGGTCCACAGTACCCACGTTCAAGTTCCAACCCGAACCCACCCAAGAGGCCTCTTGGTCCATGCCCGTCCCAGCATTGTAGAAAAGGTTCAGGGGATACCCCTCCACATCCATCAATGGGATGTTGTACGACATGTCACCACTGAAAAGGTCCACCATTTGGTCGGCACTAGCAGGCTGGAAGCCTTGCACTTCTGGCTGTGTGGGGCCTGAACTCAAGGCGAACGCCACGGGTCGGCACACATCCGCGCACATCACCAACAGCAGCGCCCATGCGGTCGGGCGGCGAAGCTTCCGTTTCATGCTCCCCATAGTGTCAGCGTACTATCCACGTTCAACATTTCAAAGACCTGGAACACCCCTTGATCAAAGCGAAGAATGACATCGCCTCCGTGCGTACCATCGCGATCGCGCAATACGATCTTACGGTCCATCGAGCTTTCTGGGTGATCAAAACCGAGTATCAATCGCTGGTAGGGCAGGGATGGTATCCGTGGTTCATGATGGAGAAATGCACAAGGCATGGTGTCGGTGCCAAGGATCTCCACAATGTCGGTTTCCACAAAGCGCAACGGCTGTGATGCATCCAACATTGCCCCCGCAAGGGGTTGTATCTCCAAGATGAATTGAGTGGTGAACATACCCTGGGAAATGACCGACGCGGCCGACCTACCGCTTTCTCCGAACGCGTCCAACGGAGCCATGCAATACCGCACGGCACTAGGCACGTAACGGATGCGGAAGACGAAGGCCTTATTGCGTGTACCACAATCCAACCCCGCTCCTTCCTCCTGCAACCAAGCATGCAGGCCGGCGCAGTCCTCGATATCCGAAGTGAACATTGCCACGACGCTTCTCCCTAGATCAGAAGCATCCTTGAAGGCAGGACGCGCGTTAGAAGCATCCGTGCCGCATGAGGCTGCGGCGAAGAGTAGACCCCCATATAGAACTATGCCGAGCCTACTCAGGGTAGTGGGATATGGAAAGGGGAAAAAACGCATGACCGATGGATCATTGAGCTACATGGAACTTTAGCCGATCAACGCGGCCTTTTTCGTTCTTAACAACCAATTCATAGTACCCCTTTCTAAGGCCGTAGGGCTGCAGGTCCAGTTCATACAAATTCACGCCAACGGACCGCACATTCTGGAGGGTGGATCCTTCGTTCGCGTCACCGAAAACCTCCGGAGTGATCACCTTTGATCCGGCAGAAAGGATGGAGCAGTCAAGCCCTGTTGAGGAATAAGGTTCGTCATACCTGAAAAAGATGCGATCGTCAATGGCATCGTAAACAGTTCCCGGTTCTTGGCGATCCAAGCGGACGTACTTCATAGCCGTAGGCACCTCCGTCTTTCGCACACAGAACCCCCATGGCTCTGACCTATCCAAAACACGGTTGTCCTGCAAGCGTTCCACCTGCCAAGCGTAACATGCG
>Ga0105046_10005782_pt1 | contig 19541 bp, 18 predicted proteins | sample MAT03_FD_78385 | JGI IMG/M metagenome (GOLD analysis project Ga0105046, IMG submission 78385) | Freshwater microbial communities from Lake Fryxell liftoff mats and glacier meltwater in Antarctica - MAT-03 (megahit assembly) | ecosystem: Environmental > Aquatic > Freshwater > Ice > Liftoff... | reverse complement strand
TTGTCATGCCCACCGCACTTGCCTAGACCCTCGGCATGTTTAACGGTGAGCGATAGAGCGGCGGGCTGGTTCAGTCACCCGTCGGTATCGTGACCCGAATAACGGAGCCTCACGAATGAGACTCAGGCTGGTCAACATGGGCTTGTTTTCACAAGCCACCCCCTTTATGGGGGTGGTCGTTGACCATTGGAACATCCTTGTATGTGTTATCACAGCGAGAATCAGCGTATGATGAGTTACCGATTTTTGCAAGTATATCTAAACCCAAGTTGTCGCGTTAAAATTGATTTCCACCCGTCTTTAAGGGATTCTTTACGCGCTTTTACGCCAAAACGTGCTATTCTCAACCCTATGAACAACGACCAAAACACTTCAACCGAACGCATCCCCGCCGACCACATCGGCATGTTGATCGCAACCGTCGTGATGGCGGTGCTGTCATGGGGCGGACTTTATCTGTTGGTGACGACCCAGCAACCGCGCATTGGCGGCCAGTTGTGGTTATTTTTCGTCCTAATCAGTACGGCGGTGTCGTGTACGGTGCTGCCGTTCATCCGTTATTTTAACGTGCGCCTGACCCCGCTTCAGCGCGAACTGCCGCCTAGTGGGGTGATTATCCGACAGAGCGTGTGGGTTGGGTTGTACGCAGCCATCTGCGCGTGGCTTCAGATTCCGCGTGTCCTAAGCCTGCCAGCGGCCACCCTACTGGCAGTGGCTTTTATCGGGGTGGAGGTATTTTTGCGCGCAAGGGAAAGTTCACATGCCCAACGTTGACGACCCGGAACTGCGTGCGGCGTTACGGACGCTGACCTCAGTAGACCGGTTAATTCGCATGAAACCCGCGCAAGAATTGGAACGGGTCTATGGGCGCGAGTCTACGGTTAAAGCCATGCGCTCCGCCCTTTCGGATGTGCGGATGGCGCTGATTGATGGCCGTAGACCCGACACAACCTCACAGGCGTTGATCCTCGACGCCCGCCGTCGGTTGCGGATGCGCTTTACGCCGACTTTGCGCCCGGTCATTAACGCCACCGGCGTGATCGTCCACACCAATCTGGGGCGGGCGGTCTTGTCTGATGCGGCACAGCGGGCGATGGTCGAGGCCGCGTCACACTATGTCACGTTGGAATATGACCTGAATGAGGGTCGGCGCGGCAGCCGCATGAGTCACGCCGAAACCTTGCTCAAAGAGGTGACGGGCGCAGAAGCCGCGATGGTGGTCAATAACAACGCAGCGGCCTCCATTTTGGCGCTGGCGGCGCTGGCACGCCGTAAAAAAGTGATCGTCAGCCGGGGGCAGTTGGTCGAAATCGGCGGCGGATTCCGCGTGCCAGACATCATGAAGCAAAGCGGCGCAAGGCTGACCGAGGTCGGCACCACCAACCGCACCCGCGCCAGTGATTATGAGCGCGCCATCGACGCCGATACGGCCATGTTGCTGCGCGTCCACAGCGCCAATTTTAAGCAAATCGGATTCACCGAGTCCACGCCGATTGATCAGATGGCGAATATCGCTCACGCCCATCACATTTTATGCACCGACGATCTCGGCAGCGGCGCGGTGATTGATACCGCCGCCTTCGGCATCGCCCATGAGCCAACCGTGCAAGAATCGATCAACGCCGGGGTCGATTTGGTCTGGTTCAGCGGGGATAAGCTGTTGGGTGGGCCACAAGCGGGGATTTTGGTCGGGCGCGCAGAATTGATTGAGCGCCTCAAGAAGCACCCGTTGGCTCGCGCTATCCGCGCCGATAAGCTGTGCCTCGCCGCGCTGACAGCCACGCTTGACCATTATCGCAAAGGCGAGGCGGCCACTCACATCCCGGTCTGGCGGATGCTGAATCGCAGTTTAGAAGAACTGACGCGGACGGCGGAACGCTGGCGATTCATCCTCAAAGCCCGCGTGCCAGACTTGCACGCCGAACTGATCCCGACCCAATCGACCGTGGGCGGTGGCAGTCTGCCCGGCGAGACAGTGGTGTCGGTGGCGCTGACCGTGCAAGTCCACGGGCAAGGGCCCGACGCGCTCTTGATGCGCTTGCGCCATGTCGAATTCCCGATCATCGCCCGCATCCACAATGACGAGGTGGTATTCGACCCGCGCACCGTCCTAGAGCATCAGGAACAGGCGTTGATTGATGGCATTTGCGCCGCGCTGGTCGCCTCGGATGTTTAGAATCCGGCGTATACTTTTATACAAAGAAGTTTAGTTTTGAGGCCAATCTACGATGGCATTCCCGCCCATAACCGATAATGCAGCTCCCCCTCAGCCCGCATTGATGTCGTTGGATGACCTGATGGCGTCAGATTCCCGCATCGAAATTATGGACGGAAAAGTCATAGAAATGAGTGGCGCAGGGATTATCCATCACAGATATATCCGTAATATCATGGAAATGCTATTAGAATACGTCAAAATCAACGACATTGGGGAAGTTTTTTCCGATGGCTTAACTTATATGATGTTTTCCAACGCACGCGGCTTAAAAGATTCTTTTATGCCGGATGTATCGTTGATTCTCAAGCAAAATTTTATCCCAATGAACGACCTGAGCAAACCGTATCCGGGCGTGCCGGATTTGGCCGTGGAAGTCGTTTCGCCGGATGACAAACCGAGTAAATTGGCGCGGAAAGTCCGCGTTTACCTCGAAAAAGGGACAGCGCAAGTCTGGATGGTCTATCCCGAAATTAACGAAGTCCATCAATACCGGCGCGACACGCTCGACACCGCCCGAATTTATACTGGAACGCAATCGGTAGACGCCTCGCCTTTGTTGCCGGGGCTGAGTTTGCCGCTGGAGTCGATTTTCAAGCTTCCCGCTTGGCTGGCCGCCCAACACAAACCCGATGACTCGCAACAATAGATAGCGCATTAGGGTTATTTTTAGCAAAAAACACCGAATAAACGGTATACTTCCCGTTTTCATGTTGTGAAGGGGGAATCATGCCCACATTTGACCTCGGCGCGCTGGTGGTTCGCGTTCGCGCCGCCAATCCGGTCTCAATCAGTAGCTTGATGGGGCGCGGCGTCCAAAACGCCTTTTTCGCCGCCATCGGTGAGTCGCTGGCCGCGTCTATCCAACCCAAAGAGACCTCTTCAGACCGCCCGCTGCCGTATACCGTCTCCGGCTTGATGAGCGACGACAGCACCGCCGATTTACAAGGCGACTTGCCCGCCGGGACGCCCGCGTGGGTACGCCTGACCGGGATTAACGCGACGGTGTGCGCCGCGCTGGAAATATTCCGCGAGACCCCGCCCGCCGCCCTCGACATCCACCAAACGGCGTGGGAAGTCGTCAGCCTGACGTGGGACGAAAACCCGTGGGCGTCTCGGGGGACGTATCGCGCCATGATGGAGGCGGCCTATACCCAGCCCAGCACGCCCGACACCTTACACCTGTTATTCGCCTCACCGACCACTTTTCGCAGCAGCGGGGCGAGCGTGGCCGCGCCCATCCCCAACCTGATTTTCAGCAGTTTGGCCGAACATTGGGCTGCAACCACCGGGATGCCGGTGCGCGAGGCGCGCTTGTGGCAAGCCTTCACCACCCATCACATCAGCTTGGTTGAACAGGACATCAAAACCCACGCCCTGAAATTCAAAGACGGCGGCAAAGAGACCGGCTTTGTGGGGGAGGCATTGTTTGAGTTCAGACCCAAGAGCCTCGTCTTGGAGCGCGACAATCCGGCGCTGGCGGCGGAAATCGTCAAGGATTTTGATAACCTATGCCGCCTGACCGCGATGCTGTCCGATTACGCGGCCTACGCCGGAATCGGACGCAAAACGACCAGTGGTTTGGGCATGTCGCGCCGGTTGGGGTAAATCAAAAATGACCAACCCACGCGAGAGAGTCCGAAAACTCTCACAAGAATATATCGCCAGAGGTGATTTGACCGGTTGGCATGAGCAAGTCTACGCGGAGGCGCAGGGCGAGACCGCCAACATCGCATGGGCAGACCTCATCCCTAACTCAAATTTGACTCCGTGGGCAATCCCCCGCGCCGCTGGCTTATCGGGTAAACGCGCCCTCGTGGTCGGGTGCGGGCTGGGCGACGACGCCGAATATCTGGCCGGATTGGGCATGATCGTGACCGCCTTTGATATTTCTCCCACGGCGATTGGGTGGTGTCAGAAGCGATTCTCAGAGTCAAACGTGACGTATGTCGCGCAGGATGTCACTCAACCGCACAGCGAATGGGCGGGCGCGTTCGATTGGGTGTTTGAGATTTATACGCTCCAAGTCTTGCCCGCAGAAATCCGTCCCCGCGCCATGACCGCCGTCGCCGAGTATGTGGCCGCTGGGGGTCATGTGCTGATGATCTGCCGTGGGCGTGAGGAGGCCGATTTACCGACGGCTGTGCCGTGGCCGCTGACTCACGCCGAATTAAACGCCTTCACGCGGTTAAATCTGCGCGAGGACTCATTTGACGATTTTATGGATGGTGATACACGGCGTTTTCGGGTGGTTTACGCGAGAACATAATCTCCTGTGATTTTCTAGCAACTGAGGAACTTTTATGCACATTCACGAATTACGGCTACACGCCCGCGACCTTGACGCCCAGCGCATATTTTTTGGCGAGACATTGGGCTTGTCCATCGTTGATTCTACGCCTGAACAATTGACCGTCCAAGTCGGGCAGACGACGCTGATTTTCGAGCATCAGCCGGGCTGGGCGGGCATTTATCACTATGCGTTGAATATCCCCGAAAATCAATTCAGTCAGGCGGCGGCATGGCTGACCGAACGTGCCGCGCTTTTGTCCGATAGCGATGGGAAACAACAATTTTTCTTCTCAAATTGGGACGCTGACGCGGTGTATTTCCTCGACGCCGATGGCAATATCGCTGAGTTAATCGCCCGCCATAGTTTACCAACCGTATCCGATGATTTATTCGGCGTTAAAAATATCTTGTGCGTGAGCGAAATCGGCTGGGTGTCGGATGATGTTTTGGCGGCGGCGGGGCATTTGGCCGAGAGTTATGGCTTGTCGGCTTATCTGGGGTCATCGGGCAAAACTTTTACGGCGGTGGGGGACGAAAATGGCTTGTTCATCCTCGTGCCGCGCCATCACCCGTGGATGCCCAATAATCAACCTGCCGCGCCGGGGTGGTTTTCTGCGACGATTCAAACCGCAGTAGGTCGGCAAGTTTTCGCGCCGGAATAAATCGCTGTCTTCCCGTGCATTGTGCCAAAATGCCTAGAAGCATTAAGGTTGTTTGAAGATTTGACGATAACCCGGTAAAATCTCGCCCAATTTACCGCTATCAGCGACTCGCAGATGGCATAGGGAGGAGACGGTATCATTTATGACCATCATTTTGGCGATGTCCAGCTATTTCAAAGGCGAAGAACTGCTGCGCGAGGCCAAACGACAAGGCGCGCACACCATCCTGCTCACCGAGGAAAAACTAAAAAACGACCCGTGGCCGTGGGAATCGATTGATGAATTATTCCTGATGCCTAATCTGGGCGTGATTCATGATGTCATCCATGCCGTCTCGTATCTGGCGCGCACGCGCAAAATTGACTGTATTATCCCGCTGGACGAGTATGATGTCGAGATGGCCGCCTTCCTGCGCGAACACTTGCGGATATCGGGCATCGGCTTGAGCGCGACCAAGTTATTCCGCGATAAATTGGCGATGCGTATGGCGATTAACGCGGCCGGGTTGCGCGAGCCGCAATTTTCGCCGGTGATTAATCATGACGACATCCGCGAGTGGATTTGGCGCGTGCCTGCCCCGTGGGTGCTGAAGCCGCGCCTAGAGGCCGGTGCGATGGGCATTAAGCGTGTGCAAAATGACGGGGAATTGTGGCGGCTCATCGAAGAATTGGGCGACCAACAATCCTTCCGTATCTTAGAGCAATATGTCCCGGGCGATGTCTATCATGTTGACGCGCTGACTGTGAACGGCGAGACCATTTTCGCCAACGTCTCGCGCTATGGCCGCCCACCCCTGAACGTCAGTCACGACGGCGGGGTGTTCATGACCTATACGCTGCCGGATGACCATCCTGAATCACAAGCCTTATTCGCCTTCAACCAACAGGTGATTAAGGCGCTGGGGCATACCCACGGCCCAACCCACGCCGAATTCATCAAAGGCTTTGCCGACGGCGAATTTTATTTCCTCGAAATCGCGGCGCGGGTGGGCGGCGCGCATATCGCTGACCTCGTGCATCAAGCCCGTGGCATCAATTTATGGGGCGAGTGGGCGCGGCTGGAAATCACGACCCTGCGTGGCGAGACTTACAGCCTGCCGCCGGTGACGAATCACCACGGGGCATTATTGGTCTGTTTGGCGCGCCAACATCATGCCGATTTATCTGGGTATAATGACGGTGAAATTGTTTGGCGGATGGATAAGCAGCAGCACGCGGGTCTGATTGTGGTCAGCGACGACCTCGCCCGAGTCGATGCTTTGAAAAACAGTTATGTCGAACGTTTTAGCCACGACTTTTTGGCAGTTGCGCCGGCCAGAGAGAGTCATAACCAGTAGTAATGCCGCGCTATTTACCGATTATGAACCCGTCCGAGTCTTATCAGCGTTCAGGACAGCCGAACGCCATGCCTGTACTAACCTCTAATTATCCAGCCGCACGCCCCGGCGAGGCCACTTTGATGACCACGCCAGAGCGCGTCGGTGCGCTGTCGGCCTATACCGGGCGCGGCGTGACAATTGCGTTTATAGACTCGGGATTTTACCCGCATCGTGACCTCAAAGGCCGCATTAAAACCTATGTGGACGCCACGACGGACGCAATCAGCGAGCCGAAACATATCAACACATCAATTGCGTACAGTTGGCACGGCATGATGACCAGCGTGATTGGCTGCGGGGACGGCGCGACCAGCGGCGGCTTGTATAAAGGCATCGCATCCGGCGCGCAAGTCGTCCTGATTAAAATCAGCAGCCCGCGCAATTGGGTCAAAGAGGCCGATATTTTACGTGGCCTAGAATGGGTGCAGCGCAACCATCAACGCCTGAACATCCGCGTGGTGAATTTATCGGTGGGCGGCGATTATGTCAGTTACGACTCGCAAAACGCGCTGCATGTGGTGATTCGGCGCTTGGTCGCCGAGGGCGTGACGGTGGTCGCGGCGGCTGGTAATCGCCCGGTTAACCATCTCTATCCACCCGCCTCAAGCGCCGCCGCGCTCACCGTGGGCGGGGTGGATGACCATAATTCACGCCAGCGTGCCGATTGGCGCTTATATGGGCATAATTACGGCATCGCCTATGACGGCAGCAATAAGCCCGATTTGGTCGCCCCGGCGCGCTGGATTGCCTCACCCATCATGCCGGGGACGTCGGTGGCATGGGAGGCGTTCTGGGTCGGGCCGTTTTTGGGCGCGCAACCCGACCACCCGGTGCGCGAACTGGTCAAATCGGGCAAGGCGCAGCGCGTCATGACCAAGTTGTTTGGGGCGCATACCCCCGAAGATTTATTGACAACGTTGCAAGCCAAAGCATATCAGCATAAACTCATAGACGCTTATCACCAGCACGTTGACGGCACATCAGTAGCTGCCCCGATTGTTAGCGCGGTGGTGGCACAATTGCTGGAGGCGCGCCCAAGCCTCTCTCCGGCGGAGATTAAGGCCATTCTGATGAAAACGGCTCAACGGCTAGAGCATCAAACCGCTGACCGTCAAGGGACGGGCGTCATGGACGCGGCGGGCGCAGTCAAAGTAATTTCTGAACAAGGGGGTCGTCGTCATGAATAGAGAACATCACCGCTGGTATAGTCCGTCGCTTCAGCGCCACATGGACTTGCTGGTGTTTGGTCACAGCGGCGCGAAAGTCATCGTATTTCCGACCTCAAAGGGTAAATTCTTTGAGTGGGAAGACCGCAAGGTCTGGGGCAATCTGAGTGATTGGATTGACGCCGGATATTTTCAGTTTTACTGCGTAGACAGCGTGGACGCCGAAAGCTGGTATAACTGGGGCGCGCACCCCGGTCATCGCGCATGGCGTCAGACTCAGTACGACAATTATCTGTATCACGAAGTCGTGCCGCTGATGCGAGGCAAAAATCAAAACCCGTTCACCATCACCATGGGCGCGAGTTTTGGCGCGTATCACGCCATGAATTTCGGCCTGAAACATCCCGATGTCGTCAACCGCGTCCTCGCCATGAGCGGCCTGTACGACATCAGTTATTGGGCCAGCGGTTATCACGGCGAACACGTCTATTTGAACAACCCGACGTGGTACATCCCCGGCGAAAACAACCCTAATCGCATTCGCCAGATGCAACATCAAGACATCATCATGGTGGCGGGTAAAGACGACCCTTTGCTAGAGCGTTCGCGCCAGATGTCGAGCGTGCTGTGGTCAAAAGGCATCGGGAATGCGTTGCGAGAATGGGACGGTTGGTGTCACGATTGGCCGTATTGGGAAAAGATGATCCGCGCTTATCTGGGCGGCGTCTAAGGGCAGTGATGAGTCCTGAGAAACAGCAGGCGCACGGTGTACGCCGAAAAAACAGTGATGGGTATCGTGTTTTAGCGAAGCATCACTTTATGGAGAACAGGAATGACATGATGTGTTATAAGATGCAAGCAAGTTAAGCTCTAACTCGTGCCTTGTAGCTCATACCTTGTACCGGCTTTTTCTCATCACGCATCACTTTTAACTCATCATTTGTAATTCTGGAGGTTTAGCATGGCAAGTAACCCGTTGAAAATCGGTCTTTTAGTCGGGCGCGAGTGGTCATTCCCACCGGCCTTCCTCGAAGAAGTCAATAACCGCGACGAAGGCGTCGTGGCCGAATACGTCAAAGTCGGCGGCACGAAAATGAACGAGCCGACCGACTATCGCGTAATCGTTGACCGCATCAGCCACGAAGTCCCGTATTATCGCTCTTACCTCAAGAATGCCGCATTACAAGGCGTTAAGGTCGTCAACGACCCGTTTATGTGGACATCGGACGATAAATTTTTCGATGCGTCATTGGCCGAATTATTGGGCGTGGCGCACCCCAAGACGATGGTGCTGCCCAATCACAGCTATGTCCCCGGCATCGTCCCCACCGAGTCGCTCCGCAACCTAATTTATCCGCTAGAATGGGATAAATTGGTCGATTACGTCGGCGGTTTCCCGGTCATCTTGAAGGACGCGCACGGCGGTGGCTGGCAAGGCGTGTACGTCGCGCACACCATGGAAGAACTCTGGCATTATTACAACCAATCCGGCCTGTTGACGATGGTGCTTCAGGAATATATCCAGTGGGATAATTACGCCCGCGTGATGGCGTTGGGTCAGAGTGATTTGCACATCATGAAGTACAAGCCGGGGCGTCACGGGTCTGGGCGTTACTTTGAAGACCATGATTTTTCGCCGGAACTTTATCAGCGTATCCACACCGACTCGATTAAATTGGTTCAGGCGCTGGGTTACGACATGAACACCGTCGAATTTGCGGTGAAGGACGGCGTGCCTTACGCCATCGACTTCATGAATCCTGCGCCGGACATGGATGTCAACAGCCTCGGTAAGAAAAACTTTGATTGGATGGTCACGCACATGGCGGATATGACCCTTCGATTCGCCAAAGACGGCCTTGAAGCCACCGGTACGCGCTACTTCTGGTTCAGCATGGTCAAAGGCATTGCCGGTTCCCTATCTAGGAAAATCGCCAGCAAAAAACCCGCCTCGGCAGCCGATGGCGCAACCCCAGCTAAGCGCGGGCGCAAACCCGGCAGTAAAAACGCCGTCAAATCCACCGAAAATGTGACCGAGGGCAGCGCGACCCCAGCCAAGCGCGGGCGCAAACCCGGCAGTAAAAACGCCGTCAAATCCGCCAAAAATGTGACCGAGGGCGGCGCGACCCCAGCCAAGCGCGGGCGCAAACCCGGCAGTAAAAACGCCGTCAAATCCACCAAAAATATGACCGAGGGCGGCGCGACCCCAGCCAAGCGCGGGCGCAAACCCGGCAGTAAAAATGTCGTCAAATCCGCCGCAAAACCTGTCACGGTTATGATGGAGGACGGCGTAACGCCGGTCAAGCGCGGACGCGGACGCCCCCGCAAAGACGGGACGATCCCGGCTGTAAAACCCACCGCCCCCAAGGAATCCTCAACCGGGAGCGAAAATACCCCATGATTCATCAGGCCATCCAACATTATCACGACCTACTGGTGGGAGGATTGGCCGAAGAAACCCACCAGCAAGTGATGGAGACGCAGCGCAAAAATCGGCTCTATTTCGGACAGACTCCGGTCTGTCGGGTGCTGCGTCCGCATTTCTATACCACCGACGCTTGGCGTTATCTGCAAGTCCGCACGGCGCTGATTTTGACCGCGTTTCGCAAAATCCATGACGCCCTGATGGAAGACTCGACCATGCGCGCCCAACTCGACCTCGAACCGTATGAGGAAGAGATGTTGCATGTCGATAAAGACGCCGGGTTTAAAACGCCGTGGACGAGTAGCCGTCTCGATTCGTTTTATCGCCCGGACACCGGCTATTTGCGCTTTGTCGAATACAACGCCGAGACGCCTGCCGGGATTGGCTATGGCGACGGCCTGACCGATATGTTCCTCAACCTAGAGGTCATGCGCCGCTTCCAGAAACGCTATAACGTCCGTGGCACGCCGGGCATGACGCATCTGACCAATAGCATTGTGCGCGGCTATCGCGAATGGGGCGGCAAGGTCGAAAAGCCGATGATTGCCGTGGTGGACTGGGCGACGGTTGCCACTAAAAACGAGCATTACATCAGCAAAGAGGTGTTTGAGCGCGCCGGTTATCCGTCAATGGTGACAGAGCCGGAGGCCATGACTTACCGCGACGGCGGCTTATATGTTGAAGATACCAAAATCGACATTATTTATAAGCGTGTGCTGTGTACCGAACTCGTCCATAAGCTGGGGATGCAGACCGACATCGTGCGGGCGGTGCGCGCCGGGGCGGTCTTTATGACCAACTCGTTCAGCGCCAAGCCGCTGGCGAAAAAGGCCAGCCTTGCCGTCTTGAGCGATGAGCATAACGCTCATTTGTTCACGCCGGAAGAACTCGATGCCGTACACGCGCATATCCCATGGACTCGGCGCGTCCAAGACCGTAAGACCGCCTATGAAGGTCAGGAAATCGACCTGCTCAGTTGGATCAGCGCCAACAAGCAAAAATTGGTGGTCAAGCCCAACGACGAATATGGTGGTAGCGGCGTGATTATCGGCTGGGAAACCGATCAAACCGGCTGGGATTCCGCCATTAGGCACGCTCTGACCACCCCGCATGTCGTCCAAGAGCGCGTCCTGACGGTTGAGCGTGATTTTCCGATGATGATTGACGGGCGGCTAGACATCAGCAAACGCTATGTCGATGCCGACCCGTATGTGTATTACGGTGAACGGGTTGAGGGCTGCTTGACTCGGCTGAGTGGGTCGGCACTGCTCAATGTCACGGCGGGGACAGGCTCCGTCGTCCCGATGTTCGTGGTAGAACCGATTGAGCCGTAAAATCCCTAACTTGGGGGTCTAGCGCGCCACGCCCCGCGACTACGAACTGACAATTTATCACTGGGAACGCACAATGGCAAAGACGTTGTTTGAACTGCTAGAAGCCCTATCCGACGAAGAGGTGCTGGCCGTCACGGGCGACACCATGATTAACGCGCCGGTGGTCGAATCCACCGATGATTTGCAGATGGGCGGGGTGTTCGTCGCCCGCAAAGGTCGTAGCACAGACGGTCACAACTTCATCCCGAAAGCCATTGAACTGGGCGCGAGCGCGATTTTCGGCGAACAAGACCTGACCGGCCTGAGCGTGCCTTATGTGCAACTGCGCGATACGCAAGCCGCGTTGGGCAAAATGGCCGCCGCTTATTATGAATTCCCATCGCAGCAATTGGTGATAATTGGCGTGACCGGCACGGACGGTAAGACCACCACCAGCACCCTGATTCACAGCATCCTAAAATTGGCGACGGGCGGCAGCACCGGCTATATCTCGACCCTCGCGGCAGACATCGGCGGGGAGCAATTGGATACCGGCCTGCACGTCACCACCCCTAGCGCGCCACAAGTTCAGGCACTTTTGGCGCAGATGGTCGAAAACGGGCTGTCGCACTGCGTCCTAGAAATGACCAGCCACGGACTCGCGCAAGGTCGCCTGATTGGGGTGGATATCGACGCCGCCGTTGTGACCAATATCACCCACGAGCATCTGGATTATCATGGCAATTGGCAAAACTACCGCGACGCCAAAGCCACGATGTTCACCATGCTCAAAAACAGCATGTATAAATCCGGCGTGCGCGTACAAAGCGATTTCGAGGCTTACGCGCCCGATTCGCACATCCCAAAAATCGCCATCATCAACGCCGACGACCCCGGTGCGATGTCGCTGATGGACATCCCCGCCGATGTGCGCGTGACCTATGGCATCCACAACGACGCCGACTGCAAGGCTGAAAATATCGAGCTGCGCCCGGACGGAGCATCGTTTAATATCGGGTCGGCGCGCTTTGACCTCAACTTGGTCGGCGCGTTCAACGTCTACAATGCGCTGGCGGCGATTGCGTTGGCGCGGGCGTTGGGCATCAATTACAAGTCAATTTACGCGGGTCTGGCGGCGATTCGACAAGTCACCGGGCGGATGCAAGCGATTGATGAAGGGCAAGATTTCACCGCGATGGTCGATTTTGCCCATACGCCCAACGCGCTCAAAGTCGCATTAGAGGCCGCACGCACGCTGATTCAACCCGGTAAGCGCGTGATTGCGGTGTTCGGCTGCGCCGGGCTGCGGGATGTCGAGAAGCGCCGCATGATGGCCGAGACCTCGGCTCGCGTCGCCGACATCACGATTATGACCGCCGAAGACCCGCGCACCGAGTCGCTGGACGCCATTTTACAAATCATGGCGGACGCCGCGACCTCACAAGGCGGGGTAGAAGACCAGACCTTCTTCCGCGTGCCAGACCGGGGCGAGGCGTTGTATAGGGCTTGCCAGATGGCGCAACCGGGCGACATTGTGATGGCGTGTGGCAAAGGTCACGAGCAGAGTATGTGCTTTGGGACGATTGAGTATCCGTGGGATGACCGCGATGCCTTGCGCGCCGCGCTCAAGGGTCAGCCGTTGAAAACGCTGCCTACCGCTAACCCTTAACAGTGCCACTTTCGTGTGTTTGGGATAAATTTGGGATATTTTCTGGCATCGAGGGGGATGAGGGGGGCGTTTGGGATATAGGTTGGGATATATACGCCGACGCCCCAGCGCCTCTTATGGTCATTTCTGCGATAAGCACCGACAAATAGGCCATAAGCGAGAACACCAATAGGCCAATCGCGCCCAAAATCGCGAAACTAGGGCGATTTGGGACGGCGGCCATCGTATTGCAGACGAGCATCAACCACATCACCCCGAACGCCAAAACCAACACGCGCAGGCTAAATGCGACGAATAAGGCAATGCCGCGAAATCGTAGCCACGACGCAGCTGCTACGGCTGTCCCCACCGCCATGAACGAGTCGATGACTGTCCATAGCAGGGTCAAGGCCAGCAAAATCACCAAATGTCCCTGATGCAGCGGGGCAAGGCCGATGGCTTGGTTAATCTGGCGCGAAAGTTCGTAGACCATCGCCAGCAAACCCATTCGCAAGATGACCACAAAACCGAGGTCTCGGCGCAGAGTCCAGAACACCGCCAAAATTTTGCCGCGTGCGATGGATCGGGCGGGCTGTCGGGTCAGGATCAGCAAATCCCATGTATGGTGACGGTGTTCCCTCCCGACGCTTTCGGCCGCCAGTCCAGAGGCCACCATTGTGACCACCAACGACTGCGCGATATTCATGGCAATTAAAAGGATAGCGGCGGCGTTAAACACGCTTTGAATCGCACGGTGAAGGTCGGTTTCCGGCGGGATTTCATGAATCTCAGAGCCGGTTAACGTCAAAGCTAGAATGACCAACGCGGTCACTAAGGCGGGGACGAGCATCATCACCGCCACCCAAATCCACAAGGTTCCGCTTCGATTGGCGTCTAGGACGTACTTCTGATGACGGCGCTCTGCTGTGTAAATCGGTCCTTTCACGGGATGAGACCGATTTCTTTCGCCTGATCCCAACTCAGTTTGCCCTTGCCTTGCGAGGGTTGTTGAGCCACATCATTGAGTCTGTCAAAATCGAACAAACCGTTGTCATCCCCGCCAGACATATCGCCAAACAGGGCGTCAAGGTCGAGGTTATCAATCGGATCGAGCATCTGGGCATGATCTGACTCGTCCGGCGACGGGCTGTTGTCGACGATTTCCGCCCGCGCCAGCGGCATCTCAAAGGGTTCATCCAGCTTAATTGGCTTAACGTGCATCGTGCGGCGGATGGTCGGCTCTACCGAGACACGCGGGACTTCCCAGATGAACGCGCCCGCGCCGATAATCGCGATCACGTCCTCGGTAGCGCGACGGCCAAAGCGATTGACCGAGCCGAAATTGCGCTGACCGCCTTGTCCGTCATACACAATACAAATGAAATGGTGCAGACCGGCGGACAAGACGAACACATCGTACTCTTCACCGTTAAAAAACTGGAGCGATGAAAGTTGTCCGCCCAAAACATCTTTCACGCCGCGCCCAGTCGATAATGACGGTGCGAGCGTTTCGATGATTTGTTGCTTGTTCAGCGATCCCGATAAGCCGCGCTCAACCAGCAGTTGAGCCGTGCGAGTCGCCAATAAGACCGAGCGCGCCCCGACATCAACCTGTAGGCGCTCTAACACCGCGCCCGCTGATTTGACATCCACAGGGGGGACAGCGCCCGCTGCCTCTGCCGCGACCACCGCCGCCGCCGCCGGTTTCGACACCGCGTCACGCACACTGTTTCCATCCATCGCTGCTTCAATAGCGCGGATGAAGGCGGCGGGGTTTATCGGACGGCGCATGACCACGTATGGCGCATCGCTTTCAGCGAATTCGGCCTCGTCTTCGGGGTCATCCTCATTTGACAGCACAATCACGCCCACCCCCGGACGTGACGCACAGACCGCCGAGGCGATCACGGGGCCGGTGTCGTAATCCAACGCATAGGCCGCAATCAACAATTCCGCCCCGTTGTTGAGTTCCGACATCGCTTGTGCCGCCGTTGGGACATCAACATGCGTGCAAGAAATATCCAGCAGCACCAATGCACTGCGTAAAGCGCGACCCACCGTGCCTGTCGGGTCAAGTGTGATAATGCGTGGGATATCCACCATTTTCGGTCTTCCTCAAGCTATGCCCAGCGCCAAATTGTCATGTACTACTAAAAGAACGTGCGCGCCCATTATTATAGACGCTCTCGAACCGCCTACGCCATGTGTTACGATACGAAAAGCACACAAATGCTTCTAAAGTGTAACGTAACTTAAATGATATGCGCGTAAAGAAAGATTGAACAGCGGGCGGTTCCTACCCAAAACAACTTAAGAGTCAGACCGTTTAGACTCTGGGAATCTAAGGGTTTCCAGTATAAACTTACATATCAATCTGTAGTTTTCTGTAGATTTTTGAGGATTCCGGAGTCCCGACGCATGAGCGTAACCCTACCACAGTCCGTTTTACACGCCCCAACAGTCATCCCTGTTCCCCGCCCGCGCCGCCTACTCATCTTGACGGCGGTCACACTCGTTTCGGTTTTGGTCGGCCTGTATCTGGCGCTGGTCTGGGTGCATACCGACCCCGATCAAGGCGAGGTGCAGCGTTTGTTTTATATTCACATGCCGTCTTTTTTCGGCGCATTTGTGGCCTTCGGCGCAGCCGTGGTCGGGGGGATTCAATACCTCCGCACGCGCAACCTGCGCTGGGACTCGCTGGCCGTCAGCGGCGTTGAGGTCGGCCTCGCGTTATCGCTGGTCAATCTGCTGACCGGCTCAGTCTGGGCGCGCCCGATTTGGAATACATGGTGGACGTGGGATCCGCGCCTGACCTCCGCCGCCATCATGTGCCTGACCTATTCCGCCTACCTGATGTTGCGCGGCGCGATGGAAAACCCTGACACACGCCGTCGTTTCTCGGCCATTTACGGCATCCTCGCGTTTTCAACCGTGATCCTGACGCTGATGATTATCCGCATCCGCCCCGATACCATCCACCCAGTGGTAATTGGCGCAAGCCCGCAGAACGCTGAAGGCACATTCGAAGCCACCCGCAGCACCGCCGTCGCCTTGCTGCCCAACTTGCTCATCTGGGGTGCGCTCGTCCCGTGGGTCTTGATGGGGTGGCGTATGCGTTTACAAAACACAATGGAGCGCGTGGCCGCCCGTAAGGCCGCCGTCGCCGATAGCATGGAGGATTAAACATCATGCCGCAAACCGCCGATTACCTCTGGTTAGGGATGGCCGTCATCGCCCTCATCATGGGCATACTGATCGCCAGCTACTTCACCCGCGCCCGTTCGCTCCAACGGGATATGGACATGCTCGACTCGCTAGAACAAGAATAGATTTGGGAAGAGGCGACAGCGCACTGTCGCCTCTCCTCATGTTTGTAACTCTTTATATGGGCAGGGGTTATCATTATTAGCAAAAAATAGACCCTTAATTGATGTGCCGATGAGGTGTAACCCGATGCCGCTAGTGAGGCCTGCTCCATGATGGATACCCATATCGCGGGCATCACCGATTGGCCGACGGTGCGCCGATTGGTCGAGCAGTCGGTGACATTAGAGAACGAATCCGCCTTTACCGCCGACATCCAAACCACCAGCGGCGGCTTGTTGGGCGGGATTATCCTCCCCTCACGCGGCTTATGCACCGTGATTTCGCGGGACGATTTAACCCCTACCGTCACCGGTCAACTCAAATTGCGGGTGGATACAGTCAATGCCCACCTGACTTATCTGGCGCCGCAACGCCTGCCGGATGCCGATGATACCCCGTGGCTACACGCCCTAGATGCGCTGGCACGCGAGGCCGGTAAATTGCGCGCCCACACGCTCATCGCTGAAGTCGAAGAAGACTCCCCCTTATTCGCCACCCTACGAACCGCCGGCTATGCGGTCTATGCGCGCCAACAAGTCTGGGTGCGGCAAGGCTTGGCGACCAATATGCCGTCACGCTTTAAGCTGCGCGAGGAAGCCCAAACCGATGTTGGCGATGTCTACGCTTTGATGAATGCCACCATTCCTAAGATGGTGCAATCTATCGCGCTGCCGCCGGGCGATATGCCCCGTTTGGTCTACCGTGAAGGCGAGCGTATTTTGGCGTATGTCGCCTATTCGCTGGGCAAGCGCGGCGTGTACGTCATCCCTTATCTACACCCCGACATTTTGTCAGACGCTGCCGCCGTGATTGACGCCGCCCTCCAGATGATTGCGCCGTCCAGTAAACTGCCCATCAGCGTGGTCGTCCGCCGCTATCAAGATTGGCTGAACCATGCCATGGAACGCTTGGGCTTTGGCTGTAGCGCGGAGCAGGCTGTGATGGTCAAGCACATCACCGCTGGGATGCGACCCGCTGGATTTGAATCGCTGCAAAAGCGCTTAGAGGCCGTGCAAGCCAAGCCCAATGCCCAGACTTACGGCGTGCTGTCCGGCGTGCGTTAAGCGCAGGTGAACGGGCAAATATATCAAAGTTTATTCTAAGACCATAAGGATCTATTACGAATTCTAATAGTATAATTCTGACGCAATAACCAATGAAAGACGAAAAAGTTATCTATAAAAACTGTTCTGGTCTCCTCTAACCCATCAGGTAAGCGGAGCGATTTACAATCTACTCGCTCAAGCCAAATTGATCATTAGCAACAGTAATTTTCGGGGAAATCAATCGACAGCCGTCAATGCAGTACGGAAGAACATCTTTATCGCGACGCCGGGAGCCTTTTCATTAACGTCAACAACGGGAGCCGATGCCCGCCGGAATTATTGGACAAACCCCGTGATCACCCCAACCGCCAATACGAGCGGTGTTAATAGTCGTAATCCTTTATCGGCACTTGTCCAGATTGTGACAGTAGCACCCCAACCGTTGCCGATTCTACCAACAGCTACGCCGACGCCAACCGTAATACCGACACAAATACCAACACAGACGCCTGTAGCCCTCACGCTCGCCGATTATGGGGTTGTTTTAGAGGGAACGTGGTTGCAAACAGAACGAGATGAAATATTATTGGCCGCAATACAAACGGGTAACGCATTATCTTCACATGGCGCGGCTTCTACTGGGACTGCTGCGTTCAGAGAGGTATTACAAGGTGTAGTTGGCGGACAACAACGAAAAATTAAGTTTAGTCGCATCGCCAATGGCTTACGTGTTTGCATCACTGCTAAAACACCTGACGGGGCAGAATTCTCGGCCAATATCCAGTGCCATAGCGATGTCATAATGAATCAATACACAACAGTGCATGAGTTCGGTCACGTTTTGGTAGGTCGTACAACTATAGGCGGAATCAGTAGCTACTTGACAAGGATTGGAGACCCAGACGGAAATACCTCATCTCTAAACAGACTTCTCAACTCATCAAGTGATTTTGTAATGGGTGTTCGAGGGTATACATTACTCAGTGGTGCTGTAACCGATTGGCAAAGGAGTGATCCAGATACAGATAATGGATGGGGTAGTGCAGGTCTATGGGATACCCAAAGTTATTATGGGTCTTATCAGTTACAACCACCTCCTGTTGGAGCAGGAACACCCACACCCATACCTCAGCAAAGATCTATTCCAAAACTAGGTCCTTGTGGTGATGGTGCGCCTACACCACAGCCTACAGCTATGGGCTCTCCCTTTACATTTCAGCAAAACCCATGCACTTTTCCCTCATGGTTAATTGCACCGGGATCTCTGGGAAATGTTCTTGAAGTTGAAGAGGCAGCCGCTGACATGTTCTTGAATTGGACTTACAGTTCATTCAATGACCAATTATGGCGTGGTAATAACTGCTATTCTAATGGTTGTAACGACAGTGGATTATCTGGTCAAGCTCGCAATCAGTGGATGGATACGCAAATGAGTCAATTATTCATCGAATTCGGATGGTAAAGGGGTAACACATGTTCAGACAGATGTTATGGGCGTTTCTGTTTTTCATATTTGGCGCTACACCTTCCGGCGTCTTTGCACAACAAATCCAGCCAAACGCTACCACCTATATCCTTGACATTGCATGGAGTCCTGATGGAACACAAATCGCAGTCGCAGGAGGTTATCCGGGTGAGACGGAAAATCAATCAGATACGTCAGCACACGGATATATTAGTGTGGTTGATGTGCTGACCAATCACCTAGTTTTTGTTACAGAACCCGCATCGATGTTTACATCTATCGCATGGTCACCCGATGGAAAACAACTTGCATTAGGGAGCTTCGACGGCACAATATGGATTGTGAATGCTCTGACTGGTGAGCGAATCACAAACCTCATTGGACATCAGGCCACGGTCACTGATGTAGAGTGGAGTAGTGATGGCGCTCTCTTAATTAGCACAGGCAATTGGGATGAATTGATGATTTTATGGGATGCCAAAAGCTACTCATCAATACGATATGTCAATTTCAATGCTCATACTAACACAGTAGCATTTAGCCCAGATTCTCTTTCCATTGCAGT
>Ga0105046_10005780_pt1 | contig 19543 bp, 16 predicted proteins | sample MAT03_FD_78385 | JGI IMG/M metagenome (GOLD analysis project Ga0105046, IMG submission 78385) | Freshwater microbial communities from Lake Fryxell liftoff mats and glacier meltwater in Antarctica - MAT-03 (megahit assembly) | ecosystem: Environmental > Aquatic > Freshwater > Ice > Liftoff... | reverse complement strand
TTGGGTGAGTTACGAGTTCGCGGGATGAAGGCGGTCGCGCATGCGCTGTACTTGCGAGTCGCGGGCTGGAATCTGCTGCAAGCGACGCGATCAACCAACCTGATGGCCAAAATCCGAGCGATCCTGGCCCAGAGGGGCCTGCTCGGCCGGTTTGTCGCACGCTGGTTCGGCTGGATCCGAGAATCCGTGGCCCACCGGCCCACCCGACCAACCAAATCGAGGACACTCAAACTCCAGCCAAGTTGGTAGAAAAACCCAGAAGACACATCGCCGATTTATGTCGGAGGCGTCAAGAATGGATCGCCGGTAGGGGTTTTTGGGCAGATGAAGGCGTTCTTGGGCAAACGCAAGTTCTCGGGCAAAGCCTGAAAAGTATGTGTGCTCAATGCAATGAAACGAAATGCACCTCACGCAATCCGCGCGCGTTTTAATGCGAGATTGTAGGTGGCCTCCAGATCGGCCGGCACGGCCAAAACAGCATTCAGCCAGAGCGGCAATGTCGGGAGACAGTCGCCAAGATCGAACGATCGAGGCCACCATTCGACCCTTGCCTCGGCACCCTGTACGAGCGGCCGATACGCCACGGAAGACAGCGAACCCGAACCCATTTGAGGACTATCATCCGACGTGAAGAGCGGCACAATTTCGTCGTGCAAATTTGCCGACCGCTCGGTGACGATATCGACCACGATCACGGCAATGCTGTTGTGCAAATAGCTTGCACACTTAGTTGCAAAAGCTCGCCGAGACTCGAGACGATCCTTGTTGAAAGGGCTGACGAGTTCGATTGCCGCGACAAGCTTTGCCCCTCCCAAATCGCGGAAGATTCTGATTTCGAAATCGTCAGCAATAGCAAATGCCGCAGAAAAATCGGCCTGAGGCGGCGAGTACAACCTTGGCATGGTTGCGACTGCCGTTTCACCCTCATCAGTCGCAGAAAACGGTCGACCATTGGAGTATTCGCGAGAATTGGTCGGATCGTCAAAAGTTGCAACGTCGATCTCCACACTCGAACCCGCGTGAGTAAGTGGATCCGCGAAATATCGTTCCGGGAGCAGTTCGTTCAACGAATCCGCGATGGCGTTACTCCAACGGGCATGAAATGATGCCCAGTCTCGTCGCTCGCTCAACGGCGGGTGAAAGTGGTCGCGTAGTGGCATTGGCAAATGGCTCCCGTAAGATCACTCTCTTCCAGATTATCGTTGAAAGGCCTTGCGAATGAAAGTCCCTTTGAAATGGCTTGCTGAGCATGTGGACCTGGCCGATGTGCCTTTGGCGGACCTCGTCGATCGGCTCACAATTGCCGGGCTGGAAGTGAGCGGCGTGCGTCTGCTCGGCATCGAAAAACCGGCAGGATTGAAGGCCAAGCAACTCGACCCCGGCCCAACCTGGGATCGCGACAAGATTGTCACCGCCCACGTGCTCAAAATCGAAAAGCACCCCAACGCGGACAAGCTGAAACTCGTGACGCTCGATTACGGCACAGGGACGCCGAAGACGGTTGTGACGGGTGCCCCGAACATCGCCGTCGGCGAATCGGGCCAGAAAGTCATTCTCGGGCTGCGAGGTAGCCGGTATTTCATTCAGGAAGAGGATAAAACCACCAAGGAAGTCCGCAAGACGATCAAGACACTGGAGCCCAAGGAACTGCGGGGCATCCCGAACGATGCCATGTGCATGTCGAACTTCGAACTCGGCATCTCGGACGAACACGAAGGCATTATTCTGCTGGAACCCGAAGCCCCGATCGGCGTGCCAGTCGCGGATTTTCTCGGCGACACGGTGATCGAGATCGACGTGTTGCCAAACATGGCCCGCTGCTTGTCGATGATCGGCATCGCCCGCGAGGTGGCCGCGATCTTCGGCAAAACCGCCTGCGTCGGCAAACAAGAACCCAAAACGACCACGGAATCGATCGACGGCAAGGTGGCCGTGGAGATTGCCGACCCGAAGTTGTGTGCTCGTTACTCAGCCACATTAATTCGCGACGTGACGATAGGCCCCTCGCCCGGCTGGATGCAACGGCGACTCGGGTATGCCGGCATGCGGCCAATCAACACGATTGTCGATGTCACCAACTACGCGATGCTCGAATGGGGCCAGCCGCTACATGCATTCGATTTCGATGTGTTAGTGAAGCGGGCAGCAGGCAAAACGCCAACGATCATCGTGCGGCCCGCAACGGAAGGCGAAGTTCTCAAAACGCTCGATGGCCAGGATCGCAAATTGACGGGGGAAACGCTGGTCATCGCGGATAAGGCCGGACCAATCGCACTGGCCGGAGTTATGGGGGGACTGGAAACGGAAGTGACTGCAACGACGAAAAACATACTGCTCGAATCGGCGAGTTTCGATTTCGTGAGCATTCGCCGCACGGCCCATCGCTTCGGATTATTCAGCGAAGCGAGTACGCGGTTCAGCAAGGGTATTCATCCCGAGTTGGTGCTGCTTGCCGCTGGACATGCCGCCAAGTTGATGAACGAATGTGCCACTGGGCAGGTTCTGAAGGGCGTTGTCGACAACTACCCTGCCCCGTTGCCCACGCAGGTTGTGCATCTGAAACGAACCGAGATTCGCCGATTGCTCGGGATCGATTTCCCCGATACCGACGTGGAGCGAGTATTGACGGCCCTACAGTTCGCCGTGCTGAAGACGGACGACGGCTGGAAGGTGACGGTGCCATTTACCCGCCTCGACATTCAGGCCGGTGCAGCGGATCTCATTGAGGAACTGGCCCGAATCTACGGCTACGACCGTTTGCCATCGACGTTGCTCTCGGGCGAGTTGCCGCCGCAACGGAACAATCGCGTGCTGGTTCTGGAAGATCGCATCCGCGACGTGCTGGCCGGAGCTGGGTTACAAGAGTGCGTTTCCTACTCGCTGACAGCCAAGCAGCAGGAAGCGAAATTGGGAATCGTCGAGCCGTGGGTCGAATTGGTGAACCCGATCAGCCCGGAACGCTCGGCCATGCGCAAGAGCCTGCTCACAAACTTACTCGAAGCGACGGCCGAGAACCTGAAACACGCCGAGACGGTCAAGTTGTTCGAATTGGGGGCCGTGTTTCTCCCGAAAGCAGGCGAGAGGTTGCCGGAAGAACCAAGACGCTTGGCCATTGCAATTTCCGGTTTGCGTCGTCTGAATTCCTGGGATGAAGTCCAAGCAGCACGGCTCGATTTCTACGACTTGAAAGGAGTGGTTGAACGATTGCTGGACTCGATGCACATTCCGGACGTAGCGTATCGAACGGTCAAGGAAGTGTCATTCGTGCATCCTGGACGATCTGCTGAGGTACTCGTTCAAGAAAAAGAAATCGGAGTCTTTGGCGAATTGCATCCGAAGTCGGCCATCGCGCTTGGGCTTGGGGACCGAACGGTGCTCGTGGCCGACATTGATCTCGATGCATTGATGGCGGCAATCCCAGAGCGGTTTGCATATGCGCCGGTGCCTCAGCATCAGGCCGCCCTTCGGGACGTGGCAATTGTCGTTGAAGAAAGCCTGACGAGCGAGGCAATCGAAAAAGAAATCCGTGCGGCCGGTGCGGAATTGCTGGCGAGCGTTCGCCTTTTCGACGTCTATCGAGGCGACTCAATTCCCGCCGGAAAGAAGAGCCTGGCGTATGCGCTCATGTATCAGGCCGACCGCACACTCAAGGACACGGAGATCGACAAGGCCCACAAGAAAGTTGAAGATCGGCTGAAGCACGTGCTGAAGGCGGTGATTCGAGGGAAGGAATAGCGTGCTTCGTCAGCACGCGCGGCGGCAACTCAGATCCCCGCGAGTTGTTCCTTCGCGTCGCCGAATGCCGACTGCTTGAGGCCCATTCGGTCCATGAGCGACAAATACAGGCTGCATAATTTTCGCTTGTCGTTGCCGGCATGTAGGTAGTCCAGCGATCGCCCTGTCTCCAGCTTCCCACCAAGACCGCCAGCGAGGATTAGCGGCACCTGGTTTCCGTTGTGAGCGTTCCAGTGTTCCGAGACGAACGTGATGCACGAATTGTCGAGCACCGTGCGCTCGCCTTCTTGCATCTTCTCAAGTTTGCCGACGAGCTAGGCATACTGCTCGACGTGGAACTTCACGATTGCCTGATAATCCTTCCCCTCGTTCGAATGCGAATAACTGTGGTGATCGTCGCGGATGCCCAGGAACGGATACACCTGCCCGGACAAGTCACGCGATAACAGTAGCGTCGCAACTCGCGAACGGTCGGTTTGAAACGCGAGAGCGATGATGTCGCACATCAGCTTGGCATACTCGCGAAAGTCCTTCGGCTGACCTGCCGGGGGACGTTGGCCCGGCTTTACCTTGGACTCTTCCTTCGCCATCTTGTTCAGACGTTGCACGCGCTGTTCCGTTTCGCGGACACTCGACAAATATTCGTCGAGCTTCGTCTTGTCCGATCCGCTGACCTTGCCGGTCAGATCGTTCGCCTGCTGAAGCACATCGTCGAGGATACTTCCCTGAACTTTGCCAGCCTTGCCGCCGAACAGACTGTCGAACGCGACCGAGGGATACAGTTCGATCGGCACCGGCGAGTCGGGATTTCGCCACGAGATGTGCGAGGCGTACACCATCGAATACTGACTCTCGTGGAATCCGCTCACCGGTTGCTCGCAGCCGAGCCCCAGGCTCGACTGTGCGGTTTCTTCCTCGTAGTGCTTGGCCAGCAATTGGTCCATGCTGACGCCGCCCTTGATGGTGCGGCTACGCTGCAACGACGCCCCGGAGAGAATATTACCGGTACATTTCGCGTGGCCGCCATCGCCTTCCTTGTTGTGCAGCCCGTTGATGACGTTGATCTTCTCCTTGAACTGGGCAAGCGGCTGAAGGCTCGATCCCAATTGTCCGCACCCTTGCCCTTCTACCACCTGTGTGGCGGCGAAATGCCATCCCCAATAAACAAGCAAGCGAACCGCTGCGAAGCATTCGCCTTTCCGCCGCTTGCGGCGTAGCCAAAGGACTCCAACCACGGCAAGGCAACCGTGGCTCCAAGGCCCTTGAGCAGCACTCGGCGAGAGATCTTGGATTTCATCGTTCGGTCCCCGTGGGTGGTTCGGCTTTGAATTTCGACGGCGTGAAATCTTTACAGCGCTGATTTCGAAACTGCGGGCTGGCGGCCACAAGTTCGAACAGTGTGGAGAGCTTGTCGTCATTCGTCAGTGAGGCATGCATTTTGTCCAGCAACGGCTGATCGGACAACTGCAGCGACCAGCCAAGTGCGTAGCCCAAGAACTTCTGAGAGAGCGTTTTCGTGAACTCGGCCCGGCGATGTTTCGCCAGATATTCCCCGAATTCGGGAACGCCGCGTGCTTCTTTCCCTGATGGCAGTTGTACCACATTATCGACTGCTCTGCCTGCCAAATCTTTCGCACGGCTTCTGCCGATCGGGTCGAAGCCCTCCATCGCGAGGCCGACTGGGTCGAACCGCTGGTGGCACTGAGCACACTTCATGTCCTCGACGTGCAATTTCATCAACTGGCGAATCGTCTTGCCGTTGGTGTCGGTCTCCTTGGCGGGTAGGACCGCGACATCGGCCGGCGGCGGGGGGATGTGCTCGCCCAGCACCTTGTGAACGACCCAGAAGCCACGCTTCACGGGGCTAGTCCGTTGCGGCTGGGAGTTCTTCGTCAGGAACACGGCCATCCCCAACAACCCGCCGCGCCCTTGTTTGTGTAACCCGGTCGCGAGTTCCCATTCGTCGGCTACGCCGCGAAACGGCAGACCGCAGTTGTTGTGCGAGCCGTTTGTTGATGAGCGTTGAATCAGGAGCGTGACCAATCGCGTTGGCTCGTCGAACCTGGCTTGCTTGAGTGCGTCGTCAAACGCAGGGAACGCCTGGCGATTGACCGTTTCTTGTGTGAGGAAATCGCGATAGCCGAGCCACAGGCCAAAGAACTCCAGGGCAAATCGGCTCACTCTCGGATCCTCAATCATCCGGCGAACCTGTTCACGCAGCACACGCTCATCGCGGAGCTTGCCCGAATTCGCGAGGCACAGCAACTCCTCGTCCGGAGCACTCGACCAGATGAAGTAGCTGAGCCGAGAGGCCAGCGCGAGATCGGGCAGTGGGGCGACTGAATTCCCCGCCGGCGAAACGTCGAGATGGTAGCAAAAGTGCGGTGAAACCAGCACCCTCACGATCGATGACCGCACGGCCGCTTCAACGCCTTGATCCTTGTCGTTCGCAACGTCGGCGTAGAACTTCGTCAGCTTCTGCCGTTCAAGACCCGTTAGCGGCCGGCGATACGCTTTCTCGGCGAAGACGAGCAGGTCCTACAATTAGATCGACGCGAGACCGATGTAAGAGGGCTACGAAGACCTTCTCAAGGCGGCCTTCAGCAAATTGGACAACTAAGGAGCACCACATTGTCGACGGCTATCGAACTAATCAACCCAGGCGCACTCGCGGAGTTGAACAAGCAGAGACCGATCCGCTTGATCGACGTGCGGATGCCGATGGAATTCGAGGCTGTCCACGCCGTGGGAGCCACAAATGTCCCTCTCAATCGATTTGATCCATCGGAAGTGCTCAATGGAGCCGATGACGCGATCTATCTGATCTGTCGTGCTGGCAGTCGGGGGCAGCAGGCATGCGAGAGACTCATCGCGACAAATCCAAGTGTGCGGGTTGTAAATGTGGATGGCGGAACACTCGCTTGGGAAGCGGCAGGGCTGCCGGTCGTTCGTGGCCGGAAGAAAATGTCGTTGGAACGTCAGGTGCGAATCGCGGCCGGGGCGATCATTCTGTTGAGCTTCCTGCTGGCAATTGTCGTTCATCCCGGCCTGCTCGGCATCGCGGCCCTGATTGGGGCGGGACTGGTGTTCGCTGGCATGACCGACTGGTGCGGAATGGGTATGCTTCTTGGAAGGATGCCGTGGAATCAAGCAACGACTTCAGCATGCTTCAAGGAACCGGAATTGCCAGCGAAGGAGTGACATCGGCTTCCGAAGGCATCAAAACAGTTCTGCCACTCGGCCATTCGGCATGAACTCGATTGATCTCGCGTGCCATTCCAAGTGGCTGACGGCATCACCCCATGCGACCTTCAACATTGCTTCCGCTAGATTGAATCTCGCCAACGCACGCAGTCCCACGTAACTGGTCGTCAAACGTGGGTTGACCTCAATCGCCCAATCGCGGCCATCATCGCCGAGAATCACATCGACGCCGACGTATCCCACAAGGCCGAAGCGCAAGCGAGGCGGCATCAAGACTGCAATCGCCGCGGTTGCAATCCGGACGGCTCGTTCCGCAAGTGTCTTCTCTATCGGCAACCGCCCACCCACGTATCGGAACCGACCATCATCCGAAAGGAGCTGCTGGCACGGCACAAGCGGTATGATTGCCGCTTCCCCCGATCAGGAAGGCCACGCTGGCAGCAAAGCCCACGACGAATTCCTGGGCAATCATTTCTTGGACTTCCTCTCCGAAGCGGAGAGGGGGAAGGAAAATTCCTTGTGAACCCGCCCCGTCCCGCAGTTTGATAATCAGTCGTTCGCCGCTCGGTTCCTCACCCAAGGGCCACGTTCGCGGGGTTGGCACCCCGTGCGATTCCCAGTGCCGACCGAGTGCGAGCTTGTCCGAGGTGAGACGAATGGCATCGGGAGACGGCCCGAGAAGTTTGCCGCCAACTCGGATGACTTCGCGTGCAAGATGTTCCAGCCGGCCGCCAGTTTCAGGTGCAATGAGAAGCGTGAAGTCGGCCGTCGCAGCCTGCTCCAAGAATGGCAGTTCGCCGACGACATGCACGTCTGGGATTGCCGACAGGTCGGCAGCGACAGCATCCCGCATCGCCCGACCCTCGGCCAAAAGCGAAGGGGCGATCGGCGATTGTGCATCGCCGATCGCCCAGGTGGCTGTCACATCTTCGTAAACGAAAATCGTCGTCATTTCGGTCGATAGGTCGAGACGGGCTTCGCCGGCATGAAGACCGGTTCGCTGGCTGAGGCCGGCAAGGTTGGTCCGGGCACGCTACCCTTCGACACGGGCAAGCCAGGTAGCGTCGCAGGTTCCGGGATCGGCGGCAAAGCCGGTCCACTCGGGACCACATTCGAGATCGGCAGTCCAGACAATGCAGCCGGGGCGGCGGAAGTCTTTTCCCCTGGTGTCATCGGCTTGGAATTCTTTGGGGCAGTCGGAGGGACCAGCATCGGTTCCTTCGAGCCCGTTGGCGGAATCACGAGTGGTTCTTTCGAACCGATTGGTGGCATGAGCTTGGGAACGCCGAGGTCGGTGGCCGCATCGGCAACCTTCGGTGCCAACGCTTCCGGTGGGATCGGGCCGTCGGCAATACCGGGCAGCGAAATCGCTTCACCTGCTGCTGGCAAGCCTTTCGGGATGTTCGGACGCTCTCGCAATTTCAAGGCAGCCGTGCGGGCGGCGAAATGGTCGGCTGCACGCTCGGTGATTGCCGCAGGCAGCGGGCCATCCGAAATCGAAATGCTGTTGTATTGCAGGATCGTTCCCTTCGCGAGTTGGAAGCCCGCAATCGCAATGTTGTAACTCACGATTGCTTCCGACTCCTGTTGAATCGACTGGCTAAATCGCTGTTGAGCATCCAGCAACTGAATTAGCGGATCCTTGCCGATCTTCACGCGTTCGAATTGTCCCTGCAACTGCGTGCCCAAGGCAACTCGCTGGGCCTGCTGCAGCGCGATCGTTTCGTGATACGAGAAGATCTGCTGATAGAGGCTCGCGAGGAACAGTTCCGCTTTTCGTTCCTGGTTCTTCAACACGACATGGCTGCGAGCCAAGTTCAACTGTGCGACCTTGAGCTGAGCGTGGGCATCGCGATTGCCAATCGGAACGTCCAATCGGACTCCGAGATCCCAGTTGTTGAATCGGTTCTGAGCAATGCTCCCCAGGGCATTCCCTGGTACATCGTTAATCTGTCCGGTGGCCGGGTCGAAAGTCGGCACGGGCCCCGCGCCATCCAGGCGATTGCCGATACCGTTCACGTTATAACTGGTGAAAAACCGCAGATCGGGCCGGGTGTTATTGTGTTGCAGCATCACGTTCAACTGTTGAGTCTTCAACTCTTGTCGAGCCAGGCGAAGCTCGGGCCGGCCGTTCAAGCATTCCACGAGAGACGAGTTCCATTCAGGCTTGTACGGAGCGAGAATCGGCGTGTCGGTTGGCACAATACGCTTGCCATCTTCGACCGGAAGGCCGAGCAGACCACGCAACCGGCGTTCGCCTTCGAGAGTGTTCTGCATCGCGGTGAGGTAACCGAGGCGAGCCTGCTCGAACGACGCCCGCGCTTGGGCAACACCCTGCTTGGTCTGCAAACCGGCAGCCTGCAACTGCTGGAGCTGTTCCCAGGTCACATAAGCCTGACGCAGAGCCTGTTCGCTGGCATACTTGGCATAGTACCGGCCATAAAGGCTCCAGTAGGCCACTTCCACGTTGAACACGGTAAAGTTGACTTCACGCTCGAACGCGGCATTGGCTTGATCGGCACGCAAGCGCGTAATGAGAATGCCTTCGTTACGCCCGCCAGATGGCCGGAAGTTTTGCTGGGTGCTACCCGGGTGTTGCGAAAGTAACTGGTTGATGTCGACGCCGTAATCCCGCAACAACGGCTGTTCAAAGCGGAAAGTCAAGCTAGGTGTGTATGACGGGTTGATGACCGCGAAGCCGCTCGGTATCGATCCCAGCTTGGTGTAATTGGTTTCAGCCGTGATGCTGGCGGTACCGCCGGTGGGTAGCGGCTTGACAAGTCCCGCCGAGAAGGCAGCGAAGTCGCCGTTGTTGAAGTTGTTGAAGATGTTCGCGACAGCCTGATCGCGTTTCTGCCAGGTCATGCTCGAAGTGAACCGCGCATCGAACTTCGAGAGTGCTCCTTCGATATTGGCCGCCACAATCGCGGGATCGAGCGCGAAGGCGCGAACCGAGTCGTCTCCGCCAACCCCCTGGCCGGTAAAGCCGATCAAGTCGTCGTTGTAGGACGCACTAAATCCCTGATTGAAATTCTGGAAGACGAACGGGCTCGCGTTGCCTCGCGTGCCCCGTTCCAGGGCCATGGCCATGGCTTCCTGCAGCGACATATACCTTGCCTCTCGATTGGCATCGAGAACCGTCGGCGGTGCCTTGTGGTCGGAGACGTCCGGCGTCGCAACGACGTTCGGATTGGTCTCGAGGTCGGCGGGTAAGCCGACCGTCGACGCGATGTGCTGCGTTTCGGGAGTCATGAAGAGCGGGCGTGTGCAGCCGGAAAGGCCTGTGACACCTGCGGCAAGCAAGCTGCTCACGATCCACCGGTGCCAGCGCCTGATATTCCAACACGTCATGATCGTCCCCCGTCGATCGCGGCGGCGCGCCGCGGCGAACTTTGCTTGACCCTTTTGGACCATTTGGCGGTGAGCCAAAACCTAGCCCTGGGGTCTTCGAGCCTCTCGTTCCAGCCGTTGTAAAAACGGCCGGCCCCCCGAGAGTGTCCCGTTCCGTTGTGCCTTTAACTCAAGTCTCAAGCGATTGCAAGCCGAAGCGGCGGGCAGACGGGAAAAGATTTCCGAAGTGAACTTGGAGAATTTTGCCAATCGTTTTCGCGAGGCTAAGTTCCGATTATGACGGCACTTCGCAATGGTTCTTTCCTACCAATCGCACGGCCCGGAGATTGTTTCTTCCGCTCGAATCGCGTAAAGTATTGAAGTTGAAAGTTGTCGAATCCGGGCTTTGCCCGCTTTGGCAATTTAACCCATACAGGTCATATTGCCTGATCTGTATTCGCCCGACCGGAACAGTTTCCCAGGACAGCCTCAATCCCTCTTGTCCACCCGTCCGACCCAAACGGAGTCCCAATTCGTTCCGCTGAATCGGACGAGTTGGCGAGTGGGTGGCCAGAAGAATTGGAGGAGCGACCCACATGCGACGACTCCCCTTGACGCTCGCCTTTCTAATGGTAGTTTTTGCGCAGACGAACGCTGCGTATTCCCAGGAGCCCATTCCCTGGGCCAACAAGTTTTTCACGGCCAAGGGGGAATCGCCGCCTCCTGTGCTTCTGCACGACTTCGGGACGATGCCCAAAGGCACGATCAAGACTTATCGTTTCAAAATGACCAACATTTATGCGGTTTCCATGCAAGTGCAGGAACCCAAAGCGACGTGTGGGTGCCTCTCCGTCATCGAGTACACGGGTAAGATGGGGCCACTTGAGACAGGGCACATCGACGTTAAAATTGATACCTCGCGCGTCGAGGGTTACAAGTCGGTTTCGCTCCCCGTGTATTTTGAGGGTCGCGACGCAAAGACCAACGAAAAGTTCTGGTCGTACGCCAAAATCGAGATTCGTGCGGTCAGCCGGTCCGACATTGCCATCAATCCCGGTTCGATCCAGTTCGGCGTTGTCCCGGCGGGGCAAGCCGCCAATCAGGCCGTGAACATTCTCTACACCGGCAATCTGCGCAACTGGAAGATCACGGAAGTCGTCTCCAAGAACGTGGCGTTCGACGTCGCTTTCCAACAGGTTGCAGCCCGAAACGGCAGCGCATTTCAAGTAACCGCGACGCTGAAGAAGGCCGCGGCGGCCGGCTTGTTCGACGAGCAGATCATTCTCAAGACCAACGACCCGGCCGCTCCAACCTTGTCCCTCTCGGCCGCGGGGACCGTGCAGGCCCCTCTGACCCTGTTCGGAGGCAACCCTCTGAAAATCGGACCGGTTGAATTCGGAAAAAAGCTCGAGAAAAACGTGATCCTGCGTGCCGACAAGGCCTTCAAAGTAACGGCGGTCGAGGGACAGGGTGAAGGTGTGACCGTAACGGCCACGCTTCTCAAACTGCCCGCGGCTACCTCGCAAGTGGTCACGGTGACTTTTCTTCCCGAGAAGGTCGGCCCCGTCAAGAAGGTGCTGAAAATCAAAACCGACATGGGCGAATCGATCGACTTGACGGTGGAAGCCATCGGCACCGACCCGCAGTAGCAAGCGAAAGCGACCCGGAGCCTGAAGCGTAAGCGAAGGCAGTGACGCACATTCACAGCGGGCGAATTTCCGCGATTGTTCGTTGGCGAAGTCGTCTTCGCTTACGTTTCAGGCTCCACGCTGCCACGCAACTATCCATGCAACTCGACGACCACGTCTGTCTCTGCTTTCACGTCTCCCGGCGGAAGATCGAGAATTTCGTTCGTCATAACCAACCGCGCGTGCCGAGCCAGCTTTCCGAATGCGGCGGGGCGGGAACCGGCTGCGGCTGGTGCGTTCCCTTTCTCAAGCAGATATTTAATCGAGCGGTGCAGGGAGGGCTGATCGAACTGGAAACTCTCTCGGCGGAGGAATACGAGCTTCGCCGCAAGGGCTACATTCAGGAAGGGAAGGGGACGCCACCCCCGGGTACGGATCCGAACTGAACCCACATGGCACGAATAGCGTCTGAAGAGTAAGCCTTGTTGAGGAAGTTATGGCCGAGTATGTGCGCCGCCGCCGCCCTCCCGCGAGCCATCCATATTGGGCTCGATTGGACGATCGTGCCCATCCGCCTCGGCTGTTTCTTCGCATTGCCATTCCCACACTGTTCGGTTTGCTTCTGGGGCTTTACGGCGGGTTGCGCTCACCGTTCTCGATTAGCGATGCGGTTCATCTGGCCGCGACTTGTGCCGCCATCCTTTCCACAGTAGCGTTTTTCACGGCGATTGGCGCAATACTCTTCGATCGGTCGCGACATTTTGCTCCTCGCGAACGATGGATGACCGCACCGGTATTTAGCTCAATGATTGCGGCATTCTGCTTCGCGATTGCTTTTGTGGCCTGCTTTGTCATGCACTTCTGGTACTCGCTCTGCTCGGGACAAGGGCCTTGGTTCGGAATGCTGATCGGCTGCTCGCCTGCTTGCTTATTGGCAAGTTTGGCGGCCATTGGGAGACGAAAGCAATGGCAGGATCGGCAGCGGGCCTGGCCGCGTTGGGAGCGAATGCGAACTCCACTCGGCCGATCCAGATTGACTGTCTCCAGCGTTGAGGAGGAGCCAACCGGGGCCACGCAAGGCGATGCAGCTACCGCTGTTTCAGAATCGCCTGCACACGACGCCGGCCCTACAACAAACTCAAGTCGAACGTAGAACCCGGCGCGAGGCCGCCGCTTTGGAGTGCGATGGCTCGACATCGCTTTCTTTCTTTGTGAGCCTCGAAAAGAAAGAACGCGGCGTGAAACCCGCCGCACTCCAAAGTAGAACTCCCACCTCCTGAGAAGTAGGATGGAATAGCGTACCGAAGGGAAGACCCAAACCAATATGTCACGAAAACCAGTCGTTCTCATTACGGGTGCCAGCGGCGAGATCGGTCATGGGCTGATCGAATCGCTATCCAAAACTCCCGATCGTCCGGTCATCACGCTCGACCTGTCTCCGCTTGATCCTGGGTTGGCGACCCGCGTTCGCCAACACTATGTGGGGTCGATTCTCGATCCGCAGTTGCTCGATCGCATCCTGGCCGAGTACGAGATCAATCTGATCTTTCACCTGGCGGCCGTGTTATCCACACGCGGCGAATTCGCGCCGATGACCGCCCATAAGGTGAATGTTGAAGGCACGCTCCAGATGCTCGAGTTCGCCCAAAAGGAAGGCGAATCGCACGGCCAGCCAGTGGTCTTTGTGTATCCCTCGTCGATCGCGGCCTATGGGCTGCCGAATCTCGCGGTGAAGGCACAAGCTGGCAAAGTTCGCGAGGATCAGTTCAACTCTCCCACGACCATGTACGGCTGCAACAAGCTCTACGGGGAGTTGCTCGGTGCCTACTATTCGGGGCATTACAAGCAGCTTTCAGTCGATCAAGTGCATTGCCGGGTCGATTTTCGCGGGCTGAGATTTCCGGGCCTCATCTCGGCCATTACTGCACCGAGCGGCGGTACATCGGATTATGCACCAGAAATGATCCATGCGGCCGCCCAGGCCAAACCATATGCCTGTTTCGTTCGGCCCGATACGCGGATTCCGTTCATGGCCATGCCGGATGCCGTCGATAGTTTGCTGCGTCTCGCGGAATGCTCCCGCGAGAGACTGACGCGAACCGTGTATAATCTGGGTGCCTTCAGCCCCTCGGCCCAAGAGATCCACGACGAGGTGGCCGGCGCGTTTCCCGGCGCAGAGATTTCGTTCCAAATCGACGAACGTCGCCAGGGGATCGTGGATACCTGGCCGGCCGATGTGGAAGATTCAGCGGCCCGCTGCGACTGGGGCCACTCACCGCGATTTGGTTTTCGCGAGGCGTTTCGGGAGTATTTAATTCCAACGATCAGGCAGCGTTACAATCAATGAGCCGATGCTGCAATTTTTTTCAGAGCCGCGCACGCAGCGCAGCGAAGTAAGCGGTGGCGTGGGTAGCCGCTTACTGCGCTGCGTGCGCGGCTCTGATGTGCCTTGTTCGACCAAATTCATCCTTCCGAAGGAGTCCGAATGCCTCTTTATGTCTACCAAGTGATCGAACCCGATGGCAGCGAGGGGGAGATCTTTGAATTGATACAGAAGATGGCTGACCCTGTACTCACCGTGCATCCGGAGAGCGGCAAGCCCGTGCAAAAGCTACTGGCAGCGCCCAATACGATGACTCATTATGCGCCCGGAAATATGAGCAACGAGAATCTCGGCCGGCTCGGGTTCACCAAGTATCAGAAGGCAGGCGATGGCCACTACGAGAAGACGGCAGGTTCCGGGCCCGATGTGATCAAGCGGTAGCGATCATTCAGGTGGCACGCCTGCCGGCTTGTTGCCAATCGCGGCTGTGAATAGCGGGCTAGACTTCGGGTACATCAGAAATGCTTTTCGATCCGCGGGGTTTGTTGGCACGTCTGCTTCTACCTGAGCGAGCGGCACAGGCATGTTGCCCGGTTGAGTGCCCGTTTTGCAAACGTTGCTGTTCGGCTCGGCCACGAGGAACTTACTGCCCGTGAGATCCCCTTCGAACAAGGCCACTGCGGGTGTTCCAGCAAAAAAGTTCTGTGCGAGTGTGATGCGCGTTTCGGGCTTGGCCTTGAGTTGGGCGACATCCTCGAAGCGAAGCGCGGGTCCGAGGGTGGTATGGAACGTGTTTCCCACGAGGTTCACTTGCCAGATCGGCGGCTGAGGGGCCGTGGATTTACGGAACCAAACGCCATGACCCACGTTCCAAACGCGGCAATGTTTGATCTCGATTGCACCGGCCGAGCCCTCGAATTGAAATGCACCAGCCGTGAACGGGCCTTCGATTGTGCAGTTGTGAATCTGTAGGTTCTTGCTGCCTCGCGAGGGCGCATCTGCAGTAAACACGACGGCCGATTTCGATTCCTTGCCGCCAGGATTCGCGAGCCGACATCTGCGAACGATTGCGGGTCGATTGTCTATGCCAACACAATCGTGGATCGAGAGAGCGGCCTGCGTGGCATTCAGCATCGTCACATTTTCCAGAACGAGATCCGGGCACAAGCCGGAGATGCGCACGGCATTCGCTGCCGCGCCGCCACAATCGAAGGTGATCCCCGAAATCTTGGCCCCTTCGGTATTGAAGAGCGCCAACAAGGCCCCGTCGCGCGATCCCTTACCCTGCGCGGGCACCTTCCAGATAACCTGCTTGCCCTCGGCAGCAGAGAGTATCAGACCTTTAGTTCGGGATGCGGCCGCAAACTCTTCCCATTCGTCATCCTTAATAACGATCGTGTCGCCAGTCTTAAACTCCTCGAGCGCTTTTTGCAAAGACGGATAGTGCAGCGGTGCGCCGCCCGGGTTTTTCGCGAGATAAAGCGTTCGCGGCTCCGTGGCACTGGGAGTTGATGGTTTAGTTTTGTCGCGAAAGCCGAACCAATAGGCCGCAACCGCCCCACCGCCGATCAGAACCACGCCGGCGGCTAGGAGAACAATCAGCCCCATCGAAGACCGATTTTTTTTACCCTGCCGACGCTCCGACTTTGGGCCTTTGCGAACTTCGGCAGGCTTCGGCTCGACCGGCTTATTTTTCACCCTTCGGCTCGATTGATCGCGTTTTGTTCGGTCCGTGTCGGCGTGACCGGCGTTTGCAGTCTCGGCACTGATCACTTCCCAAATCGGCGTTCCAGGAGTCGAATCGGGGATGGGCTCGACGACGGGAACCGGCCTATTCTTTTGGGTGTCGGCCTCCGCGACCGCCGTGGCAGGACGAGCGCGATCGGAAGATGCTCCCTTGGGATCGGGCGTGACGGGTGCCTTGCCACCACCGTGGACAGGCATGGGCGTCCGCGGGGCCGTTACGATTGTCCGCGGTGCAGCCAACACGGCGACTGGGCCGCTCGCCGTTCCCTGGGCCGCGGCAGAGAGTCGTGGCATTTCGTCCTCGGGCGGAGGACCAATCGGTGTCTGCGTGAAGGGAAGCAAGGCTTCGGCGAGCAGGGCCGGCGTCTGATAACGATCCTCCGCCTTCTTGGCCATCATCTTTTCCAGGATGACCGCAACGCTGGCCGGAATTTCGGGTCGAATTTCCCGAACCGGCTTCGGGGTACGCGTCTGATGCCAAAGCAATTTTTGCGCGATCGAGCCATCCGAGAATGGCGGACTGCCGGTGAGAAGGAAGTAAAAGGTGGCACCCAGCGAGTAAATGTCGGCCCGGCCATCGACCGAGTGGCTGTCAATCGCCTGTTCGGGGGCGAGGTAGTCCGCCGTGCCCAGCACGCTCTCGTCGTATTTTTTGGTCAGCAGATCTTCGTCATCGTTGAAGAAGCGGGCCAAACCCAGGTCCAGGATCTTTACCACTCCCGTGCGATCGACGAGGATATTGCCGGGCTTGATGTCCCGGTGATAAAGCCCGCTGGCATGAGCGTGCTGCAAACCGATCGCCGACCAGTACATGTAGTGACAGGCCCGGGTGATATCCATTCGCTTGGATTTCCGGATCATGTCCTGCATGCTGGCCCCGTCCACGTACTCCATCACCAGGAAATGCAAGTTGTCGTCTTGATCGATGTCGTAGGCGCGGACGATGTTGATATGGTCGAGGGCCGCAACCGCTCGCGCCTCCCGATAGAAGCGATCCAGGCTCGATGGGTCGGCAGCCTTTACAGTCGGCAGCACTTTCAAGGCCACCCGCCGACGCATCAGCTTGTGTTCGCAGAGAAAAACCTGGCCCATGCCGCCGGAGCCGATCTTCTCCAGCACCTTGTATTTGCCGATCGTGAATCGTTTCCAGCGACCCTGCAGGAATTGCTCGGCCTGGAAGTAAGTGAGTAAGCCATCGCGAACAAATAGCCCGGCGACGAGGCTCAGCTCCTTGGGAGTTGCCAAGTCGTTTTTGAGCTTCTGGACGTAGGAGGATAAACGCGGTTCGTCCAGGACGGCGCTTTTGCGAATGAGTTCGACAAATTCATCGACTGTCGAGGGAGCTGCCATCTGCCCACCTGGTATCGATTCGCTGGCGGTCCGACCGGACACAGCGCGGATTGTTCAATTCGGGAAACCCATCAGCCAAGACGGCAATTGCCGGTGATAAGAAGCCGCCCACCATTTCAATCGGATCGTGGGTCAGGCCCGGGTTAAGCTCCAGCTATGATATAGTGCAAACTCTACCGTCGCGGGACAGGCAAACTGAGAATTCAGAAAAGTCCCTAACCCGCTTACTTCTTCCATGTTACTCGCTTTTCGGTTGCTTCGCTCCGGCTTTGGACGATAATGATGAATAGGTCCGAGCGTCCGCCAGAGGTTATTTCCATGGCAGCTACCCCGTTGGCATCCCGAATCCTGCAAGCACGGCGGCGTCTATTCATTCAGACGTTACTCAACCGCCTGGGGTTGGCGTTGGGGATCGCTCTTGGTCTCGGATTGCTCTGGTTTATTCTCGGTCCAGTGTTGCTGCCTCATGGGCCCGTCTGGCTGAAGTGGGCCGTGCTGGGCGGAGCGGCTGGACTTGGCGCCGTATTGGCCCTTTGGTCGTCGATTCGCTCGGCACCAACTCCGCTTTCCGCGGCACTGGCCATCGATCAACGTTTCGACTTGATGGAACGCGTCACGACGGCTTTGACGTTATCTCCACACGATCAAACTTCGGCGGCGGGCATGGCATTGCTGGACGATACGAATACCCGTCTCGAAAAAGTGGCCGTGAAAGGACAGTTTCCCGTTCGCATGAGCTGGAGAGGCCTATTTATTCCTGCCCAGGCGATCGCGATCGCGATTCTGGCTCTATATCCACCCGCCATCCTGACGACACTTGCCGGGGGCGATGGGAAGAAGGACGACGAGAAAGGTGCGGTCGATGCTCCCGAGGAACGTACCAAGCCGATCGCATCCCGGCCGTTCGTGCGTCCCCCGGCCGAAAGAACGAACAAATCCGACGAGCTTCGCCAGCTGGAGGCCGAACTCGACAAACTTTATGCCGAGCACAACAAAGAGGTCGGCCCAAACAATGAAAAGCCGGAGCAGGTTCGGCAACGGCAGGAGAAAATCGCCTCGGCTGAGGAGAAGCTGCGAAAACGCGAACAGGAGATGGCCGAGAAATTCCAAAAGCTGCAAGAGCAGATGGACAAGTTGACCGAGCTCGACAACGGCGAGGCTAGGAGGGACGGACCGGCGAAGGATCTCGCCGAGGCATTGAACAAAGGCGATCTGAAGAAGGCTCAGGAAGAAGCGGATCGGCTGAAGAAGAAGGCCAAGGACAAGAAGCTCGATGAGAAAGATCAACAGCAGTTGAAGCAGCAACTCAAGGACATGGAAGATAAAGTGGACAAGCTTCAGCGAGAACAAAAAGAAAAGAAACAAAAGGTCAAAGATCTAATCGAGAAAGCCAAGAAAGAAAATCGCGATGCCGACAGCCTGGAACGCGAGTTGAAGAAGCTGGAGACCGAGGAGCAAATGCCCAAGGAAATGAAAGACCTGGCGAACTCGATCAAGGGGGCCAAACAGGCACTCGACCAGAAGGACTTCGACGGCCTCGCGGACAAGCTGGGCGAAATGTCGAAGCAACTGGAAGGTATGCAGGACGAATTGCAGGACCTGGAGGACGTTCAGGAACACCTGCAAAACATGAAGCAAATGAAGAAGGAAGGCTGTAAGGAGTGTGAGGGCGAGGGCAAAGACAAAGGCACTCCCGGGAATAAGGACAATGCAAAAGGCCGGGGCGAAGGGGCCTCCGGCGATCGTCCGGAGAACAAGGATGCGAAGGGCAAGGAAGGCGAAGAGAAACGAGTCCGCGGTTTCTTCGATCCCAAGGGCCGAAAAGCTTATGGTGGATCAACGACTGGGCCGGCATTCAAAAAGGCATCGAGTGCGGAGATGTCTGGCGAGATCAGCCAGGCTGTGCAAGAAGCCCCCGAAGCCGTCGAAGTGCAACGATTGCCAAAAGCCGCCAAGGAGATGGTGAAAGAGTACTTCGAGAAGCTCGGCGGGCAGGCACCGCCGCCGAAGAAGTAAATTCTGGTTCCCAAACGTGGGCACGATATTCCGATCTTGTGCATTCAGATCGACAAGATCAGAATCTCGTCGCCACCACAATTTCCTCAGCGAGCCTCCGGCGTAAGCCCCCATCTTTCTACACGAATCGACGCGTTTGCAATTTTGTAAGAGATTCTTGAACGAGGAACAAATGACAAAAAGTCTCGTTCGCGAGGCATTTTTGGGTTGG
>Ga0105046_10005779_pt1 | contig 19544 bp, 17 predicted proteins | sample MAT03_FD_78385 | JGI IMG/M metagenome (GOLD analysis project Ga0105046, IMG submission 78385) | Freshwater microbial communities from Lake Fryxell liftoff mats and glacier meltwater in Antarctica - MAT-03 (megahit assembly) | ecosystem: Environmental > Aquatic > Freshwater > Ice > Liftoff... | reverse complement strand
GGTCGCCGGTCGCCGGTCGCCGGTCGCCGGTCGCCGGTCGCCGGTCGCCGGTCGCCGGTCGCCGGTCGCCGGTCGCGGTCCCAGTCGCGGTCCGCCGCCCGCCGTCGATTCCCTACCCCCGAGGCCCCGGCGCCAGCGGCGCCGCCACGTCGTCCTCGTCCTCGTCTTCCGGCCGGCCCCGCGGAAGCGTCACGATGTGCAGCGCCACCAGCGCCGCCGCGAGCAGCGCCTCGACCTTGCCGAGGGCGCTCGCACGCTCGTGCACCGCCTCGAGACGGCTGCCCGCCTCGCCGACGCTGCGCGACACGCCGCTCCGATGCAGCTCGAGGATAGCGGGCGACACGAACATCCCGCCGTAAGCGATGGCCGCGGCGAGGCCTACAGCGGCGAAGCGGCGCACGCGCGCGATCGGCGTGCGCGCCCGAGCGCCTCCGACGTAAGTGCGCACGATCTCGGCGAGCAGGACGACGCCGGCGCAGGCGAGGGCGATGCGGTCGAAGCGCGCGAAGGCGGCGCCCATCGCGTCGCCGGACATCGGTGCGGGCGTCATCCGAAAGACGAAGGGCGCGGCACAAGCGCCCAGCGCGACCAGCCCGCCGGGCACGAAACCGGCGGCGATCGCGGCGAAGATTGCGGCGAGGCGGTCGGCCAGCGCGCGTCGTCCGGCGCGCCGTTCCTTGTCGCTCGGCTCGAGATCCGCCGCGGAAAACGTCTCGCTCACGAACCCTCCTCCTCGTTGGGCTCGTCGCCCGACAGCTCGCCCTTGTCGTCGGTCAGCCCGTCGATGCGGGTCAGCGCGCGGTCCACCATGGTGACGTCGATCCCTCGAGGTTGCAGACGCATCGCCACCAGCAGCGGACGCGCCGCATCGAGTCGCGCTTCGCCCGCTGCCACGACGGCGAGCGTGCGGCGCGCGCGATCCCAGCCCGACAGCTCGCGGAGGATCTCGGCCGTCGCGCGCGGGTGCTTCATCTTGGCGAGCGCGGTGCGCGCGTGCCAGGACCAGGCGTCGCGCCCGAATCCGAGGACGCCACCAAAGGCTCGCTTCTCCAGGGCCGGCTGCGCCGCCGCGAGCGCGCGGTCGCCCGCGAGCTCGATGGCGGCCGCGATGTCCTCGGCTTCCGGCGTCGCGACCGATCCGTTCACCACGCCGACCAGGACGCCGATCCCATCGTCGCCGCCCGCGCGGGTGACGACCACCGCGGCGACGGCGCGCACGCGGGGCGAGGCATGATCGAGCAGCGCGCGCGCCCGGACGAGCAGGCCGGCGGGGACGATCACGCGGCCGCTCGCACCCTGACCAGCATCATCGCCACCCACTTCTTCGGCCATGCGCAGCGCCACGTGGACGACGTGCTCGTCGGTGTCGCGCGACGCGCGCTCGAGCACCTGCACGATGTCGTCGTCGACCCGCGAGACGCGCGGATACGCCATCACCGCCTGGAAACGCACCTCGGGTCGCGCATCGACCAGCGCCCGCTCCAGCTTGCCCGCGGCGCGCTCGTCACCGATGTCGCCGAGGGCCGCGATCGCCTCCTGGCGGACCAATGTGTCGTCGTCCTCGCAGGCCACGAGGATCGCTGGCAGCGCCTCGTTGGCGCGCAGCTCGGCCAGGGCGCGCAGCGCTGCCGCGCGCACCCGCGCGTCAGCGTCGGACAGCGCCTTGTCGAGGGCGGGCACGACGCGGGCGCGCGCCGCGTCGCCGTGCGCGGCCAGATCAGACGCCGCATCCATCCGGACGGAGGGCTTCGCGTCCGCGATGTCGCGCAGCGCGGCTTCGAGGTTTCGCGGAAGCTGCGGCGGTCGAAACACGGTGATCTTTCAGCCCGATCGGCGCGAAGAGGGCGCTGGGAAACGTCGCGAGCGACCCGATGGCAAGGCAACGCAGCCAGCGGGGCGCGCAGCAGTTTCCCAGCGCCCCCCAGCGCCCTCCTAGGGCGTGCAGGCTGGGGGCGGCGGCGCCGAGGCCTGGGCGACCTCACCCTCGGGGAAGCATGCCTTGGCGACGCGTAGCTCGTTGTCGACGTCGATCGAGATGGCTCGGCGCTCCTCGGGCGAGGCGCAGACGTAGCCAGGCCGACAGTCCTCCTGCGCTTCGCAGCCGAACATGCAGAACGTCCGCTCGAAACGCTTCCAGCGCGCATCTTCGACCGAGGCGCACGCCGGGTCGAGCTCGAGGCCGAAGCCGATGCAGATCGCCTCCTCCGGGCAGGCGTCGGGCTCGCAGTTGAAGACCGTGCAGTACCCGTCGGGCTGGCTGGTGTCGCAAAGACGGTCACCGAGCTGCGAGCAGTCGAGCGACGTCGTGCAGTCGTCACCGACCTGGGGAGAGCAGCCGAGGAGACCCGACGCGATGGCGACGACGACGAAAAGGTACGACAGGCGCATCGGGCAGGGTCGGGCGGATCGCGGTCGAAGGCGGCCGGAGACGGACTACTAGTCGCGCGACCTCTGCCCCGCGAGCCAAAAAGGGGCACCCGGCGAGTTGACGCACGCCCTACCGGTCCGTAGAGACCCCTGGTCGCGACAGAGTCCAACAGGAGAGCCCGTGGCTACGTTCATCACCGAAGACTGCATCAATTGCGGGGCATGCGAGCCGGAGTGCCCGAACGACGCCATCAGCGAGGGCGACGAGATCTACGTGATCGATGCCGACCTTTGCACCGAGTGTGTCGGCTTCTACGATCACGAGGCCTGCCAGGCCGTGTGCCCGGTCGAGTGCTGCCTGCCCGACCCGAAGCACCCGGAGAAGGAGCCCGAGCTGATCGTCAAGGCAGTCAAGCTCCACCCGGAAGACGGCGAGCTTGCGACCCGCGCGGAAGCGAACGAGTACCCGTCGCGCTTCCGCAAGTAACGCCGCGGACCCGTCGCGTGAACCGCCCCCAGGCGATCGGGCTCGCCCTGTCGATGGCGCTGGCGATCTCGGCGGGCGGCTGCGGGGGCGGCTCCCCTCTGTTTCATGGCGCGCAGGTCCTCAGCCCGGGCGAGACGACCTTCGGCGCCGGCGCGTCGGCCCAGATCGCTGCGATCGATGGCGCCTCGCCGGATGATCGCGCGTCGCGCGTCCTCGAGGATCTCGGCTTCGGCGCCGGCGTCGCGCCCTGGGCCGGCGCTCGCATCGGCATCGAAGGCCAGAACGAAGCGGGCCTGGCCTACACCGGGCGTTCCGTCCGGATCGACTTTCGCCACGCCTTCCAGCTCGGCGGTCGCTGGGCGCTGAGCCTGGGCGCTGGCGGCTCGGCGATCCTCCCGAGGCTGCAGGGCGAGGGACAGAGCGATCAGGGCGCCGCCTACGGCCCCGGGGTCGACGTTCCCGTTCTGATCGGACGTGACTTCGCCTCCGGCATGTACTCCGTCTGGCTCGGCCCTCGCGCCGGCTACGACCACCTGAGCGGAAGCTTTTCGTCCCTGCTCGTCGCACCGGACCTGCCGGAAGAGTCGCTGGATCTGGAGGCGGACCACTTCTGGGCGGGAGGCCTGGTCGGCGTGAAGGTCGGTTTCCGGCGCGTCCATGTTGCGCTCGAGGTCAATGCCGCCTGGCACCACGGTCAAGGCACCCTGGGCGACGAGGACGCATCCTTCGATCAGGTCTCGATCACGCCGGCGGGCGCGCTGATCGTGGCGTTCTGACGCGGCGCTACGAGGGGGCCGGGCCGTCCGTCGTCTTGCTCCTGGGTGCGGGCGTCGCTAGGCTGTTCGGGTGATGCGACCGGTCTCCGCAGCGCTACTTTCGGCGCTCCTGGCGCTTCCGCTTTCGGGTTGCACCACTGGGCCAGCCTCCGATGATGCGGCTGCGAATGCCGACGGCGACATTGCGCGCGAAGAGGCCTTCCGGATCGACGGCGTCGTCGTGGTCGAGCGCCTGCGCGCCGGCGACACCGCACAGACAAGCGTCTCCGCGAAATTCATGCGCCACGCCACCGCCTCCGCAGGGGGCTCGCCCGAGGCGGCGGAGCGCTTGGTCGGTACGCGGCTGATGCTCCCGCCAGCCGGCGAGTGCGCGAGCGTCGCGCTTCTCGAAGAAGCCGACGCCGAGGACGCCGCGAACAACGCCTCCTTCGAGGGTGACGTCGAGCTGGTGGACGTGGGCGACGTCGCGCTGGTCACCGATCTGTCGTTCGCGGGTCAGTCGGCAAGCCTCCCTCGCCGCGGTCCTGGTGCCACCACCTCGGCCTTCGGCCTTCGGTCTTGGCATCCTTGGTTCGACGCCGCTTCCCCTCCGGATCCTTCGCGGTCGATCGTGCGGCTCGCGCCGCGTGCATTTCCCGACGTGGGCGATCTCGTCTCGGGCGTCTTCTACACGTCGCCCGACGCTGCGGTGCTGTTGCCGGCTCCAGCGCACTACGCGATCGAGAGCTCGGGCGCGGTCGCCGTCGACAAGTTCGTCCTGCACGCCGATGCGCCGGCAGAGCCCGCCGACGTGCGCGTCGCCGGCGTGCTCTTGGGAGACGGCACGTCGTCCTCGCCCAAGCCGCTCGCCCGCCGTGGCGCCGATCTCCTCGTGACGTGGGGCCGCGACGCATCGCTGGGCCCATCGCTGGCCGCCTTGCCTGGCGATCGCGTCTACATCGACGTCCAGGCCGAGGCGGGCGCCGTTCATCGCTGCACCTTCGACGACACCGGCGAGGCGCTGCTTCCTGGTGCGATCGTCGACGGCAAGACGATCGCGGTTGCCGTGCATCGCCTGCGCGAAGCGTCCATGCCGATGCCGGAAGGCGCGATGCCCGACGGCGACGGAAGCCCGGACGAGGCGGGGCGCGCGCTCGTCCGCTTCGACCTCGCGGTCGTCGGGCGCGTCGACGTTCGCTGACGGCGTCGGTGAGCGCGAGCGCGGACGAAGCTCTCGCGCGATCGCGCGTGCTGGAAGAAGCGTGTGACTTTCCCGCAGCGGCGCGCGCTGCGCGAGACGGCGGTGATCTGGGTCGCGCGCTTCACCTGGCATCGCTCGCTGCCGACGCCGGGGTGATCGACGAGCTGGTCGAGCGCATCGCGTCGACCTCGGAGGCGCTCGCCGAGCGGATCGGCGAGGACCTGCTGGCGCGCGGCCATGCTCGCGCGGCGGGAAGGCTGCTCATGCGTGCTGGCAAGCTGGTGCGCGCTGGCGAGGCCTTCGCCGCGGCCCATGCGCCGATCGAGGCGGCGCATGCCTTCGAGCGCGCCGGTCGACCCGGCGACGGCGCACGCGTCCTCGACACCGCGCTCCGCGAAGACCCCGACGACCACCCGACGCGCCTGGTGCTCGCCGAGCTCCTGGCGCGCCACGGTCGGGTGGAGGGCGCAGTGCGCGCGCTGCAGCAGTTGCCCATCGGATCGCTCGAGCGGCGGGTGGGCCTGCCGCTGCTCGGCCGCTCGCTGCGCGCCATCGGCCTCGATGAGGCGGCGCGCGCAGTCGACGAGGAGGCGCGTTCGCTCGGCATCGACCCGACCGTGGAGGGCGCCGTGCCCGACGTCGCTTCGGAGCAGGCGTTGGGCGCGGTGCTGTTCGGACGCTTCGAGGTCGTGCGCGAGGTGGCGCGCACGCCGCATGCGCGCCTGGTGGAGGCTTTCGATCGCGTCTCGCAGCGGCCGGCCGCGGTGAAGCTCCTCGCTGCATCCCAGCTCGGGACGGGTCGCGACGCGCTGGTCCGCTTCGAGCGCGAGGCGCGCGCGCTCTCTCAGCTCCGCCACCCGTCGATCGTTCCGATGGTCGGGTACATCCCCGAAGGTCCGGCGATCGCGCTCGAGTGGATGCCCGGAGGAAGTCTCCTCGATCTTCTCGCGCGCGAGGCGCTCGCGCCGGCACGCGCCGTCGAGATTGCGGACGCGGTGCTCGGCGCGCTCGGCGTTGCGCACAGGCTCGGGATCCTGCACCGTGACGTGAAACCTTCCAACGTGCTATTCGACGCGATCGGCAGCCCGCGCCTGTCCGATTTCGGTGCAGCCCACCTGGGCGACGGCCAGAACACCGCGACGGCTGGCGCGATCGGCACTTTCGCGTACATGTCCCCGGAGCAGCGGCTGGGACGTCCGGCCACCGTGCGCAGCGACGTCTACTCGGCCGGCGCGCTCCTCTACGAGATGATCACCGGCGCGCCCGCCGAGCCCTTCGACGGCGGAGAGCTCGAGCTTGCGCCGAGCGCGTGCCATCCCGACATGACGGCGGCCCACGACGCAGTGATCGCCGCCATGCTGGGACGCAATCCGACGGCTCGCCCGGCCGACACCTTCGAAGCGCGCCAGGCGATCGATGCGCTGACCTGGCCGCGCGACGTGGCTCGTGACCAGGGAGAAGGCCGTGGCCCGACCTCGAGCCGCCCGCGCCCAAGCGTTCCGCCGCCGTCACGACCCGAGCGTCTCGGCGTGCCCCGCGATCCGGCCGACGAGCGCGACGGCGATCGGCTGTGCTTCGATTCATGGACGTCGCGCCATGTCGTCGTTGTCCCAATGGGCGACGACGAGCTGTCGCGCTGCCGTGCCTTCGCGCGCTGCCAGCACGACGCGTTGCCCCTGGTGATGCGGGCCATGAAGAGCGAAGGCGCGATATGGGTGGCGCGTGCGACGGGTCGTGCCATGGCGGACGGCGCCGTGCTCGACGAGCACCACGTCGTAGCGCTTCGCGCTGCCGTGGCCGAGCTCCACGAGCGAGACGGCGCCCACGGCGGGCTCGACGCCGAGCATCTCTACGTCAGCAGCGACGGCGAGCTCAGCATCGCCTACCCACGCCGGGCGCCAAGCCCCGAGGACCGCGATCGCGACATGCTGGCTCTCGGCCAGGTGTCTCTCGGCCAGGTGTCTCTCGGCCAGCTGGCTCTCGGTCGGCTGGCGGCACTGGATGACTGACTATTTGTTGCATTATCAATCAGAAAGGTGTCGTCTTGCTCGCCGTCATCGGGCTGGCGTCGAGGTTCATGTAGTGGACGTCGGACCCGGTTGCGGCCCCGAGATCTCTCGTTCGCCGTATCCGACGGGCTGCGCCGACGACAGCCTAGACCAAGGGGAAGTCCTCAGCGTCGAGAAGCTCACCGAGATCGCTGCTGCAAAATACGGCACCGACGTGCCAAGCGACGAGCCCATGCGCTACTGCTACATCGCTTGCGTCGACAACGACTTTCGCGAGTGTGATCCCGTGCGGTTCGATCCGCCGGAAATCCGCCCCGGTTCGACGATCGTCGACATCGATCCGGCTGATAGCTCCGCGCTCATCATCGCGTTCATCGACGCGGGCGGCGAGCTGGCGAACCTCCCCGTCGGGCATTGTCGCGGTCGACATTCCCCAGCGTTGCATCGGACCGATGCCCGATGGCGACACAGAATTCTGTCAGTCCGTGTTGCCGTACATCGCCCTCGACGGGACGCAGCCCGCATCGCTCGGCTCGGAGCTCGGTGACGAGATCCAAGCTCCAGTAGAAGATGTGTGCGACGACACGGTTGCCCTTCGCATCGCCAGCGTGACGAGTAATCAGCTGCAGCGCTCCGAGCATGCGCGGCAGGCGTGTGGCTCGCCCCACCTCACCCCTGCTCATGCACCGGGAGCGCGCTCGATACCCCCGAGTGCACCGCGCCGGACTGCGAGCTGCGCAATCTCCTGATCCTCGACGCGGACGGCACGGTGATCGAAGGCCTGGTCCGCACGTCGAAGGCTGCGGGCACGACTTCGATGGTCGGCGGTCACTTCGCGGCGAACATCAGCACCTGGCGGATCGACGACTCGACGGGCGAATACGTCCAGGAGCAAGGCGGCAAGGCAACGCGTCTCACGGCCGAGTGCCAGGGTGACGCATTGTCGCGATCGAAGGGCCCACCCTTCGTTCGTGCGGACGCCTCGGTCCGTGGCCAGGCCTTGGGCAAGGATGGCATGCCGGACAAGCCGTGACGACGACGCCCTGCGCGTAGCTACTTCCGTCCGGGGGCGGTCGCCGCATTGCCGTCGCAGCGAAGGTAGCTCCGGCGAGCCGAGCGCGTGCCGCCCCGACATGACGGCGGCCCACGACGCGGTGATCGCCGCCATGCTGCGACGCGATCCGACGGCTCGCCCGGCCGACACCTTCGAAGCGCGCCAGGCGATCGATGCGCTGACCGGGGCGCGCGACGTGGCTCGTGATCAGGGAGAAGGCCGATGGGCGACGACGAGCTTTCGCGCAGCCGCGCCTTCGCGCGCTGCCAGCACGACGTGTTGCCCCTGGTGATGCGGGCCATGAAGAGCGAAGGCGCGATATGGGTCGCGCGTGCGAAGGGTCGCTGCATGGCGGACGGCGCCACGCCGGAAAGCTGTGTGCAGCTCCGCGAGCTCCGCCTCGCGGCCCACGAGGTGACGCGAAGCGGCGGGCTCGCTTATCAAGTCAGCTGACGATCTCTCAGGACCGCAGGGCGACGCGCGGCGGAAGCGGCGTGTGGCCTGGCGTGCTGGAGGGCTGGCTGACCGGCGGGGTGATCGTGCCGTCGGCGTGAAAGCGCTCCAGCTCCGGCACGACCTTGCGCAGGAAGCCCTGCTTGATGTGAAACGGAAGGAAGGAGCTCTTGAAGCCCGCGAGAACGATCGACTTGATGTCGTCGAGGGGCAGCCCCATCCGCGTGTGGACGAGCCACAGCTCCTTGGACACGGTCGTGTCGGTCACCAGGCGGTTGTCGGTGTTGACCGTCACCCGCAGGCCGAGGTCCTTGTAGAACTTGAGCGGGTGCGAGGCGAGGCTGCGCACCGCCCCCGTTTGCACGTTGGAGGATGGGCAGCACTCGAGCGCGACGCGGTGGTCGTTGATGTAGTGCAGCAGATCGCCGTCCTCGCGCAGGCGACAACCGTGACCGATGCGGTGGGCGCCACACACGTGGATCGCCTGGGCAATGGACTCTGGCCCGTAGGCCTCGCCAGCGTGGATGGTGACGTTGATGTTGTTGTCGCGCACCAGCTGGAAGGCGCGCTTGTGGTGCTTGGCCGGGTGGTCGTACTCGGCGCCCGCCAGGTCGAAGCCGACGACGCCGCGGCCCTTGTAGGCGACCGCCAGCTCCGCCATCTCCAGCGACGACTCCGGCGAGACGTTGCGGATGCCGCAAAGGATCAGGTTCGACTCGATCCCGTAGACGTCCTGGGCGGCGCGCAGCCCGCCGAGGGTCGCCTCGACCACGCTCGTCAACTTGAGCCCGCGCCGCGTGTGGAGCATCGGCGCGTAGCGCACCTCCATGTATTTGACGCCTTCGCGCGCGGCGTCTTCGGCCAGCTCGAACGCGCAGCGAAAGAGCGATGCCGCGTCCTGCATCACGCGCAGGGTGACGTCGAACGCCTTGAGGTACTCGACCAGCGATCCGCAGTTCGTCCCGAGGTTCATCGCCCGGCGGAGCGGCTCGATCTCGAACGACGGCAGCTCCACGCCCTGCTCGCGCGCCAGCTCCACGACCGTCTCCAGGCGGAGCGAGCCGTCGAGGTGGACGTGGAGATCGGTCTTCGGGAGCTGCTCGAAGAACGAGAGCGGCAGGGTGGGCGAGCCGTCGCGCGGTCCGGTCGAGGGCTCGTCCATCCCGCCGCGAGTGCCTCTTTGTTCGAGGCTATCCGGTGCGTCTTCGTCCTGGTCGTCGATCAAGTCGCTCACGTCGCTCACGTCTTTTCGCCAGTTCCGTTGCCGGAATCGGGCGCTCCTTCACGGGCCTCTTCAGGAGCCTCGGACACTACCACGTCGCGTGCGGTCTTCTCGGCGGCGGGGGCGCCTGATTCGTCGTCACTCGCCACGTCGGCGCCCTGAGCGCGCTTGGCAGCGGGCGTTGCAGCGCTGGTGGTCGCCGGCTTGCGGCGCGGCTTCTTGGGCGCCTCTTCCGCTTTGGGGAGCTTCGCGGTGGCGCCTCTCAGAGGCGCGGTGGCGGCCGCCACGTCGCCGCCGTCTTCGTCGCGCTGAGCAACAGGCGGCAACGCACGCGCGGCGCGCAGGTGCATCGCGGTCGTCCATGCGCCGACGGCAGCGGCCGCGACGAACATCATCCACACCGGTAGCGTCAGACGAGACCCGGCCCTCTCGGCCTGGAGCGCCGCGGTCACCTTGTCCGGCTGGAATCCCTTCACCACGCGCTTGCCGACGAAGGTCGTGGGCAGTCCGGAGCCGCCCGCCTCCTTGAAGAGCGCAGTCTGTTCATCGACCTTCGCCGACGTCGAAGGGTCCTTCTGGCAGGCCGCGAACGCGGCCTTGTCCAGCCCCATCCGCTCCGCCATCCACGCGAGGTTGCCGGTGGAGAACGAGCCGTCTGGCGCTTCGTAGAGGAGGGTCGCGAACGCATCCTTCTTGTCGTCCGGAGCGCACAGGTACGCGATCGCCGCCGGCTTGGCGCCCGGGTGCATGTCGAGGGGCGCCATGAAGCGCTTGACCACCACCGCCGGGTCGTCGTGCAACGGGGTCAGCGTCGGCGCGAGCTTGCGACAGAACGGGCACTCGAAATCGGTGAACGAGACCACCGTCACCTTGCCGGGCACCTGCAGCGCCTCGATCACCGGCGGCAGCGCGGCGGCTCCCGAGTAGCTCGCCCAGATGTGGGGTAGACCCACCATCATGGCGGCGGCGGCCGACCAGACGACCACCGACGTCGCGGTCTGACCCTCGCGCCCCCAGCCCGGCTCGCGATCCTTGCCGGCGGCGCGCACCAGGAGCACCGAGCTGATCGCGCACAGGATCGAAGACGTGTCGACCACGGCGCACCACGAGCAGAGCTCTCCCATGCGCCATTGCACGATCAAAAGGTAGACCGCGCCGAGCGCCCCGACCGTCGCCACGCCGGCGACCACACGCATCCACGCGCGCGTCGATGCGGCCAGGGCGAGCGCCAGGAGCACGACGTGGGCGAGCACGCCGATATGGGGGACGGTCACCCGTCGCGAGCCGCTGCCGAACCAAGCGACCAGACCCGCGAGATCGCGACCCACGTCGCTCGCACGGACCTTGAAGCAAGCCGATTCCGTCCCGCAGAACGTTGGATCCCCAATGTTCTGGTAGTCGATGATCAACGCGGCGGAGGCGAGGATCGCGGCGAGCAGCGCCAAACGCTGGACCACGACGAGCGTTCGCGGCGACATAAGTGACCCGACGCTTACCACGTCACGCCCGCCGCTGCCGTGCTACCACCCCTGAACAAGTGGACAAAGAACACGAAAATAGTGCCTCCCGCGATATGCCGCCGCGCCGTGCCGCCGTCGTCGAGGTCCTTCAGCAGTCGGACCAGCCGCTTCATGCGCGCGAGATCGTCAAGCGTCTCGGCGTTGCCGCGCGTCACGAGGGGGTGCTCGGTCGCGTGCTCGACGATCTGGTCTTCGACGGGACCATCACCGCCCTGCCCGGCCAGCGGTTCCAGCTCGGCGGCGCCGGGCTGAGTCACGGCGCGCCGGGCGGCACCAAGACCCCCAAGCGCAACGCCGGCCGCGAGGTCGAGGGCTTCCTCAACGTTCATCCCCGCGGCTTCGGCTTCGTCCCGACCGAGGGTCCAGGCTCCGACGTCTTCGTCCCCGCGGAGTCGCTCGCTGGCGCCATGCACGGCGACCGCGTCGTCGCCCGGATCTTGGGCGAAAATGCCAAGGGTCTCGAGGGGAGCATCAGCAAGATCGTCGCGCGTCGCAACGCGAAGATCCCCGGCGTGCTTCGCAAACGCGGCAAGAGCGCCTGGGTCGAGCCCGACGACGCGCGCGTGCGCGGACCGATCGTCATCCCCTCACGCGACGAGGTCGATGGCGCCAAGGACGGCGACGCGGTCATCGCCCGCATCACCCGTTTCCCCGCGACTCCGGACGAAAATCCCGAAGGCACGGTCGAGGCGATTCTCGGCGCGCCTGGCGATCCCGAGGTCGAGGTCCTGAAGATCCTCATGGCCGAGGGGGTGGAGGAGGACCACGACCCGCTCGCGGTCGCCGAGGCCGAGGCCTTCGGACTCGCCGTCGCGCCCGAGGCGTTCGAGGGTCGAGTCGACCTCACGCACCTGCCCCTGCCCACGATCGATCCGATCGACGCCCGCGATCACGACGACGCGATCTGGGCCGAGCGCAACGACGACGGCACATCGACCGTGTGGGTCGCGATCGCCGACGTCTCGCATTACGTGACGCCAGGATCTGCGCTCGACGCCGCCGCCATCACTCGCGGCTGCTCGATCTACCTGCCGGACCGGGCAATCCCCATGCTCCCGCGGGCGCTCTCCTCGAACCTCTGCTCGCTCCTGCCCGACGAGACGCGCCTGTGTCTGTGCGTCGAGGTGAAGCTCGACAAGGCCGGGACCATCGTCGAAAAGCGCATCATCGAGGGCTTCATGCGCTCGCGCGCCAAGCTCAACTACGAGGGCGTGGCAAGCGCGCTCGGCCTCTCCACCGAGGCGCCGCGCCAGCAAGCCGCCGTCGACATGGTGGAGTCGCTGAAGCTGCTGCGCGAGCTGTCCTCCACGCTGCGCGCACGGCGCATGGCGCGCGGCGCGCTCGATCTCGATCTGCCCGAAGCCAAGGTCGTCCTCGAGGGGCGCACCCCGGTCGACATCGTCAAGCGCGCCAAGGATCCCGGCGTCGCCAAGGCCTACCAGATCGTCGAGGAGTTCATGCTCCTCGCCAACGAGGCGGTCGCGACGTTCCTCATCGAGAACAACCTGGCCGGCATCTACCGCCACCACGCTGCGCCCGATCCGGACAAACTCGCTCGCCTCGCCGAGCTGTGCAACCGCATCGGCGTCGAGCTCGAAGCGGACATCGGCACCGATCCGCGGGCGCTCAACGCCTTCTTGAAGAAGACGGCGAGCCACCCGCGCAAGCAGGTGCTGCACATGGTGCTGATGCGGTCGATGAAGCAGGCCGTCTACGACGTGGCGAACAGGACCCACTTCGGCCTCGCCTCCGAGGGTTACGTCCACTTCACCTCGCCGATCCGTCGCTATCCCGACGTCGTCGTTCACCGCGCGGTCAAATCGTTCCTGCGCACGCGCAAGGTCGATCAGACCGACAAGGCGATGGAGGCGATGCGCACAGCAGCGTCGATGGCCTCGGAGCGCGAGCGTCGCGCCATGACCATCGAGCGGAGCGTGGTCGATCTCGATCGCGCGATCGTCATGCGCGACAAGATCGGCCAGATCTTCGGCGGTACCGTGTCGGGCCTGAGCCCGGCCGGCGCCTACGTCGCGATCGACGAGCCGTTCGTCGACGTCCTCGTGCGGGCCGAGACCCTCGGTCGCTCCTCGTACGAGCCCGACGACTTCGGCCTCGCGCTCGTCGCCAGCGCCTCCGGCGATCGGGTCGAGCTGGGTGATGCCATGATGGTGCAGATCGAGGACGTGTCGATCACGCGTCGCAGCGTCTTCGGTCGACGCTTGCGCGACGAAAGCGACGAGATCGAGTCCGACGCCCCGCGGCGTGGTCGTGGCGGCGGCGGTGGTGCGCCCAGTCACAAGGTCGTCTCGAACGCGGCCGCCGAGATTGCGGCCGAACGTCAGGCGCGCGAGGCGCGTCGCAACGCCAAGGGCATCAAGCGCAGCGGTCGCTCCATGGCGCCGCCCAGTGCGCCGCCCAGCGAGGCTGCGCCCGCACCGGCGCGTCGCGAGACGACCAAGCGCCAGACGCGCACCGAAAGCGACGTACCCCCCGACCCTGCCCCTCGCGACAAGAGTGCCCGCGCCGCCAAGAAGATCGGAAAATCCAAGGCCGCGCCATCCAATGCGAAGAAGTCGAAGCCGCCGAAGCCGCCGAAGCTCTCACGCGCGAGCACGCTAAAAAAACCATCGAAGGGCGCCAAGCGCCGCTGACGGTGGGCCGGGGGTGGGCCGGGCTACCGGCGCAGCAGCACCAGGTAGCCGACGGCGACGAGGGCCAGCACGCCCAGCGCCAGCAGGACGACGGCGAAGTCGGTCGCGGCCCACAGCGGCTTGCGGGCAACGTTGGCGACACGCCGGTTCTGGGGGAGGGCCGATGGGTCCTCCTCGGTCTCGTCGTCGCTCTCGTCTTCGTTGTCGTCGTCCTGGGGGGCGGCGCCCTCGTCGGAGGGGGCCTCCACGATGGGCTGTGCGTCGGGCCAGGGGAGCGACGAATGCGGGAGGTGTTCGTCGGGCGCGCGCTCGATGTCGGCGAGCTCGCCCAGCGCGCCGAACTCGAGCTCGAGAACGTTGCCAGCGATCTCGAGACGCTCGCCGACCTTCCAGACGACGTCGGACGCCGTCACGGCGCGGCCACCCAACGTGGTGCCGGTCCGTGAGCCGAGGTCCCGGACGACGACAGCGTCGCCGCGCAGACCGATCTCGACGTGGCGCCGCGATGCGTCGGTGTCGTCGAGGATGAGGTCCGCCTCGCGCGTGCGGCCGAGCACGACGCGACGATCGGCGACGACGCGCACGTCCTTGCCGGCATCCGGACCTTCCACGACGTGGGCTCGCGGCCGGCCGTCCTCCCCTTCGCGGGCCAGCGCCTCGATCACCAGCGCGAGCGCGGCTTGCTTGGTGGCGGCCGGCGTCGTCGGGACATCGGCCCCGAGACGAAGCTCGAGGAAGATGCGTCCGACGCGCACGAGGTCGCCGTCGCGGACCACCCGGGTCGACTGCCCGCCGATGGCGACCCGCTCGACGACCGTCCCGTTCGTGCTTCCTTCGTCGACGACCAGCACCTCACCTCCCCGCTGACGGAGGCTCATGTGCCGATGGCTCACACTCCGGTCGGGGAGGCGGACGTCGCAGCTCTCCCCCCGCCCGACGACGACCCGGGGGGCGTCGAAGGTCAGGCGCGTCGGCGGATCCTCGCCGTTGACCGCAGTTTCTCGCGGCGCACGACCGTGGATGACCACTGTGATCGGCATCGATGAGGCCACTTTGGGTCGGCCCCCCCCGCGCGGTCAAACTCCCCGCAGAGGCGACAAAGCGCGGGCCTTGCCGCGGAATGTTCTCGCTCCCACCTCGCGTTTGCGGGCCTCTTCCGCCTGCCCTATGCTCGGCCGTCCGATGGCTCGCTTGATCCTCCTCACCAACGAGGGACAACAGGCCATCGATCTGCGGCCGGTGAACTCGCTCGGTCGCCACCCGAGCAACACGATCCAGTTGCTCGACAAGATCGTCTCCAAGGAGCACTGCATCATCGAGCAGCGCGGCCAGGAGTTCGTTCTTCGCGACCTCGGCAGCCTCAACGGCACGTACATCAACAACGAGCGCGTCCGCGGCGAGCAGGGCCTCAAGCACGGCGACGAGATCGCACTCGGCGCCACCCGCGCCCGCTTCGAGGACGGCGGCCCCACGCAGAACATGGGCCAACCCGCGTGGGGCGGGGCCCCGGGTCCCGGCGCGATCGTGCAGCAGGGCCAGCCGCAACAGGGCCAGCCGCAACAGGGTCAGCCGCAGCAGCAAGGCCCCGGCTTCGCGCGCGGTTACGCTCCCGCCAGCCAGGCCTACCCGCCGAGCAGTGGCGGCTACGGCCAACCGCCCAGCTCCTACGGCGCATCACAGACCCCGCAGGGTCATCCGCAGGGGCAGCACGGCCAGCAGCAGCCTGGCTACCAGCAACCCGCATCGCGCGGCTACCCGCCCCAGTCGACCCCGCAGGCTGGCGTCCAGCCAGGTTACCCGCAGCAGGGTCAGCAGCCTGGCTACCCGCAGGCTCAGCAGCCTGGCTATCCGCAGCAAGGTCATCAGCCGCCGCAACCGGGCTACCCGCAGCAAGGCCAGCAGCCGCATCAACCGGGCTTCCCGTACCCGCAGGGTCAACAGGGTGGCCACCAGGCCGGTCCCCCAGCGTTCACTGGCTTTCCCAACTACGCCCAGCAGGCGCCCAACCAAGGCGGTACTGCGCCCCTGCCGTTGATCCGTCCCGGCCAGCCCGGCCAGCCCGGCCAGGGGATGTCGTTCCTCGCCCAGGGAACGCGCATCGATCTGTCGGACCAGGCGCGCCAGATCGGCCAGCAGATCAACGCAGTCGACAAGGGCTTCCAGCCGTTCGAGCGCATCGGCGGCGACGTCAACCAGCTGCGCGCCGACTACGAGCGCCTGCGCATGTCGCACGAGCTCACCCGCGACATCGGCGTCGAGCGCGACACCCAGAAGCTCCTCGACAAGGTCCTCAATAGCATCCTCAAGTTCGTCAGCGCCGACCGCGCCGTCATCTTCCTGAAGGACGAAGCGACGGGCGACATGACGCCGCAGGCGATGCAGCGTCGCGACGGAACGCTGGCGCCGATCACCGTCTCGCAGACGATCCTCAACCACGTCGTCAAGGAGCGCGCCGCCGTGCTCACCCACGACGCCGCCATGGATTTCGCCGCATCCAAGGGCAAGAGCATGATCCTGAACCGGATCAGCTCGGCGATCGTCGCGCCGCTCCTCCAGCACGACAACGAGGTCCTCGGGGCCCTGTGGCTCGACTCCGAGACGCTCGCCCGCTTCCAGGCCAAAGACCTCGAGCTGGTGCAGACGGTCGCCAACCAAGCCGCGCGGTTCATCGAGATCAACATCCTCGGCAAGAAGGTCGAGGCCGAGATCGTCATGCGCGAGCGCTTCAGCCGGCTGCTGTCGCCGAACATCGCCGAGCAGGTCATCAGCGGGAAGCTCGAGATCAAGCAGGGTGGTCAGAGCGTTGCCGAGTGCACCGTGTTCAACAGCGACATCCGCGGCTTCACGCGCATGAGCGAAGGTACGACCCCCGAGCTGCTGGTCGAGATGCTCAACGACTACTTCGAGCTCATGGTCGACACCGTGTTCAAGTTCGAGGGCACCCTCGACAAGTTCATGGGCGACGGGATCATGGCCATCTGGGGGGCTCCGGTGCAGGCTCCCGACGACGCGATACGCAGCGTCGACTGCGCCCTCGAGATGGGCCAGGCCCTCGGGTCGTTCAACCGCCGCCGCCTCGAGAGGGACCAGTCGCCCCTTGCGGTGGGCGTCGGCATCCACACCGGGCCTCTCGTCGCGGGCTACATCGGAAGCTCGAAGGCGCTCAGCTACACCGTGATCGGCGACACCGCCAACACGTCGGCCCGCCTGTGCTCGCACGCCCTCGCCGGTCAGATCATTGTCTCCGAGCCGACGCTCGCCAGGCTCAAGGGCCGCTTCGAGGTGGAGGAGCTACAAGCCGCCAAGGTGAAGGGCAAAGAGAAGCCGCTGCGCATCTACAACGTGCTCCGTCAGGTCACGCAGGTGCAGGTGCCGGGCAATGCCGGCGGCGTCTTCGGTCACGAGCCGACCAGCGCGTCGTCGGCCTGACGAGGTCACCCGTCGCGCCAGCGTGCTCGTCGCTTCACGAGGAGCGCATCGAAGGTGGTCGCGCTTACCCGCGATCGCGTAGCGCGACCTTGGCTTTGGTCTTCGCGGCCTTGGCTTTGGTCTTCGCAGGCTTCTCGATCTTCTTCTCGACCGCCTTGGTGGCCTTTGCGGTCGCCGTGGGAGAGCTCGACTGGGCGGCGGCGCGCTTCGGTTTGGCCGCCATCATCGAACCGCGGCACGTGCTGGCCCCGCAGCGGCAGGCGTAGACCTCGTCGATGTCCGGCGGATCTTGCGGGGTGCGAACGAGGCAATAGTCGTAGGTGAGCTCCTCGCCCTTCGCGATCGCCTTTTTCGAGTGGACGAAGATGCGGCTGCGGTCGATCTCGACCTCGCAGTTGCCGTCGCAGGAATGGTTGATGAACCGCGCGAGGCTGCCGCCGACGCCGCCGTCGACGATCGTTCGCTCATTCAACGTAAACAAGAAGGTGTGGTTGTCGTCGTACGGGCGGTCCTCGTAGCGACGGTCGGCCTCGGCATGCCTGATCCGCTCGCCGGTGTACTCGATGAGGCGCAGTCCGGCGGCGATGGGCTGGCTTGCGAACACGCCAGCACCGTGGATGCCCGAACGCTGGCGGACGATGGCAGTCGATGCGAGAGGCGAGGTGGACTTGGTCGAGCTCATGGGAGGCGGCGCCCTCCATGAGACAGTTCTCGCCGCTCGTCCATGGCGTCTCTCGTCCATGACGTCCGGGTTGGTGGCTGACGGGTGGAGTCGAGCGGCCTTCCGCTCACTCCTCCAGCTGGGGAAAAAGCCTCTTGAGCTTCGTCTGGCCAGCATGGGCTCCGAGCTCGTCGAGGAGATGCCGCCATTTCGTCACCTGGCTGCGCGGCCGTGCCTTCGCTGGACGCGTGACGCCAGCGGGGGCGGGAATCGGTCCCATTCGGCGGTCACTTGTCTGCGTGGCCGGGCCCTCGCTGCCGTCGGTGGACGCGTGCCGACAGCGGGGGCGGGAATCGGTCCCATTCGGCGGCTACTTGTCTGCGTGGCCGTGTCCTCGCTGCCGTCGGTCGACGCGTGACGACATCTTGGGCGGGAATCGGCCCCATTGGGCGGCTACTTGTCTGCGTGGCCGTGTCCCCGCTACCGTCGGTGGACGCGTGACGACAGCTGGGGCGGGAATCGGCCCCATTTGGCTCCCGTCTGTCTCGCCAACGTCGCGCTCGGTCTAACCCGAGTCAGACGCGCCGCACTCCAAAGGAGTGCAAGCTTCTGGAGAACGGCCTCTGGAATGTGGCGTTCGTCGGTCATGTAAGCTTCGTCAGACGTCAGTAGACCCACCGAGCAATCACCTCGGCGCTTGGTGCATCAGCGAAACGAGGAGAGTGATTGCGCGCGAATGACAGGGCGGCGACGCACGCTGCGAGGCCGAGCGAAGCGCCGTCGATCGTCAACCCTTGCTCACCTCCCACGACAGTGAAGCGCCGGAAGTACACGTCATGGGGCAAGTGGCGCCGCCTGGCTTCTATGGTGGAGCGAAGACCCCGCAGCGCGCGGCAAATCTCGTCATCGAAGCCGATTCCACCACGGGCGCCGTTTCCCCCCGCGCGAATGCCTCGAGGGTGCCGCGAGCCTCGAGACGAGCCTGGTCGCTCGAGGTCTGCGTCTCGCCGGGCGCATCGAGCGGTCGATCCGCAACGACGCGGGTGGCCTTCTTCCGCTGCCGTGAGATCGCCTTGTGCCGGAGGCAAGTCCAAAAGAACGGTCGAGGATCATCGGAGGCGACGATCTCGTGGAGCTTCATGGACAAGAGCTCACTGACGAACTCTTCGATGTCCCCGCGCCCGATCCCAAGACCCGACAGGACGGCGGGCCCCAGCGCGTACGCGAGCTCGAGGACTCGAGCGAGCCCAGGGGTTCGCGGCCGAATCTCGTCGATAGCAGCGAGTAAGCCCAATAGCTGCAGCCTCTCGAGTGCAGCCTCGAGCGTGTCATTCGCCGGCATGATCGGTGTCCTTTGCGTCGTGCAGTCGGTCGCAAATCGGAAGCGGATGGGGTCGAACCTGCACATTGGCGGCGGCGTCGGTCGCGATCGGGACGACAGAGCGCCGGCGGCTGCCCGGCCTCGTGGCGGAGTCGGTCGATCTCGTGGTGCACGGCGCGAAGGTTCGGCTGATCGCGAGCGAGGACTCGGGCGACGGCGCGCTCGAGGAGGTTGGCGCCGACCTGGTCGAGCATCTGCAGGAGGCCCGAGGTCGCAGCGCCGAGGTTGTCGCCGCGTTCAGCGAGACGCTCCATCATCGTTCGCGCCGCCGGCACCGCCGCGAAGAGGCGGTCGAAGCCGCGGCTCTGGTGTGCGCGCCGCTTCTCCTGGGCGAGGCGGCCAAGGTGGCCCTGG
>Ga0105046_10005778_pt1 | contig 19550 bp, 9 predicted proteins | sample MAT03_FD_78385 | JGI IMG/M metagenome (GOLD analysis project Ga0105046, IMG submission 78385) | Freshwater microbial communities from Lake Fryxell liftoff mats and glacier meltwater in Antarctica - MAT-03 (megahit assembly) | ecosystem: Environmental > Aquatic > Freshwater > Ice > Liftoff... | reverse complement strand
GCCAGGTGCCGCCGGCCCATCCAACGCTCTACGCCTGCATCACCTCCAAGAGCGATGCCAGGCATGCGCCGGCCGGCCACGAGAATTGGTTTCTGATGACCAACACGCCCTACCTGTCGAACCAATTTGATTGGAGCACCCAAGCCGAAGCGTATGGCGCGCAGGTGAAGGGTCAGATGGCCGCTCATATGGCACGGCTCAAGCATCCAGACTGGGCCAGCCACATCACCACCCAACACACCCTGACGCCGCGCGATCTGCAAAACGCCTATGGCGGCAATCAGGGATCGATCTATGGGTTCTCATCCAACACCAAACTTGCTGCCTTCCTGCGGCCCAACAACCGCGCCAAAGGTCTGAGAGGACTCTATTTCGCGACCGGCAGCGCGCATCCCGGTGGCGGCGTGCCGCTGGTTACACTGTCGGGCGCTGCGGCGGCCGAGTGTGTGATGCAGGATCTGAGCGGGTGAGCGTGGTGGGCTGAAATCTCGTGACGCAGCGGAAAAACGCAAAAGGGCCGTGGTCGAAACACAGCCCCCTTGCGCTTTCAAGGATGGATGGATGCAAGCAAGTGACAGCTCTTCCCAGAGACGCACTCGCTAATCGTCAAAATTGCGGGTGGGGCCGCCAGGGCCAACGTTATTCCCCTCGTCCAATTCCTGCACTTCGCCGGTTTCGCCGATGACATAGAAGCGGCGCTTGGCCGGCAACATGTAGTCGGGCGTGGTGGGGCGCATGCCATAGGCCGCCATCGTCATGGGCTGGGTGATCTGCTGCTGTTGCATGGGCTGCATCCCATTCTGCTGTTGGTGCTGCATTTGAGGTGGAACGACCCAATACTGGGGCGGGTTCTGCGGCAGCGGGGCCTGATAACGAGGCGCGCGCTCATAGCTATGCTCATCGCGCCGGCGCATCGACACATAGGTGGCAATGGCCACGCACGGCGTCGCAACCACCAGGCCGAGGGTGGTCCCACCCAACAGCGCAATGGTGTTTTGATCCAGCTTCATACCCACCACAATGCCGAGGGCGACAAAGAAGAGCACCACGGCCACGGCCATCGCTTTACCAAATCGTTCCATAGGGCTTATTGTAGAACGCCTGTTCTGATTGTCAACGGGGTGATATCGCCAATCTTGGGCCGGATATCCACGGCTTTTTTGTCAGAGGGGCTGGTTGGTGGCTGGTGGCTAATGGCTGGTAGCTGGTAGCTGGTGGCTGGTGATTTAGGGGTTGGCTGCTAGCCCCATCAGCGGCAACCAACCACCAGCCACCAGCTACCAACCACCACTCAGGTCGCGCCCAATTTGATGGCCTCAAACGCCTTGAGCCGGCGCAGCAGGGCCAGCATGATCACCAGGGCGAACACGAGGGCCGCGGCGATGGCAATATAAATATAGAGCAAATCGTTCCAGGCAATGCGCACGGCAAACGGTGGAATGCTGGTGACGAGCGAGCCGCCCACTTGTAGGAAGGGGATGAATAGCTGGCTGATCAGCAGGCCCAGGCCGCTGCCGGCGGCGGTGCCCAACCCGATCAACACCAGTTGTTCGAGGGTGATATAGGTGCCCATTTGCGCGACCGAAAGGCCCACGGTGCGCAGTATGCCGAGCTGGATGGCGCGAGCACGGAACGAGATGAGCGCGCTGAGCACGAAGCCGACAATCGTCAGCATCGACGCGGCAATGAAGCCGGCGCTCAAGAGTCCAAACAGGCCCTGTCGTTCGGGCAATGCCTGTGCCGCATCCACTAGATCGCGCGCATTGTTGATCTTGACCACGTTGTAGCCCAGGGTCGTGGCCCGCTCGCGGGTGGCCCGGTCGGTGAGCTTGGTGTCGGTGGCGAGCAGCACATCGTAGGGGAGCTCGGTGCCAGCTTGCTCAAAAAACCAGTCCAGATTGCCGATGAACATCGTGGCATCTTTTTTGATGAGCGAATAGTCATACGGCCACAGGTTGTAGGTGCCGGCAATGGTCAGCGTCACTGGCACGCTGCCGACCAGCGTGGCCACATTCATCCGCAACGGCTCGCCAATGCGCAGCCGGTTTTTGCCCAAAAATGACTCCGGCACCAGCACGGCCGAACGATTTTGAGCCAGCAGATTCATCATGTTGCCCAGGGTTTGCGGCGTAAAGTCGGGCCGGGTATACGCGATCTGGGCGTAGTTGCTGCGGTCGATGCCGACGAAGAAGGCGTTGCTGGGCGCGGCCTGGGATTGCACCTTGGCTTCATAGGTGCCCACGCGGGTGGCATTGCGCACGCCGGGAATACGCAGGTGTTCCTCGACCGGCGTGAACACGTAATACAACGCCTCGGGCTGATCTTCTGGCACCCCATCCTCGGACCCGCCCACTGTGCCGCCGAGCACGCCGACTGTGGACGTGCGTTGACTCGATTCGCCGTTCTCAACCATGCGCACATCGGCTCCCACGCGAAAGTAGGCTGAGTCGAACAGGTGCTGGTCGAGGGTGTGGGCGATGGACGAGCTGAACACGGCCAGGCCCACCGTAAAAATGAGCAGAAGCAACGGGCCGATGTAGATGCCGGGCGCACGCGCCAGGCTGCGCAGCGCCAGCAGAATCGAAGTGTTCACCGGCAACTTGCCCGCCAGCCAGGCCAGAAAGCGCATCACATACGGGAAGAAGCGCGCCAGCAACAAGGCACATGCGGCCAGCATCAGCACCGGGGCCAGAAAACGCACCGGGTCGGCAAACGGGTTGGCCGTGGCCCCAATCTGGCGCGAGATGATGGGGACGATGCCGCCGCTGATGCGCATCTGGTTGAGCAGGTAGCCCGAGGCGACCAAGAGAATCACATCCAGAAAAGCGCGTTGCCACAACGGCGCACGATTATTCCGGGCGCTATCCGTGCGATAGGCCACGATGTTTTTGCGGGCCGCGTTCAGCGCCGGCACCAGCGAGGCCAGCGCACCGATGATGCCGGCAGCAATGCCAAAGCGCAGGGTTTGCGGGCTGAATTGCACCGGCAGCGCCGCGGCATCCGACAGCACCAGAAAGCTGCGCAGCTGGGTCATGATCGACGCGAGGCCGAGGCCGGCCCCCAGCCCAATCAGCAGTGCCACACTGCCGACCAGCACTCCGCCAATGATGTAGAGCGTGGCGATGGACATGGCCGAGGCACCGCGGCTGCGCAATACTGCAATTTCGGCGGCCTGCCGTTGCACCACCATGCCGGCCACCATGCTGATGAAGTAGAGCGCGGCCGCCAGCAGCGGCACGCTGTAAATCACCAGCAGCAGAGTCAGCTCGTTTGCGCCACGGACGAAGCTGCGCAGGGCACTCTCGGGCGAGACGCGAATGTCCAGGCCGTCGCGCTGTTTGGCCAGATCGATCTCGAAGCGGCTGAGCCGTTGCAGCAGCGCCGTGCCAGTCTCAGGGTTGAGGTTGCTGCCGTCGGTGACGTAGTACCACAGGGCAAACTCGGTCTCGCGCTTCAGGAACGGCACCACCTGTTGCTCATATTGCTCCTGGGTAATCATGAAGCCGTCTTTGAAGTTGGCCGCGTCGTAGAACCAGAACTCATCCTCGGGGTCGGTGGCGGCCCAGATGCCGCTGACCTGGACTTGCAGGCGCTCGGGTTGCTGGCCTTTTTCCGCCGGCGCAAATAACTCGTAGCGGTCGCCGACATTGGCCGCGATTTGATTGGCCCACTCGTTGTCGATCAGGATGTCGATGACGCCGTCTGCCCGCAGTTTGGGCCGCTCACCAAAGACTTCGATGTGATCCATGAAGCCGGTGATGGTGCTGAGCTTGCCGCTGCCGACCTGCTTGATGCGGCTGGCTGTTGGCGGCTGGCTGTTGGTGGCTGGCTCGGCCTGGGCCGGGAACATCGACAGGCGAATGGTGTGGACGTAGCGCGTGGTGCGGGTGATGGGCAATTGCAACACGCCGGGCAACTGCTGCTGCACCACCTGATCGTCGCGCAGGTAATCGGCATACTCGATGTTCTTGTTGCCCGAGCCCAGAAAAGTGAGCATGAACGCGAACGGCGGGTATTGCTTCTCGGTGCCCTGCGCGCGCGCCTCGATCCGGTCGCGCAACAGCCGCAGTTGCACCGCATCGCTGAAGGTGGGGATGGCCGACGCCAGCGCCACCGCCACGGCGATGCCGAGCAGCAGGCACAGCATCAACCCCAATTGGCTGAAGATGCGCTGGAGGGCGAGGCGGGTGAGGGCGAGCAACTGCATGAATCTCTGTCGATGTTGGTCTTGATCTTGGTGAGTCGGCAGATTTTTGGACAGAATGACAAAATGAACAAAATGCCGATGTCAGGCTAAATGCTGACTCTGTGCCTCCAATCATTTTGTCTATTCTGTCATTCTGTCTAAAATCCGAAAATCTTAACTACCGAATCTAAGTCGCCCCCAGCTTGATGGCCTCGAAGGCTTTGAGCCGGCGCAGCAGGATCAGCATGATCGTGAGCGCGAAGAACAGGGCAAAGCCCAGTGCGCCGTAGATGACGATGAGATTCTCCCAGGCGATGCGCACCACGAACGGCGGCAGGCTGCTGGCCAATGAGCCGCCGACCTGCATGAAGGGGATGAACAGCCGGCTGATCAGCAACCCCAGCGCGCTGCCGGTGATGGCCCCAAGTGCGATCAGGATCACCTGCTCCAACACGATGAACGTGCCCATTTGCACGGCCGATAAGCCCACCGTGCGCAACATACCCAGTTGAATCGCGCGGGCACGGAACGAGATGAGCGCGCTCAGAATGAACCCGATGATCGTGAGCAGCGACGCGGCGATGAAGCCCGCGCTCAGCAAGCCGAATACGCCCTGGCGCTCGGGCCGGGCCTGGGCTGCCTGAACAATGGTGCGCGAGTCGTAGCCGTTGATCACGAGGAAGCCCAGACCACCGGCATCATCTACAATTTTCTCGAGCGGCACGGCCGGGTCGGTTTCGAGCAACACGTCATAGGGTAGGGCGGTGCCGGCGTTCTCGAACAGGTAATCCAGGTTGCCGATGAACTGAGTGGCGCGGTCTTCGGGGCGAGTGCTGTCGTTGGGGAACAGGTTGTAGGTGCCGACCACGGTAAACGTGAGCGGCACGGACAGCCCCACCGAGCTGACACTCATGGCCAGCGGCTCGCCCACGCGCAGCCGGTTGGCATTCAGAAACTCCTGCGTCACAATAATGCCCTGACGATCCATGGCCAGCAGGTTCATCAGATCACCCAATGACTGCTGCGAGAAGTCGGGCCGGAAGAAAGCGGCTTGTGGAAAGTCGGACCGGTCGACGCCGACAAACTCCGAGCGCTCGGGGGCGTTGGTCGACCGCACAGACGCGGCATAGGTGCCCAGCCGGGTGGCCGCGCGAACACCAGGAATGCGCAAATGCTCCTGCACCGGCACGAAGGTGAAATACAGCGGCTCGGGCGGTGGCGCATCGGGAGCCGGTGCAGCGGGTGGACCCCCAAAACCGCCGCTGCTGGGCTGATTGCTGTCGCCGGTTTCGATCAGGCGCACATCAGCACCCACCTGGTAATACGTCGAGTCGTAGAGATGCCGGTCGAGCGTGGTCGCGATGGACGAGCTGAACACGGCCAGGCCCATGGTGAAGATGAGCAAAAGCAGGGGGCCGATGTAGTTGACCGGCGCGCGGGCCAGGCTGCGCAGCGATAGCAGGATCGAGGTGTTCACCGGTAGCCGGCTGGCCAGCGCGGCCAGCCCGCGCATGAGATACGGGAAGAAGCGCACCAGCAACAGCGCCGTCGAAGCCAGCATCAGCACCGGCGCCAGAAAGCGCACCGGGTCGCTGAAGGGATCGGCATTGATCGAGCCACCCGTGCTGAGGCTGCCCACGGCGATGATGCCGCCGGTGTTGCGCATCTGGAAATACAGGTAGATCGACGGCACCAGCAGGATCACATCCAAATAGGCGCGCTGCCAGAACGGCGGCTGGGTGCTGCGCGATTGTGAGCTGCGATAGCTGACGATATTGCGCCGCGAGGCCATGATGGCGGGCACGAGCGCGGCACACACCCCCACAACGGCGGCAAGAACGCCGAAGCGGATGGTCTGGTTGCTGAGTTGGACGTAGAGCGCGGGCGTGGGGGCGAACACCAGAAACGTGGTCAACCGGGTCATGAGCGCGGCCAGACCCAATGCCGCGGCGAGGCCGGTGGCCAGGCCCAGCCCACCGATCACCAGGCCCTCGATGATATAGAGCTGGGCAATTGAGAATGAGGACGCGCCACGGCTGCGTAGCACGGCAATCTCACCCTCCTGCCGGCGCACCACCATGCCAGCGACCAGGACGATGAAGTAGAGCGCGACCGCCAGCAGCGGCACACTGAAGATGACGAGAAGCAGGGTCAGCTCATTGGTGGCGCGAATAAACGCGGCCAGGGCCTGGGCCGGCGACACGCGGTTGGACAGGCCAGTGCGCACATTGCTGATCTCGCTGTTGAAGCGCTGCAAGCGGCCGAGCAGGAACGGCGTGCGTTCGGGATCGAGCCGGGTGCCGTCGGCGATGAAGTACCACAGGGCCAGCTCGGTATCAAACTTCATGGCCGGCGCAACCTGTTTGGCGTATTGCTCCTCGCTGATGATCAGGTTGTCTTTCAGCGCATCCGGGCGATAGAACCAGTAGTCCTCATTGATGTCGCGCTCGACCCACACACCGGTAATTTTGAGGCGCAGTTGAATCGGCTCCTCGCCGCGTTTGGGCGCGCCGTAGAGCACGTACTCCTCGCCGGCCTGCAAGCCCAACTCATTGGCCAGCTCGCTGTAAGCCAGGGTTTCGATCACGCCGTCGTCGCGCAGTTTGGGCCGGTCGCCAAACACTTCCACATGCGAGTCGAAATCGCTGACAAAGCCCAGATCGACCCATTCCAGCTGCCGGTTGCTTTGCAAATATTGCTCAGAGTTCACTGCCGGGAACAGCCGAAACTTGGGCGTGTGAACATAGCGCACGGTCCGGGTGATGGGCAGTTGCAACGTGGCTGGGAACTGATTGAGGATGTAGCTATCGTCCTTCTGATAGTCCTCGTACTCGATCTGGCCGCTGATGGAGCCAAAGTAGGCATACATGAAGGCGAAGGGCGGCCGGCGGGTGTTCTCGCTGTTGGTCTCGACGCGGGTTTGCAACACACGCAATTGCACAGCGTCGCTAAAGGCCGGGATCGATGCCGATAGCATGACGGCCATGACAATGCCGAGGGCAAGACAGGCGTTGAGGCCGAATTGGCTGAACAGCCGTTGGATGGCGAGTCGAATAATTCCAATAATAGGGAGTTTCATGCTCACCTTAAATGTTAGCGCTCAATTTGAGAATCAGCATTGAAAAACGACTTGATGTTTTGCGCGCCGTGCTTTTTACACAAAATTGCAGGCGTGGAAAACGCAGTGAGGCAGAGGGTTGTCACCCATCTGCCTCACTGTTGTTGAATCGGGGTGCCCGGATTTGAACCGGGGACCCCTTGCACCCCATGCAAGTACGCTACCGGACTGCGCCACACCCCGACGACTCAAGCTCAGCATTTTATCACGGCCAACGGCTAACAGCCAGCCGCAGTTGGCGGCTGTTAGCCGTTGGCCGTTGGCGGCTGACACGTCGGGCAAAAGTGGGTGCTGCGCTGGCCGACCAGGATGCGTTGGATGGGCGTGCCGCACACCACACACGGCTTGCCCGTCTGCCCATACACCTTGAAGTTCTCCTGAAAATTGCCGTCGGGATACACCCAGTCGAAGCTGGCCCCGTTGGCCAGAATGCCCTCGGCCAGCACCTCCTGCACGGCCCGGTAGAGCCGGCGCGCATCGGCATCGCTCAGGCTGGCGGCGCTGCGCTGCGGGTGCAGCTTGGCCCGAAACAGCGACTCGTCGGCGTAGATGTTGCCCACACCGGCCATGAAGCCCTGGTCCAGCAAAATAGGCTTAAGCGCGCCCTTTTTGCGGCGCAGCCGTTCCACAAACTCATCCTCACTCAGCGTGAGCGCGTCGGGGCCGACGTGGCTGAGCAGGCCGATGAGGTAGTCGGGATGGTCGGTCAGGAACACGCGGCCAAACTTGCGCGCGTCGTCGAAGCGCAGGGCCAGATCGTGATCGAGCAGCCACACCACCCGGGCGTGCTTGCTGAAGGCGTCGGCGGCCGGCACCACGTCCAGCCGGCCACTCATTTTGAGGTGCACCAGCATGGTGTCGCCGGTGCTCAGGCGAATGGCGAGATATTTGCCGTGCCGGCCCACCGATTCGATGCGCGCGCCGGCCAGACGGCTGGCCAGTTCTTCGGGCGAGTGGGTGTGCACTTCGCGCGGCCACAGCACCTGCACGGTCTCGATCCGCCGGCCCACCAGCGGATATTTGCCTTCGCGCAGCGTGCGCGCCACGGTCTCGACTTCGGGGAGTTCGGGCATCTAAACGTCCAATCGCATGTGGATGAGTTGGCGCAGGGGCTGAAAACCCAGCAATTGCAACGCCGTGTGGGTGGTATCGTGCGGGCGGCTCTGGGTGGCGTAAATGGGCTTGCTGAGGAAGTCTATGAAGCGCTGCAAACCGAGCTGGCCCAGCGTCATGGCGGCAGCAAGTGCATCTGTGGCGTTGAGCACGCCATCGTCCAGCATCAGCTCAAAGGCATGGTCGGAGCCATCAAAGTTCATGCGCGTGCGCACGGCCGCGAGGGCCGGGGCCGTCTTGCTAGCCGGGGCCGTCTTGCCAACCTCGGCCGCACGCTGGGCCACCCACCAGCACTCGGGGTTGCCGCTGAGCGAATTGACCGCCGACCAGCGCAGGCCCAGTCGATAGGCGCTGGAATCGAACGGCTCGGCAAAGGTGATGCCGTCGGGCAGGTTGTGCTGGGCCAGTTGCCAAATCGCCAGCTTGTCCTGCCAGGTTGCTTTGCGCGCCACAAACGCCGGGCTGCGCGCCTGGTCATACAACGCAAAGGCGTCGCTGGCCACCGGCATGGTTCGCACCGAGTGCCTGCGATAGTGCCTGACCTCGCCGGTGGTGACGAAGCCAAGCTTTTGGTAGACCTGCATGGCCGGCGGGTTGTTCGCGGCCACTTGCAGCGCCACATGCTTTGCGCCGCGCTGAACGGCCAGATCGATGCACGCCTGCACCACCGTGCTGGCAATGCCCTGGCCGCGATAGTGGGGGTGGGTGGCGACATTGCCGATGATCCAGGTGTCTTTGCGCAGCAGGTTTTTTTGGATCGAGGCGTTGCCGACGATCTGGCCGTCCTCCGCCCACACGAAGCCGAGTGAGCCCTGCATCATCCAGGACTGTGTTATCCCGTAGTTGCGCAGAATGTGGATCAGGCGATGGCCGCTCTCGTCGATGCCTTCATGCTCGAAGCACAGCTCTAACAAGGCAGCCACGGCGTGGCCGTCGCGCCAGAAATCCACGGGGCGCAAGCGGGGGTTGGCCTCGGCCAACGGCGCATGCAGGGATGGGGAAAGTGCCATCACGCTGCATTGTAAGCCTGTTGGGGCTGGTGCGAAAATGTGCGATCTCTGGGGTGCAGTCGTTGAAAGAGGGCATTTCCACGAATCTCACGAATCTTTTCTGATTACGCCACCAACGCATACTCAATCGCCTGCTCCAGCGTCGTGGCGCGGCCTTGGGCATAGGCGGCCGCGTAGGCTTCATCGCCCAGCGCAGCGCGGGCCTTGGTGACATGGGGCGCGACCTCCAATATTTTGTCAGGTGGACGCGGCACGACATGGCTTTCCCAACTCGCGTCTACTGCCCCCCACAGCCGCGCCGAGCATTCAGCATCGCCGCGTGCAATTGCGACAATGGCGAAGACATCTACAACGTCCCGGTATACCTGTCTTTGAGTGCCAACTGACCAGTTCAATGACCGAATGATCTGCACCAGTTCGCTCAGCAACGCATACGCACGTGCTGGATTCCCACGTTCCGCTTCTGCTCTGCTCAGACTGATGAGTGGACCCACGACATCGCCAGTCGGAAGCCGGTTGCGCGCCAGGACAATGCACTGCTCAAGAATGTGAACCGCGCCGTCAAGATCACCCAGGGCACGCAGATTGTCGCCATGTTGGCGTTCCGCCTGCAAGACATCCTGCGGACTATCCACTTGCTGAGCCAGCGCCGCGGATTCACGAAGATATTCATTGGCCTCATCGAAACGGCGCAGGCGGGTGAGCACGCCCGCCAATTGCCACAGGCCCATGGATATTTCCACTACGTTGCCCATCCGGCGGCGAATCGCCACCATTTCGCGGTGCAGTGTTTCAGCCTCCACGAGCTCATTCATATCCATCGCATGGATTCCAATCACATGTAATGCATGGCTCTCCATCCACGCGTTGCCGCTCTCACGTGAAAGTGCCAGGCACTCGTAAATGACGTGTAAGCCCTCTTCATCGTGCGGGTTGATTCCCAGAAGTCCGGCTCCCAAACTATATTTGGCAAGGGCGATACCCGGCACATCCTGTGCCGCGCCGAAGTGTACCAGCGCCTCTCTGCCAACCTCAACCCATTCCTCAAACGACCAGAGATGCCCATTGATGATCTTACACGTGTAGACGCCGCCCAAAACCGACGGCGGCATGTCGGGCTTCTTGGCAACCCGCGCTTTCAGTATCCAGGCGCGGGTCTCGGCAAGATAGCGCGTGGCGATGAACCAGAAATACATGAGCGCTTCAACCAGTTGGCAGCCGATTAATGCGTCGCCCAACCCGTCGCCGGCAGCATCAAAGCTCCAGGTCAGCGCCTCGCGAAAATTCGGGTAATCGCGTTCGAGGCGCTCGTGCCAATATAGTTGGGCATGGGATCGAATCGCCCACATTCCCTCGCGTGCCAACGTTAGAAAGGCTTCGGCATGCGAACGTTGGGTGGCGCTCAAATGACCTTGCTGCCGCAATTGCTCCAACGCAAACTCGCGAATCAGTTCGAGCAGGAGGTAGCGCAACGTGCCATCGGACTGTTCGACCACGCGCACCAGATTTTTGTCCACCAGAGATTGGAGATTTGTAGACAGCGATGGCTGACTGGTTAAATTTTCTCGTGCAGATTGAGCTTCACTGACAAACGCAATCTGCTCAATCTCTGCGCCGCCAACAAACGCGCCAAGCGTGCGCAAAACCTGCTGTTCAGGCACGCTCAGCAGGTTGTAGCTCCACGCAATGGCGTTGTGCAACGTTTGGTGCCGCGCGGGCACATCTCGCGGCGCGTCGATCAGCACGCTCAGGCTGCGCTGTTCGGTCAGGTTGGTGAGCAAGGCCGCAGCCGAGAATTGCCGCACGCGCGCGGCGGCCAGCTCAATCGCCAGCGGCAGGCAATCCATGCGGCGGCAAATATCGGCCACAATGGGCGTGATGGCATCGTTGACCTGAAAGCCCGGCTTCACGGATCGGGCTCGGTCGGTGAACAACGTGATCGCGCTGCCCAGTTCCAGGGGTTCGACGATAAACACCTGCTCGCCGGTCAGTCGCAACGGCTCGCGGCTGGTCGCCAGCACTTTCACCTTCGGTGCCGCCATGAGCAGTTCCGACACCACAGTCGCACTGTCGAGGACATGCTCGAAGTTGTCCAACACCAGCAACACTGATTTGTTGGCGAGGAAACGCTTGACCGAATCGAGCAGCGGCATGCCAGGCGATTCGAGCACATCCAACGCTTTCGCGATGGCCGGCACCACCTCATCAGCATGGCGTACCGGCGCAAGTCCGATGAAACAGGCTCCGTGGGCGAAGGCATCGGCTCGCTGTGCGCCTGCTTCAAGCGCCAGCCGGGTTTTGCCGCTGCCACCCGAGCCGGTCAGCGTGATCAGCCGAGCCGCTTGCAATCCGTGTGCAAGGTCAGCGATTTCGTGCTCGCGCCCGATGAACGACGACACCGAGGCCGGCAGGGTATAGCGAATCGTTGAAGGCTGTAAATTTAAAACTGATGCAGATTCGGTTGCCGGACGCAAGGTCTGGATTAATGTGCGCTCCACTGGAATTCCAGCATAGAGCGGCGGCAATTGAGCCGCGGCCAGCAGCGCATTCGCCTCATCCAGCGTGTGCATGGTGCCTTCGTCTCGCAAAATCTCGATCAGGCGAATGACTCGATCGCGACCAGACGGGCCGGTGAGATCCTTCTTGCCCTGCGACATGCGCACCAGCACGGCTTCATCGTAGCCGATGCGATGGGCGAGGCGCTCCTGAGACAAGCCGGGCTTGCGCCGCCGGTATTGTTTCAAAAGCTCCCCAAATGGATGATTCAGCCGTCGTTTTTCCTGCATGGTCTGGTCTGCGGCCTGCCCGCGATATCAAAACAACGAAATCCGAAAAGTTGACAGAGTTGTCAGCTTTTCATGTCCTCATCTCACTACAGTGTTGGCGAGTTTAGCTGAACAACCTGCTAAACAATTACTCTGGAGGATCTGTAATGAAACGACGAGGATTTCTGACCGCACTAGTATTGGCCACCGCTGTGACTGTCGCTGGATTGCCCGGCGCGCAAGCCGCCAACCCAGCACCCAAGGGCCAGCGCCCGCTCAATATTGCCCAGTTCGATGCCGCCATCAAATCCATCAGCACAGCCCGCGTGGCCGAGCTGGATAAGGCATTGACAACGGCCACGATCCCGCAGATGCAACAGCTCTTTCAACAGGGCAAGCTCACCTCCGAGGAGTTGGTGAAGTATTACCTGTGGCGCATCCAGCGCTACGATTTGAACAAACTCAACAGCGTGACCGAGCTCAACCCCGACGCGCTTGAGATTGCCAGACAGCTCGACGCCGAGCGCAAGGCCGGCACCGTGCGTGGGCCGCTACACGGCACGGCCGTGTTGCTCATCGATGTGATCGGCACCGGCGACAAGCTGCACAACACAGCCGGGGCGCTGGTTCTGGCCGAGGCCAAATCTGATCGGGATGCATTTGTGGTCAAGCGGCTGCGCGAGGCCGGCGTCATCATTTTAGGCAAGACTGCGCTGACGGAGTGGACGGGTTTCATCGCCTATAACCAGGTGCAGGGTTATAGCACGCTTGGGGGTCAGGTCGCCAATCCCTACAACAAAAAGACCGACCCGTGGGGATCGAGCACCGGCTCGGCCGTGGCGACGGCGGCTAACTTCACCACCTTTGCATTGGGCGAGGAGACTTTTGGCGCGCTGACAACGCCGGCCGTGGCCAATGGTGTCGTCACGCTCAAGCCCAGTATGGGGCTGATCAGCCGCGACCGCCTGATTCCAAACCTGCCGGCCCACGACACCATCGGGCCGATGACGCGCAATGTGACTGACCTGGCGTTGGTGACTGAGGCGCTGGTGGCGGCCGATAGCAACGACCCCACGACCAGTGCGGCATCGACTGCCCAGAAGGATTTTGCGCAAAACCTGGATGCAAACGGGCTGCGCGGCAAGCGGGTGGGACTATTGCCGCCGGCATCGCCGGCCGACAAAGCCATGCACGACAAGATGACTCAAGTGTTAAAGCAACTGGGCGCGCAAGTGGTGCCGTTGCCCAAGCAGCCCGATCTCATTCCCGCTGTGTTTACTGAGCTTGATCCCATTAACGCCTACGGATTCAAGACTGGCGTGGAGCAATATTTGAAGGACACCAACGCGCCGGTGAAGACGTTCAAGGAAATCGTCGCGTTCAATGATCAAGACCCCAAGACGCGCGTCTACTATGGCCAGGAATATTTGCAGATGGCAGCCACCCTGACCATGACTCAGAGCGAATACGACAGCGGCTTGCAGGCCTTGAACGCGAAGATGCAAAAACAGATTGATGACCTGCTCACCGGCAACACGCTCGACCTGATCGCCGGCACACATCTGGCCCTGCCTTTCGCGCTGTATTACGCGGCCGCTGGCTACCCCGCCGTTGCCGTTCCAATTGGCTATCGCGCCGATGGCTCACCAATTGGGTTTGTGCTCACTGCCAAACGCTTCGATGATGCCAAACTGATTAAAGCCGCTTATGCATTGGAGCAGCAGATGAAAGCGTGGCGTGCGCCGAACTTGAGCAAGTGGAAGTGATGAGCGGAAACATGCGCGAAAGCAACCTTGCATAGCCTCAGTAGTTAAAAATTTCGCTGCAACCACTCACCCAAATCAGGCAGATTTTGGACAGAATGACAAAATAGACCCAGAAAGAGTCCTAAACAGGGCCCTCCATTTTGTTAATTCTGTCATTCTGTCCAAAATCCGTTCCGGATCTGTTGCACATTTTCATCTACTAGACGTTATCGGGAATAATTTATTACGTTGTCGTAGGGGCGCTGTCAGCATTGGTGCACAACTTGAATTTGAGAGTAGGGTGGGCGTGGGCTCGGTAGTGCGGGTGGGGCTTGCATAAATGGTCTTTTCTTCCCAACCAGCGATGTCTGATTTAATCAATTCTTTACTGAGCCTTGCATAGTTCGGTTAAGTTTTCAAAGAGCAAAGGTGCTGGAGAAAGGGCTTTTTCTGTGATGAATGTCCATCTTTGGCGATGCAGGAAAACTTGACTTATCAATGCAACGCTCAGTAGATGCGACAAAAAGTGGAGGATAGGCATGACCAAGCGAGTTGCAATAGGAATTGCAACTACTGATGCTTGATCAATGAGTATCCGAATATGTCTTTTGAAATAGGCCTATTTGCAGTGTTGTGTGCGGTCATGATTTGTTCAAGTGTCAGTAATTGGGTGATGTCCCTTTAATGAGGCACGACGGTTTTGCCACTCGCAAAGCGCTTGTTTTCCAGTGCTTGCTAACGCAGAAAATGGCCGTGCCTCATTAAAGGGACACCACCTTTATGTCTGGCGCAGCCTGTTATTGCGCCAATTTGACCGAGAAATTTTTGAATTTGGAATTGCATGGTCTACTCCACCTTCTACACACTTCTGCCGAGTGCGCACCATCGTAGACAGACCTGTATGCAATGCTCCTGCTATGGCTTCATCAGTTTGGCCTTCATCCGCCAGAAGCAAGATATGCACCCGATTCAACTTCCGTCCTCCGACTTTGCCTTTTTTGATCACGCCTCGCAACTGGTCTCGCTCTTCATCGATCAAATTCACGATCCATTTCTTGACTGTCATCTTTGGCCTCCTGCAACCATTTTCGTCGCAGTGGCCTTACTATTCAATTCGTCTCTGGCTGACTACTAGGCGATTCCTGTTTAATTCAGGAGAGCCGTTTTCCAATGGTGGCGCGGACCCCATCGCGCTCAGGCCGGCCGCCAGCAGCAGGGGAAAGGCCAGTTCAATGCTAAAAAAGCTGTTGTCGACCAGACCATGAGCCACCATCTCGGCGGTCAGGCCCAGAAAAGCAATGGCCAGCACGCGTTGAGACGGGTTTGTCCCAACACGGCCACGTCGCATCGCCGCAAAATTACGCACCAAACCGATCATGAGGCCGATGCCGGCCAGCAAACCCAGCGTGCCGAGCCGGGTGGCAAAATCCAGCACGATGTTGTGCGGGTGCGAGAGATTCGGCTCCTGCCACGCGGCCGGAAGAATATAAAAGCTGCGATAGGCATACAGGAAGTTATCGGGGCCGACGCCGAGCAGGGGATGGTCGGCCCACATGCGCAGCGCGCTTTGCCACAGGTTTAAGCGGAAGAAGCCGGTGCCGCGCTGCAAATCCAGTGCCGTGGACAGGCGCGTGTTGGCCAGAAATGGAATCGGCGCATCGCTCAGGAGCACGGCAAAGCCTGCGATGACAATGGCCAGGATTGCGATGGCCACCCAACGCCAGCGCCGGCCGGTGAACCAGCACACCGTGGCCACCGCCGCCGGCAATCCCAGCAGCAAGGCACCGCGCGATTGACTGAGCAGCAACGCCAGTGTGACCGGCAGCAGTGCCAGCGCATATAACAGCGAACGCGGGTCAGGAATGCTCAGCGGATGGCGCAGGCCTATTTTGGTGAGCCAGGGCTTTTGCCGCAACAAGGCCACGGCCAGCAGCACCGGGAAGGCGCGCCCCAGATACAGCGCGTCGTTATTGGGTGAGCCGAACACACTCTTGATCCGTGGCAAACCAAACTCGGCAATCACACGGTCGCCCCGCACGTAGTTGAACAGGCCGATGGCGGCGACCAGGGTTGCGCCGGCCACAAAGCCATCGACGATGTGCCAGCGTTGCCGCTCGTTCAGGTTGCTGGTGCGCAGGATGAAATACACTAGCGCCGCCTCGCCGATGACCACGCGTAACTCGCGGAAGGCCTCGACCTGAAACTCGGCTTGCAGCGATGATGCCAGCGACACCAGCACCAATGCCACAATACTCACATCAAGCAGCGACAGCGTTTTGAACCCGGTGCGAATGCGTTGGACGGCCTGAGGCAACATGGCACGCGGCCGTGGCATCGGCCGCGTGTCCAGCCACGGCCGCAACGTCCATAGCTTCGCCCACAGCCACGACACCGCGCACATCACTGTCAGCAACTCCACCATCGAGAACGAGCGCTCGAACAACCGTTGCGGCTGCAGGTAGAAGGGGATGAAGAATGCCAGCAGCATCAACCCCAGATCGAGCCGCAGCAGCACCAACACAAACAGCGCCGCCAGCGCGATCAGGCTGAGCACATACACTGGCGACCAAAACGCCACGGCTGAGGCCAGCGCACTGATGACGAACGGTGCCGGCGTGCCCAGGTTGCGGTAGGCCGAGGCGGCATCTTGCGCCCAGGTGAGCGATGCCGCCACCCAGGTCAGCAAGCCGATCAGCGCGGCATGCCATGGCAAAATGCGCACCTTGTCTTGCAGGCGCAGCCGCATGCCGGCAAAGGCCGTGCGCCAGTGCGCGCGCGGTGCCGCCCACACCAGCCCAATCAAACCAGCCAACCCCAGCGCGGCCAACAAACCACTGGCGATGCTCAAGGGTTGCTCTGGCGTGCTGAAACGCGAGCTCCATCCCACCAGCCCCCACAAATTCCAGCCTCCATCGAGGGTGATCTCGGCCACATGCTCGCCGGGGCCAAGACCGCTGGCAACGGGAATGGTCTCGATGCGCGGCGTAAAGTCGGCGCTGTTCATGATGAGATAGGCACCGCGCGGCTCTTGCGGCAGCAGATTGGCGGGCTGGCCGTCGATGCGGACGAAGGTGTAGGCGCGGTATTCGCGGCCGGCGCGCCGCACCGTCAGCGCGAACGCATCGCCCTTGAACGGCACGGTGACTTTGGCATCCTGCTGCTGGGGAATGTCCGCGCCCAACTCGCTGAAGCGCCAGCCGTCAGTAAATTGGGCCTGAGGGTTGGGTTGATAGCAGTGCTTCACTTCCAGTGGAATCGCGTTCATGGCGTCGGTTTTGTCGCGCACCAGATTCGGGTCGAGATATTGCTTCATCAGCCGCGGCGGCAACCCACACACGGCAAAGTTGTTGCCGCGGGGGGCCAGCCCGGCATCGCGAATCGCCTGGGTCAGGGCTGCCAGTGCCGGCCGTGGTTGACCTTGCAAGGTCAACAGTGCAAAACCCCATTCGGCGTTCCACTTCGGGTCGTTCTGACGCGGGCGCGGCTCCAGCCCATCGACGAACATCGCGCCCATCCACGGCCAGTCGTGGGCGGCGCGGCCAATGGCTTGCTGCACGAATTCGGCTTGTTGCTGCTCCGTGGTGTTGCCCCAGATCGAGGCCTCGCCGACCCAACCTGGCGGCAACGCGTTCCAGCCGAACTCGGTGGCCCAGATCGCTTTTTGCCCATCGCCGTGAGCCTCCATCACCTCGCGCATCAAAATGACATGCGAGAAGTTCAAGGTGTTGGCATTGACGCGGGTGTCGAGCGGCGAAATCTCGAAGCCGTAGGGCTTGGCCGCCACCACATCAAAAGCATCGTGCCCGCCGAGTTGATACAACCGGCGCAGGAACTCCTGCGGTGCCAGATTCACCTGATTGGCCTCGACGGTGGGGGCCAGCGCCGCCAGCACAATGCGCGCCTGCGGGTTCACGGCGCGAATGGCATCGCCGACCGCAAATAGCAATTTGAGATACGCGGCCGGGCTGATGAGATTGTTGCCCCAGCCGCTGGAGAGATTGGGTTCGTCCCAGATTTGGTAGGCCAGGATTGGGGGAAGGGGGAAGGGGGAAGGAGCAAAGTCCCCTTCCCCCTTCCCCCTTCCCCCTTTTTCATAACGCTCGGCAAACGCCGTTGCAAAACGGGCAAAGGTATCGAAGTCGGCTGGCGGGGTGCTTTCGGGTGACGGGGCCTGGATCGAACCTGAATCGGGGCGTGCCCATTGGGGGGTGGTGATCAGCACGGCCAGCACCTGTATCTCGTGCTGTTGGGCCGCCTGGATCACGCGATCGCTGGCCGACCAATCGAATTCACCCGGCTTCTTTTCAATATCGGCCCAGCGAAATTCCTGACGCACATAGCGCACACCGCGCTGTTGAAGGTCGGCCAATCGCGCATCCAGCACATCAGGGGTGTACGTATCCAGCGGCGCATTCACGCCGATGCGCAATGAGTCTGCCCCCCTGATGGGCAGTGGAAAGCCGCTGACGGTGCCGCGAGTTTCGGCCCGGCTCGCCGACTGAACGGCATAGGCCAGCGTCAGGGACACAACCAGCACAAGGAGCGACGCCACCGACAGAACGCGGGAGCCGTGCGTAGAAAAGCGCAAACGCATGATGTCGCTCAATCTTAGCTGAGTGCGGCGCTGAGGACAGCGCGGCATGCGTGGGCAGGTGAATGGCGTCGCGTCTTCGCGAGACGTGAAGCGTATTGAGCTCGGCCATTGGCCTATGAATCCAACTGCCGGCCCACCACCTTACCACTCGCATCCGTGCTGGCGCTCACGCTGCTCAACTGATCACTGTGCAAGTAACTCAGCACGCCGGCCTCGCGCACGGCCACCCGTGACGCGCCAAAGTAATACGTCTTGGTTGCTTGCACCCCAGCCGTCATCGCCGTTCGGGTCACGGCGTTGTTCACGTGATCCCAAGCCACCAACTGCCACTCGTAGAAATGAGTGTTCGGCAACACTCCTGCGTCGTAACTCGTCGCCGTGCTTTGCGTCAGCACCTGCGTTCGGGTGATGCCGTCTACGAGAACAAACAGGTCGTAGCCGCGCACGCCGGCCCCGTCATCCATGGCGTTCCACTGCACCACCGCCGGCTCGCCGTAGGTCTTGATTGGCGCGCTGAATCCCAGCACCGTCGGCGCAGTCACATCTCGCAGCACTTGCACGCCGGCCACCCGGCCATTGCCGCTGCGGTCGTTCACGCTAATAACGGTCAACTGGTTGAAGCTGCTTGCGGCTGTGAAACTGTAACTCCACTCGGCCGCGACGCCCATCGCACCGCCGTAGATCATCGGCCCACCGGCACTCGTCGTGGCCGGCCAACTCAAGGTGTCCAGGCCAGCCAAGCTGTCGCCGGCATCTACCGTCACCGTGAAGACACCTATGCCGAGGCCATACCAAACCTTCGGTGTCGGTGTGAGCGCGCTCCAGCCATACGGCGAGGTCGCCGCCAGTTGCGTCACCGTCAAGGTCGGCCGCACACTGTCGACGATCAACACTTGCGGCGCACTGAAGCCGGTGTAGCCGGCCGTGTCCATCGCTCGAACCGTGGCACTGAACACGCCGTCCATGCTCACCGGTCCCACCGACCGCTGCCACACTCGTGTTTGGCCGATGCTCGTTTC
>Ga0105046_10005776_pt1 | contig 19555 bp, 15 predicted proteins | sample MAT03_FD_78385 | JGI IMG/M metagenome (GOLD analysis project Ga0105046, IMG submission 78385) | Freshwater microbial communities from Lake Fryxell liftoff mats and glacier meltwater in Antarctica - MAT-03 (megahit assembly) | ecosystem: Environmental > Aquatic > Freshwater > Ice > Liftoff... | reverse complement strand
TGCCCGCCGCCTGCGCCACGGGCGTGTGGCTGGCCGGCATGCCGCTGCGCGAGGTCGTCGGCGGCTTCCCGGTGAACATCCTGGTGCTGCTCGTGGGGGTCACGTATTTCTTCGGGATCGCGCAGGTCAACGGCACCGTCGACCGCGTGATTGCCGCCGTGCTCGCCCGCACCGGTACCAGCCAGCCGGCGTTGCCCGTCGTGTTCTTCGGCCTCGCGGCCGTCGCATCGGCCATGGGATCGCCGCAGGCTGGCCTGGTGCTGGCGCCCATTGGCATGCCGGTGGCCCGTCGAGCGGGCATCGACGCCACGCTCATGGCGATTGCAATCAACTCCGGCATCAGCGCCGGCGCGTTCGCCCCCACGAGCCTCTTCGGCATCGTGACCTACCGCGTCGCGCGCCAGGCCGGCATCGCCCTCGATCCGTTCACGCTGCTCGGCGTGGCCAGTGCCGCCAATGTCGCGCTGCTCGCCGCGGCCCTTGCGCTCTTCCGCCGTCCGCCCGGCGCAGCGACCACCCGCCCCGCCGGCGCGGTCAGGCCCGAGGTGGACGCGAGGCGTGGACCGGAACGCGCGCCGCCACTCTTGCCCCTCCTGCCGGGACAGATCGCCACGATGGCCTGCCTGGCAGGCCTCGTCGTGAGCATCATCGTCTGCGCCCTGCTCGGGGTCGAACCCGACATCGGCGTGACCGCGCTCGCCTTCGGTGCGGTACTGACCGTCATCGATCCCACGCTGGGGGCGCGCGCCTTCGCCAGGATCGACTGGTCGTCGGCGCTGGTCGTGGGCGGCATCGTCACCTTCGTGGCCGTGCTGCAACGGCTGGGCTCGGTGGATCTGCTGGGGCAGGCGGCGCTCGCGATCGGCTCGCCCATGCTGTCGGCCGTGCTCGTGTGCATGATTGCGGCGCTGGTCTCGGCATTTGCGTCGACGACCGGCGTGCTCGCGGCGCTGGTGCCGCTCGCCGTGCCGCTGGCGGCATCTGGACACATCGCGGGCTGGGCGCTCATCGCCGCGCTCGGCGTGTGCGCTACCGTGGTCGATGCCTCGCCGTACTCGAACACCGGGGCGACGCTGATTGCCTCGGCGGCGGAGGACGAACGTCCGCGGCTGCGGTCGCTGTTGCTGCGCTGGGGCATGGCCATGGTGGTGGTCGGCCCCGTGGTGCTCGTGCCCGTGCTCGTGCTGTTCAGCCGCTGGTAGTTACACGTCGAAGAAGACGGTCTCGCCTTCGCCCTGCACGACGATGTCGAACTGATACTCGGAGGCCGCGATGGGCAGCGCGGTCAACGTCGCGCGACGGTGCGCCGGGACAGCCTGCACGACGACGTCGCGGTCGTTGCCTGGGTGTCCGCCAAAGTACACGCGCGTCAGGTACTCGGTGAGGATGCCGCGCCCCAGCACGCGCACGGCGAAGTGCGGCGCATGGACGGTGCCGTCGGGATCCACGCGCGTGAGCGGCAGCACGGCGTCGAGCCGGTAGCGCCCATCGGCCGCGGTCCACACGCGGCCCACGCCGTCGAAGCCAGCCGCCCAGAACTCGAGTACGCCGTCGCCGATACCCTCGCCGGCCCCATCGAGCAGCCGGCCATGGATGACGACAGGCATGGCCGCACCGGGCCCGGTCATGGGCCCGAGTCCAGCGCGCAATCCGAGGTGCAGGTACGGTCCCACGGTCTGGAACGGCGTGAGTGCGGTCATGGTCACCCCTCCATCGGCGTCTGGTCACGCCCGCGCAGCACGAGGTCGAAGCGGTAACCGAGCGCCCAGGCCGGCTCGGTGAGCGACAGATCGAACTGCGCGATCAGCCGCGCGCGGGCGCGCACGTCCGCAATCGCGTTCACGATGGGGTCGAGCGCCAACAAGGGATCGCCGGGGAAGTACATCTGCGTGACCAGACGCGTGAGAAACGCCGGGCCGAAGAGCGAGAAGTGGATGTGCGCGGGGCGCCAGGCGTTGTGGTGATTGCGCCACGGATACGCGCCCGGCCGGATCGTGACGAAGCGGTAGCGGCCTTCGCCGTCGGTCAACGCGCGGCCGGCTCCGGTGAAGTTGGCGTCGAGCGGCGCGTCCCACTGGTCTACCTTGTGGGCATAGCGGCCCGCCGCGTTCGCCTGCCACACCTCGATGAGCGTGTGCGGCACCGGACGGCCGCCCTCGTCGAGCACGCGGCCCTCGACGACAATGCGTTGTCCCACTGGCGGGCCAGCGTGCTGACGCGTGAGGTCGTGGTCGAGCGGGCCGACGGCGTCGTGGCCGAAGGCCGGCCCGGTGAGTTCGGTCAGCGTCTGCGGCACGATCACCAGCGGCTTCAGCGGGTGGCGCAGCGCGGTGGCGCGATAGGCCGGCGCATCCGCGGGCGGGTGCACGCCGGCCTCGGCCCGGGGAATCGACGCCGGCGCAGGGCGGTTCGCCATTGCCGCTGATAGTAGCCGATGCTAGTGTCAGCCCACCTTCATGACCGCGACGCATCCGTCCTCGCCGATCGAACCCATCGCCACGGTGGGCGCGTCGTCCGCAGGCCGGGCCATCGCGGCAATCGCGGCCGCGGCCGTGGTGGCTGCGGTCATCCTGCTGGCGCCGTCGCCCGATGCCCTGCCGCCGGCAGCGCAACGTGTGGCCGCGCTCTTCGCCGTCTGCCTCATTCTGTGGGTGACCGAAGCCATCCCGATGGCGGTGACGGCGCTGCTCGCGATCGTGCTGCAGGCCGTAGCCGGCGTGGCGCCGTTGCCCGGGGCCGTCGCCGCCTTCATGAGTCCGGTGTTCTTCTTCGTGCTGGTGATGTTCGTCATCGCCCAGGCGTTCACGAACACGGGCCTCGATCGCCGCTTCGCGTGCTGGCTGCTGGTCAAGGCCGGCGGCTCCACGCACCGCACGGTGCTGCTCTTCATGGCCGGCACCGCGGCGTTGTCAACGGTCGTGTCTGACGTGCCGTGCTGCGCCGTGTTCATGGCGGTGGCCCTGGGCCTGTTCGACAGGATGGGCCTGCGACCGGGCACGTCGCGCTTCGCCACGAGCCTGATGATCGGCATTCCCATCGCGGCGCTCATCGGCGGCGTGGGCACGCCGGCCGGCAGCTCGATCAACATCCTGGGCCTGACCTTCATCGAGCGCTACGGGCAGGTGCGCGTGCCGTTCGTGCACTGGATGGCCATCGGCATGCCGATGGTGGTCGTGCTCGTGCCGGTCGCCGCCAGGGTGATTCTGTGGTTCTATCCGCCCGAGCTCGACCGCATCGAGGGCATCGACTTCCGCGCGGAGCTCGACGCGATGGGCCCGCTCTCGTCAGGGGAGTGGAAGGTGCTGGCGTTGATGTCGACGATGCTGGCGCTGTGGATCGCCAGCTCGTGGATCCGCGCGATCGACGTGGTGGCGGTGGCCATCCTGGGCGCCGCGGCGATGTTCCTGCCGGGGATGCGGTTGTTCCGCTCGTGGCAGGAGGCCGAGCGCGGCACCGCGTGGGACACGCTGCTGATGATCGGCAGCGTCACGTCGCTCGGCGCGGTGTCGGCCAGTTCGGGACTCGCGCAGTGGCTCGTGGACGCGTCGCTCGGCGGCATCGACACGTGGTCGACCGGGGCGGTGCTGGCCGCGGTGAGCGCGTTCATCGTGGTGATCCACCTGCTGGTGCCGGTGAACCCGGCGATCATCGCCGCCATGGTGCCGCCGATCGTGCTGCTGGCGACCTCCACCGGTCACAACCCGGCGCTCTACGCGCTGCCGGTCGTGTTCACGGCGTCGTGCGCGTTCTTGCTGCCGCTCGACGCCGTGCCACTCGTCACCTACGGCAAGGGCTACTACCGCATGTTCGACATGTTCCTGCCCGGCGCCGTAATCAGCGTGGCGTGGGTGGCCCTGCTGACCGGCCTGCTACTGACCCTCGGGCCGATCCTCGGCCTGCTGTAGCCCGCGGCAGGTCGCAGAACCTGCGCCGTTACGAATGACTAGCGCTTGGGCGGCAGGAGCAGCCACTCCTGCCCGATGTCGCCGATGGGGGCGCCCGGTGGCGCCAGCGCGGCCGGCACGATCTTGGCGGGATCGGCACTGGGCCGCTCCAGGAAGCGCTTGATGTCGGCGGCGAGCAGCATGCGCTGCGCGCGGTCCGACTCATTGGCGGTCGCGGCGGTGGCGCGCATGCGCGTGGCCAGGCTCTGCAGCTTCAGCGACGCAAGCGCGCGCACCTGGCCGTTCGGGGCCGACATGGCCAGCCACTGCACGCGGTCGACGAGCACGCGCTCGGCGGCCCGCCGCACCTCGGCTTCGTAGGCGGTGGCCGTCGGCGCGTCGAAGGTGGCCTTGATGAAGCGGTCGATCACTTCGCCCAGGCCGGGCAGCGCCTGGTCGACGGCGTGCTGCGCCACCATGCGCGAGGCGCGGCCTGGCTGCAGCACGAAGCCGATGGTGACATCGGCAGCAATCGTGCCTGGGCTGAGCGGATCGAAGCCCTCGCCGGTGGTGCGCGGGAACAGCTCGCGGTGCAGACCGAAGCCGGGCGGACGCGGTGGAATCGCATCCAGGATCCTCTTCGGCACCGTCAGCTCCGACGGCTTGAGCGTGCCAGCCAGCGCCTCGAGCGCCTTGCGCTGGTTGGCCGCGGTCTCCCACTTCACCGGCGTGCGGCCGTCGCCGCGCATGGCGTAGACGAAGTCCTGCCCGCCGATCATCGACGACGCGGCCTCAACCGCATAACGGTGATACATGTAGATCGGCACGAGCGGCTCTTCGATGGTGGCCATGGCCGCGCCCGTGCGAATCGTCTTCTCGCCGATGCGGTCGAGCGCCGCCCGGCGCACCTTCATCAAGCGGTTCAGCTCGTCGGCCTGGTTCGCGCCGTTCGACCACTGGTCGGTGCGCGGGTGGATGTCGGTGTCCTGGTTGGTGAAGTAGCGCAGGTCCTGCGTCCAGGCGTCGTCGATGATCCTGGTGAGCGCGGCCGCGTCTTCGGTGGCGCCGCCAAACTGCCGGTAGCCGAAGTTGATGGCCACCTTGTCCCAGTCGCCGATGCGCGCTTCGTACGCCTTCGACAGGTCGATGGTGCCGTCGGCCTTCAGCTCCTCGAGCGGATGGGGGTAGTCCATCACCGAGATCCAGCCCTTGCTGCTGTCGTAGTAGTTGTGGCCCAGGCCCAGGGTGTGGCCGATCTCGTGCGCCGAGAGCTGGCGGATGCGGGCGATCGCCGTGTCGTAGAGAATCGACGGCCGCTCGGTGCCGGTGTCGTAGGGCGAGAGCAGGCCTTCGAAGATCATGTAGTCCTGGCGGTCGCGCAGCGAGCCGAGGGTGACTGTGGCCTTGATGATCTCGCCCGTGCGCGGGTCGGCCACGCTGCCGCCCGAGCTCCAGCCGCGGGTCGAGCGATGCACCCAGTTGATCATGTTGTAGCGGATGTCCATGGCGTCGGCGCCCTCGGGCAGCACCTCCACCTTGAAGGCATTGCGGAAGCCGGCGGCCTCGAAGGCCTGGTTCCACCACATGCCGCCCTCGATGAGCGCCTTGCGCACGTCTTCGGGCGCGCCCGAATCCACCCAGTAGCGAATCGGCTCCACGGGCTCGCTGACGGCGGCGCTCGGGTCCTTCTTCACCAGACGGTGCCGGCGCAGATAGCGGAACACCATGGGCTCGCCGATGGCGATGCTGTAGTCGACGAAGCTCAGGCCGCCGTAGCCGGCGCGCGGGTCGTCGATGCGCGGCGTGTAGTTGGCGTCGGGCAGCGCCACAAGCGACACGTGCTCGCGCAGCGTGACCGAATCCGCCGTAGGCGTGACGCTCGCCACCGTGCCGCTGAAGAGATTGCCGCCGAAGCCGCCACCGCCACCGCCGCCACCGGATGCGCCGATCGGCGCGGGGCCCTGCTGCGGGCCGAGCCCGCCGCGTCCGGCCACGGCGTCGTTGCCGAAGGTGAGCGTCATGTCCACTTCGGTGTTCTTCGGGAAGCCCTTGGTGTTGGGCAGATAGAAGGCGCTGCGGTTGCGATCGACGCGGTAGTTGCCGGGACGCAGGCCGCCGGCGGCGCCGTGGATGTCGCGCAGGAAGAAGTCGGTGGCATCGACCAGCAGCGCGCCGTTCGACTCGGCGGCAATCGCGAAGCCCCACAGAATCGACGTGGCGAACGAGTCTTCCACCGACTTGCGCTCGAGCACGTTCGGGCTGCTCGAGCGGAACGACTGGTTCCCCTGCACGAGCATCACGCGCGGGCCGACGCGCTGGAACTTCACGATCTTCCCCTGGCCACCCTGGCCGCGGTCGAGCCCGAGGTCGTTCGACCCGAGGCCGGCCGACAACCCCGTGGACATCAGGAACTCGGTATCGAGGCGCGGAATCTCGAGCAGCATCGCGCCCGCGCGCTCGTCCCAATACAGCGGAAAGTAGCCATCGATCTTTTGCAGGCCGGCCGTGCGGTCGGCCACCGAGGCCAGGGGACCGGGCCGCGCCGGGGCGGACTGCTGGGCGCCGAGCGACGCCACCGTCGCCAGCATCGTGACAAACACGGACACGGACACGCTCAATCTCGACATCAGGAAATCCTCGCGCCGTCATTCTACGTCGCTGCGCGACCGGCTCGAATCGCGAGTGACGATGCCACGGATGAGGCTTCGTCACGCATTGGCGAGTCTGGCCCGCGTCCTCCGCCCGTACCGTCGTCCGCCCCAGGCGTGTCGCCGGACCGGCGGGAAAGGCGCGCCGGCGCCGGAGCTTTGGCGTATCCTCCGAATGGCCCTCCCCGGGGTAGTCCCCGGACCCGGGCCATGGAGGTCTCTGAAATGACACGCAACATCCTGATGGCCCTGGGAACACTCGCGGTAGCGTCCAGCGCATTCGCGCAAGCCAATCCCGACGTCGACAAGGCCCTGCTCGCCGCCCCGCGCACCGCGCGGGAAGCCACCGCCGTAATCAAGTGGAAGGCCGACGGCACCTACGACACGCTCAAGCCTGGCACCAACAAGCTGGTGTGCTACGACCAGTCGGCGCAGCCGACCGAACAGCCGTTCTCGGTGCAGTGCACCAGCGTCGAGAACCTGAAGCGCGTCGCGCAGAACAAGAAGTTCGAGTTGGAACCAGACCGTGAGAAGCGCACCGCCGCGGTGGCCGCCGCCGACAAGGACGGCACGCGCGTGAAGCCGGAATACGGCTCGGTGTTCTACAACATGAGCGGCGCCGATCAGGCCACCGCCCGCGCGCACATGACCATCGCCACGCCCGGTGCCACCACCGCCAGCACTGGCCTGCCCGACCACAACAAGCTGGGCGGCGCCTGGATCATGGGTGCCGGTACTTCAGGCGCCCACATCATGGTGCCCGGCAGCTAAGTCAGTCGTTCCGAGGCCCGACGCGCCCTTCGAGGTCAGCATGGACACGCCCAGGATGGTGAGCTGCTGGCGCAGTGTGAGGACGCCGAGACAGCGTCCCTCTCGAATGCGCGGAACTATCTGGTGCCAGTCCTTGTGCCTGCAAGCCACTATCGATGCCGCCGGTGCCGGCCGCCGCCGGTGGCTGGTACTCGCTGTCTGGCGTACCCGCCGCCCTCGCGCGCGCCCGGGCGCTGCTCGAGCAATGGGCGGTGGGCCAGCACTACGAGCGCCTCACCGGCGATCGGCGCGCGCTCGAGACCAGGCAAGCCCGCCTTCGACGCCTATCGTGGTCTCCGACGATCGGCTGAGCATTTCGTGGGCCGCCGCTCCGACGTGGAGCCGCCGCGCACGATCAACTGGTGGGTCGGCACGAGCTACGACTCGACGGCCCTCGTGGAAGAGCCGCCGAAGTGAGGCGCCTACTCGTCCTTCACGCAGGTGACGAGCGACCACATCGACAGCAGGTTCACCTTCTGAATCGAGATGGGCTTGAGTTCGGCCTGGTGCAGAAACCCCGGCAGGTCGAGATCGGACACGAAGCCGATGTGCACCGTGAGCGGCGAGATGGCCGTCTCGATGCGCGACAGCACGGGGTTGTCGCTCTTGAAGTGGTTCAGGATCACAAAGCGGCCGCCCGGCCTGCACACGCGGCGCATCTCACGCACGACGGCGACCGGATCGGGCACCACGCTGATCAGATACGGCGCATAGACGATGTCGAACGAGTCGTCGGGAAAGGTCAGCTTCGCGGCGTCCATTTCCATGACGCGGCAGTTGCGCAGGCCGTTCTTGACGATGCGTTCGTGTGCCCGCTCGAGCATGTTTGGCGACAGGTCGATGCCGGTGATCTGGCAGGTGCGGGGATAGAGCTTGAGGTTGAGGCCAGTACCGACGCCCACTTCGAGCACCGAGCTGCCGGCGCCGATCGCCATCCGTTCGAGCGCCTGCAGGCGGCCTGGATGTAGCGTGGGACCGAACGTGAAGTCGTAGACGCCCGAGATCTTCTCGTAGACGCGCTCCACGAAGGCGGTCTCGACCGGCGTCGACGACAGCGCCCGCGTGGCGGCATCGCCGCCGATGATCTTGTCTGTCGGGCGCTCGGTGAACAAACCCATTCGGGAACCCCCCCCGGGCAAAGTGGGCACTATACCAGATACGTACGTTTACGTCGTTGCGCGTGGCGGCCTCGCGTGGGCCGGACCAAGCACCTCCAAGGCCCGGTCGACCAGGCCCGACGGCGTGAAGATCACGACGCCGGCAGTCATCGGGCGCAGTTCCACCAGCAGCCCCTGGGCAATCCTCGCGCCCTCGGCCAAGGCCTGCTCGGGTCCCACCGCTGCACGCATCCGCTCGACCAGCGTCAACGGCACGACGACATCAGGCACCTCGTTCGCCATGAATTCGGCGTTCAAGGCGGAATCGAAGGGCCACAGCCCGGCGATCACCGGAATCGGCAGGTGCCTGATCCGGGCCAGGAAGCGTTCGAAGGCGGCCACGTCGAAGATCGGCCTGGTCAGCGCGAACTCGGCGCCGGCCTCGACCTTGTACTCGAAGCGCCGCAGTTCCCGGTCCAGGTCGACGGCCGCCGGATTCACCATCACGCCGGCCAGCAGGGCCGCCGGCTCGCCAATCGGCTGCCCCGCCACGTCGAGCCCGTGATTGAGACGGCTCATCACGTGCGTGAGGCCGATGGAGTCGACGTCGAACACCGCCGTGGCATCGGGGTAGTCGCCGATCTTGCGCACGTCGCCGGTGATGCCGAGCAGGTTGCGCACGCCCATGGCGTGGGCGCCGAGCAGGTCGGACTGGATGCCGAGCAGATTGCGGTCGCGGCATGAATACTGGAGCAGCGGCTCGATGCCGCCGTGCTGGCGGATGAGGGCCGCCAGGGCGAGGGCGCCGACGCGCGCGCCGCCGCGGGTCGCATCCGACACGAGCACGAGATCGACGTGGTGCGCCGCCACCAGCCGGGCCGCCGCCACGGCATCTGCGGTCGCGTGGCCGCGGGGCGGCACGAGCTCCACGCCGGTCACGAAGGTGCCGGCGGCGAGCTTCGCGCCAAGCGCCGACTTCTCGGCGCGAGCCACGGGCGTGCGGGCCAGCGGCGTCTCCACCGTGATGGCTCGAAGGCTGGCTGGCACGGCCCCGCGCGCCGCGTCGGGCGCGAGCTGCTTCACGGCCAGCGCAATCTGGCGGATGTGCTCGGGGGTGGTGCCGCAGCACCCACCCACGAGGCGCACGCCGCTCGCGATGAACCGCCGGGCATACGAGGCCATGTATTCGGGCGAGCACAAATAGATGTTGCGCCCCTCGATGTCGCGCGGCTTGCCGGCGTTCGGTTGGGCCGAGAGCGGCACGTCGCACACCGCCGCCAGGCGCTCCACCGTCTCGAGCATCGGCGCCGGCCCGACGCTGCAGTTCACGCCCACCACACTCGCGCCGCGGGCCACCAGGGCCGGGCCGAACTGCTCGGGCGGCGTGCCGTCGAGGCTGTTGCCATCTTCTTCGGTGGTCACGAGCGCCACGATGGGCAGCGCGCACACCGACCGCACGGCATCGACCGCCGCGGCGGCTTCGTTCCAGTCGCGGAAGGTCTCGAGCATCAGCAGATCGACCCCGCCTTCGACCAGCGCGGCCGCCTGCTCACGGAAGTACTCCCGCGCCTCGTCGACGCCGGTCTTGCCCCAGGGCTCGATGCGCACGCCGAGCGGTCCGATCGCGCCGGCCACATAGGCGCTGTCGCCCGCGGCCTCACGCGCCAGGCGCGCGCCCGTCAGGTTGATCGCATGCACTTGGTCGCCGAGCCCGAAGCCGCGCAACTTCACGCGCGAAGCGCCGAAGGTGTTGGTCTCGATCACATCCGCGCCGGCGGCCAGATACTCCCGGTGCACGTCGCCAACCAGCGCCGGCTGCGACAGGTTGAGCGACTCGAAGCAGCGGTTGATGAAGACGCCCTTGCCGTAGAGCATCGTGCCCATGGCGCCGTCGCACACGAGCACGCGCGAGGCGAGCGCGTCGAGGAAGGGAGCGCGCGCGCGGCTCAGCGGTCCGACTGCGGAGCCGTGACGCCGTCCGGCGCGGGCACGAGCAGCTCCGACTTGTCCCACACGAAGTCGTCTTTGCTGTAGACGGACAGCTCGTAGTCCTTGCCCATGAAGATGGCGGATACGGGACAGGCTTCTTCGCAGTAGCCGCAGAAGATGCAGCGCATCTTGTGGATCTGATACACGGCCGCGTAGCGGGGACCGGCCATGACCGTGCCGTCATTCTCCGCCGCTTCGAGATAGATGGCATCGGCCGGGCAGGCCACCGAGCAGAGACCGCAGGCGACGCACTTCTCCATGCCGTGCTCGTCGCGCAGCAGCACCTGCTTGCCCCGGTAGCGGGGGAACATCGGCACTTTCTGGTTCGGGTAGTCGACCGTGATGGGCTTCCGGAACAAGTGCTTGAACGTCAGCGCAAAGCCGTTAATCAACGGACGAATCATGCCGCTCCCCTGCCGGGACCAATCCGCGCCCCCAGTAATGCAAGTGTAGCATCGGGCGTGCAGTTTCGAGAGCGTGCTGGACCCTGCGGCGGTTCGGCTACCATAAGGATTCAGGCTTGGTGGGCAACGCTCGCCGCCTGGCGCCTTTAAGTAGGGATCGAGGAGACCGCCCCGTGGACCAGTTCGAACATCGTCTCGAAGCCCCGGCCGTTCCGGACCCCGTCGCCGCGGCCGTGCCCCTCACCGGATTCGACGCGGTGCACCCGCAGCCCACCTCCCAAGGTTTCACGGCCGCGCCGGCCAAGCCCACGAGCGCCGAGCGGCTGCAGGCCTGGCACGACGAGTTCTGGGCCTGGGTGAAGACGCTGGCGTCGGCCGCCGTCTACGCCACGCTGATCGTCACCTTCGGCTTCCAGGTGGCGCGGGTGGAGGGCCTCAGCATGGCGCCAACCCTCGACGATCAAGACCGCCTGATCGTGAATAAGCTGGTGTATCGCCTGTCGTCGCCACGGCGTAGCGACATCGTGATGCTCTACTACCCGCTCAACCCCGACAAGTCGTTCGTCAAGCGCGTGATCGCCGAAGAGGGCGACCAGGTGCGCATCGTCGACGGCCGCGTCTACGTCAACGACGTGCCGCTGCCCGACGACTACGTGCCGGAGGAATACCGCAGTCACGACGACTGGGGCCCGCAGGTGATTCCCGAGGGCTACTACTTCGTGATGGGCGACCATCGGAACAACAGCTCCGACAGCCGCCACTGGGGCATGGTGCCGAAGAAGTACATCATCGGCAAGGTGCAGGTGCGCTGGTGGCCGGTACCCCAGGCGCGGGTGTTCTAGACGCCTGGCTTGGCGGTGGCCGGCTTCGAGAGCGCTTCGCCGCTCTTGCCCACGATCACGACCGAGATGACCGCCGGTTCGGTGGCGCTGGCGTTGGCCGAGGTGCTGTGCACCGAGCCGAGCGGCTCGAAGAACGACTGCCCCGCCTCGAGCACCTTGGCCGGCTCGCCGTTGATCGCCCAGCGGACGCGGCCCCGCACCACGTAGCCAAACGTCGGGCCCGGGTGCTGATGCGACGCGCTGACCGCGCCGGGCGGATACGTGACCTCCAGCATCGTGCCCGTCCAGCCGTCGAACGGCGCGGCGAGCGGATGCGCGCCGAGTGGCTTGGACGTGGTGGCGGCGGCGGGGGCCTGTCTGGCCGCGGCGGCGGTGACGCCGAGCGTCACGGTGCCGGCGAGGGCCGTTAGTCCTGCCTGAAACAACTCTCGACGATCCATGGGCGGTAACTCCTCGAGGGGACGCTATCACGAACCCCGGCCGGCTCGTCAGCGCGCGTAGGGCACGTGCGTCTTCCACGCCAGCAGCGGACGCTCGACCGCACGCCACATGAGCGTCGCGAGCCCGAGCGTCGTCGCGGCGTAGATGGCCGCGCGCGCGAGCGGTGCGGTCGGCATCAACGACTCGGCATGCAACAGGCGCACCGCGGCGTGCACCACCACCGGCGCGAACGCGTGAATCAGATAGATGCCGTAGCTGATACGGCCGACGTAGACCAGCCACGGATGCGCCAGCAGGCGTCCCGCCCGTCCGCCAAAGCCCCCCGTGGCGTGGCACACGAGCCAGCCGAAGACCAGCCCCTGCACCAGTTGTCGCCACACCGTGACCACGGGCGGAAGCGGCCGGGAGGCATCGACCAGCGCCAGGGCGATCCACGCGAGGCCGGCGGCGCCCGAAAGCCAGCCGCGCCCGACGATCGGGGCCCGTGCGTCCCGACGACGCCACGCGTCGAGGGCCAGCCAGGCGCCCACGCCCAGCGAGTCGGCACTGCCGCCTGGCACGAGCGCCCAAAACGACTCGGTCAATCCCTGGCCCGCCGCCATCAGCCGCGCGAGTGGCCCGAGCAGCATGGCGCCACCCACGATCGCGAGGAGCCATCGGGCCGGTGCGAACAGCACGAGCCATGGCCACAACAGATAGAACTGCTCCTCCACGGCGAGCGACCAGAAGTGCGTGACGTGTCCGAGCCACTGCGCCTCGCTGGCCATCCGCACGTTCGAGAGATACGCCGCGTGCCACGCCCAGGTATCGCGCACGAGCGGCACATCGGCGAGCCAGGCCAGTGCGAGCACCAGATAGAACGCGGGAAACAGGCGCAGCGCGCGCCGCACGTAGAAGCGGGCGACGGCCGCGCCGCGGTCGGGCACGTCGCGCAGCCCGAGCAGGATGCGCGTGATGAGGAAACCGCTCAGCACGAAGAACAGATGCACGCCGGCGCCCAACGGCAGGCCGAATTGCCAGGCCGGCAGCCAGTGGGAATAGGCGACGGCCGCCACCGCCACGGCCCGCAGGCCGTCGAGCTGCGGCGAGTAGCCGCCGTCCGGCCTGCGAGCGGGGTCAGTAGCCACGCGCGGCGTCGACCGGCCACCGCACGGGCTCACCGCGATCCCACCGGCGCAGGTTGTCGATGAAGACGTCCACCGCGTCGTCCCAGTGACCGTGCCGGAAGCCCGAGGTGTGGGGCGTGATGAGCAGGTTCGGCGCCCGCCAGAGCGGCGACGCGGCGGGCAGCGGCTCGTGCGCGAACACATCGAGCGCAGCACCCGACAGCGCACCGGATTCGAGCGCAGCCACGAGCGCCGCCTCGTCCACGAGCTGGCCGCGAGCGACGTTGACGAGCCACGCGCCGGCCTTCATGCCCGCGATGCGCCGGGCGTCGAGCAGCGACTCGGTTTCACCGGTGAGCGGTGCGGCCACCACCAACACGTCGGCGCTCGCCGCCAGTTCGTCGAGGCGACCTGCGCCCCACACGGCGTGCACGCCGGGGGGGCCACCCTGTTCGGGATGACGCCGCAGGCCGATGACCCGCATGCCGAAGGCCACGCCCAGCCGTGCCACCTCCGAGCCAATCGAGCCCAGTCCCACCACGCCCAGACACAATCCGCTGAGCCGCACGGGCAGCCGCTCGCCGACGAACTCGTTCTGCGCCCAGGTCTGCGTGCGCTGCCGATCGAGCGCCAACGGCACACCGTGCGTGAGGGCGAGCAGCGTCGCGAACACGTGCTCGGCAATCGGCCCGCCCTGCACGCCGCGCGTGTTGGTCACGACGACGCCGCGCTCCGCCAGGGCGAGCAGGCAGATCGTGCCCACCGCGACCGCCGACGAATGCAGCCAGCGCAGGCGCGGGGCCGAGTCGAGCTCTTCCCCTGACAGCATCCAGGTATAGGCGACGTCACACCGCGCGAGTCCCTCGGCGCGCTCGGCCGCGGTCGTGGCATACACGAAGTCGTGATGCGGAAAGGCCAGCCGCAGGCGCTCGATCTGCGCCGCGGGAATCTGCCAGGCGGCGACCGGCTGCTGGATCGAGACGAGGATGGTCACCGCGAGCGTGGCGCTTTCCGGCGCGCGCGCGCCTCGACCGGGCGCCGGTAGTGCCCGGAGCGCCCGCCCAGTTTCTCCTCGAGCTGCACGCGCTCGATCACCATGCCCTGGTCCACGGCCTTCACCATGTCGTAAACGGTGAGCGCCGCGCCCGCCACCGCCGTGAGCGCTTCCATCTCCACGCCGGTCTGCCCCGCCGTGCGCACGCGCGCCACGATCGCCACCCCGGTGGCTGTGTGCGTGAGTTCCACCTCGATGCCGCTCAGCATGAGCGGATGGCAGAGCGGGATGAGGTCCGCCGTGCGCTTCGCCGCCATGATGCCGGCCAGGCGCGCCGCCTGCAGCGGATCGCCCTTCTTGATCCGGCCCGCCCGGATGGCCGCGCGGGCGGTCGGCGACATGGCCACGTGGCCCGAGGCCGACGCCTCGCGTACGGTGACGGGCTTGTCGCCCACGTCCACCATCCTGATGCGGCCGTCGGCGTCGATGTGCGTCAAGCGTGCGGGTCTGGGCATGCGCCCTCCTTGTGCGGGAGCGTCGAGCTTAGGTCGAGCTGTCGCCCTGAGCCAGGAAGAACGACAGGCTTTCGAGCGACACGGTGAGGTCGACGCTCTTCAGCTTGATGCCCTCGGGCACCTTGAGCGTGCCGGGCGAGAAATTGAGCACGGCCTTCACCCCGCTCCCCGCCACCTGGTCGAGCACGTGCTGGGCCGACTCGGCCGGCACGGCCAGCACCACGATGTCGATGCGCTCGCGCCGCAGCACCTTCCGCAGATCGCGGATGTCGTGGATGGGCACGCCACTGCGTGACTCGACGCCGATCTTGCCGTCGGCGCTGTCGAACATCGCCACGATCTCGAAGCCCTCGCGGCGGAACCCCGGGTAGTCGGCGAGCGCCATGCCGAGGTTGCCGGCGCCGAGCACGGCCACGCGCAGACTGCGATCGAGCCCCAGGATCTTGCGCAGATGGAGCTTCAGGTCCTTGACGTAGTAGCCCACGCCGCGCACGCCGAATTCCCCGAAGTAGGCCAGGTCCTTGCGGATCTGGGCGGCGTTCAGGTGAAAGCGCTCCGCCAGCGCCTGAGACGAGATCGTCTCGACGCCGTCGGCCTCGAGCTGATTCAGGCATCTGAGATATACGGACAGGCGGCCCGTCGTCAGTTCCGAGACCTGCTCGGAGGCGGCCTTCCGCTTGTTCGGAACATTCACAAGCCTCCTCAGGATAGGGCAAACGCGCACGGCCCGTAAAGCGTTTGCACGTGGCCGGCCGCGTCCTGCGTTACCATCCCGGCCATGGCCCAGACGACTCCCCCGGCGCGCCCCGCAGCCGACGCCCCGAAAGCCTTCACCCCGTACGTCGCGGACGGAACGTCGATGGCGGAGTTCACCGGGAAGGCGATCTTCCTGGGCGTGCTCTTCGGCCTGATCTTCGGCGCCTCCACCGTCTACCTAGGACTGCGCGCGGGGCTCACCGTGTCGGCCTCGATTCCCATTGCCGTGCTCGCCATCTCGGTGCTGAAGCGCTTTGGCGGGTCGACGATCCTCGAGAACAACATCGTGCAGACCATCGGGTCGGCCGGTGAGTCGGTGGCCGGCGGCGTCGTGTTCACGATTCCGGCGCTCATCTTCCTGGTCCCGAACGACCCGGGCTATTTCAACTACGCCAAGATCACCATGCTGGCGTTTGCCGGCGGCATTCTGGGCGTGCTGATGATGGTGCCGCTGCGCCGCGCGCTGATCGTGAAGGAGCACGGCGTGTTGCCCTACCCCGAAGGCACGGCCTGCGCCGAGGTGCTCGTGGCCGGCGAACGCGGCGGCAAGCTGGCCGGTCTGGTGTTCGCGGGCCTGGGCATCGGCGCCGTGTGGAAGTCGCTGTCGTGGACCTTCAATCTCTTCCGCCAGGAAGTGGGCCACTCGTTCGCGCGCGCCAGCCAGTTCCCCAACGCCACCATCAACGTGGACATCTCGCCCGAGTACATGGGCGTCGGCTACGTGATCGGCCCGCGCATCGCCGGCACGATGTTCGCCGGCGGCGTGCTCTCATGGCTGGTGCTGCTGCCGCTGCTCTCGATCCTGGGCGCGGCCATCCCGACCCCGTTCCCGCCGATCCATCCACTCATGATGCATCCCACCACCGGACTGCCGCTGCTCATCTCGGAGATGAGCCCCGGCCAGATCTGGAGCGCCTACATCCGCTACATCGGCGCGGGCGCGGTGCTGGCGGCCGGCCTGATCACGCTGGCCCGCACCATCCCCACGATTGTGTCGTCGGCGCGTGACGGCTTGAAGGGCATCGGCACCGGTGCCGGCGGCGTGCAGCTGCGCACCGAGCGCGACATCCCGATGACGGTCGTGATCGTCGGCTCGCTGCTGCTGGCCATCTTCCTCGCGGTCGCGCCGGGTCTGCCCACACAGGGCAACTTCCTCGTGGCCGTGCTGATCGTGGTGTTCGGCTTCTTCTTCGCCACTGTGTCGTCGCGCATCACCGGCTTGATCGGGTCGTCGTCGAATCCCATTTCAGGCATGACCATCGCCACCCTCATCATCACGTGCCTGATCTTCGTGGCGCTCGGCTGGACCGGCGACATCTACGCGCCGATTGCGCTCTCGGTGGGCGCCATCGTGTGCATCAGCGCGGCCAACGCCGGCAACACCTCGCAGGATCTCAAGACCGGCTACCTCGTGGGCGCCACGCCCATCTACCAGCAAATCGGCCTGGCGATTGGCGTCATCACGTCGTCGTTCGTGATCGGCTGGACGGTGCTCTACCTGCACCAGGTCTTCACCATCGGCTCGGCGGCCGTGCCGGCACCGCAGGCCACCCTGATGGCCACGCTGATTCAAGGGCTGCTCTCACAGAACCTGCCGTGGGGGCTGGTGCTGGTCGGCATGTTCATCTCGGTCACGCTCGAGCTGTGCGGCATCCACTCGCTGTCGTTCGCGGTGGGCTCCTATCTGCCGATCGCCACCACGGCGCCGATCTTCGCGGGCGGACTCGTGCGCTGGTTCGTGGAACGCAAGACCGGCGTGAAGAGTGAGTCCGACATCAGCTCGGGCACGCTCTTCAGTTCCGGCCTCATCGCTGGCGGATCGCTCGCGGGCATCTTGTACGCGGTGCTGGTGGGCACCGAGCGCATCGCGCCCTTCACGGCCATCGGCGACGCGCTGCCCTTCCTGCACGGCGAGAACGCGATGGGTCAACTCTTCGGCGTGGGCCTGTTCCTCGCCCTCGGCCTGATCCTCTACCGCGCGGCCCAACGCACCATCGACTAGGGCCCGGGTCCCGGGTCCCGAGTTCCGAGTTCCTGGTCCCTGGTCCCCGCCGTCAGGGCACGACGCGCACCGCGTAGCTGATCGTTTCGGTGACTGCGCCTTCGGTGGCGGTCACCTCGATCACGTATTCGCCCGGCGCGAGCGGCGCCAGTGCCAGCTCGGCGACCGACACGCGCAGCAGCAGTGACTCGTCGATGCGCTCGCTGAGCGTCACCGGCACGTTCATGGCCTGGCCCACGCGGTTCAGCAGACGCGCGGTGACCGTGGCGGTCTTCGACACGAGTGGCGTCTCGAGCACGATCCGTTCGGTGCGCCGGAAGCGGGGGTCGGCCGTGGGCGCGAAGAGGCGGCCAGACCCCGGCCCGCGGCGCGAGGCCGTGGCGGCAGAACCGAGCAGCGCGGCCGCCTTCGGCACCGTGACCAAGGTCGACGCCGTCGCCGGCACGCCGCGGGTGCCGCCGCTCGGCGTGGCCTGCACGCGAATCTGATACGCGCCGGCCGGCAGCAAGTCGCGGGCGGGATGACGCAGCGTGTAGACCCGCGTGCCGGGGTCGAGCGTGATCGTCTCGCTGAGGCGCGCGGCGCCGCGGCTGCCATCGGCGGGCTCGATCTCGACGCGCACCTGCCCGCCCTGGCTCCACTCGGGCGCGGCCGCGGTGGCGCGATCGACTTCGAGCGTGAGCTGCACGAAGCCGGCGCCGCCCGCCGCCTGCAGATAGATCGGCGCCACGCGCCGGCCCGTCGGCAGGCTCGACAGCGCCCGGTTCACGCCCGCCGTCGCCGTCGGCTTCGCCGTCGTCTGCGTGGCGGCCACATCCCCGGCCGTCGGCGCGAGATACCCGGGGCGGGCGCGCACGTCGATGCCCGGCCGCTTCACGCGCACCGTGAGCCTGCGGTAGCGGCCGTCGAGCTTCTGGTTGGTCGAGACATAGCCGAGCAGGTAGTACGAGCCCACGTCGGTGAGCAGGCGTGGCATCGCCCGCTCGATGTTCGTGTTGAGCACCACCGCGCCGTCGGTCTCTTCGGCCAACGCGCGCAGTGCGCTCTGGCGGCGCGCCAGGCGCGCGCCATCAGCAACCAGCGACGGGTTCGCCGAACGCCGGGCGGTCGCGGCCTCATCGAACACCACGAGCCCGCGCGGGTCGATCGGGTAGAAGCTCACGTTCGCCCGGTTGGCCAGGCGCGTCAGCTGCTGGAACTCCATCTCGAAGTCCTGGTTGGCGAGCAGGCCGCGCTCGCGCTCGCACGACTCGAAGCTCCGGCCGCCGACCGCGCCACTCAACGTGAGTTTGCCGCCGGGTGTTATGCCGACGTCGCCTGGACCTCCGGGCACGGTTCGCCGTCCACCCGGCGGGTCGATGGCCCGGGCCAAGGATTGATCCGGCCGCGGCGTCAGCCACCCCTCGGACAGCAGCAGCACGAAGGTGCGTTCTTCGCGCACGCCTTCGAGGTGCTCGAGCAGATCGGTGAGCGACGCGAGCACCTTGGCTTCGCGCCGCCGTTCGAGCAGCGGCTGGGCGAAGCCGGCGGTCGGGCCGACGTCGGGATAGCAGTCCTCGATCTCACGATCGCGGGGATCAGTCGCCATCATCCGCCCGCGCTCGCCCCAGTGCCAGTTGGCTCGCAGCATCTCGCCGACCGATCCGGTGCGCGGTGAGAAGGTGATGTTGCGGGCCGTGATGTCGGGCGTCATCACGCCGACCAGGTCGTCTTCGCCGACCACGCGGTCGAGCAAAGCCGACACCGGGTTCTGCGCGTGATATGAGCCTTCCACCTGCACGTGCCCCGTGTCGAGGAAGAGCACGAACAGGCGGCCATCGGGCAGGGCCGCGCGTTCGCGCGACGCGGCCACCGTGTTCGGCTCGACCCGCGCCGACTCCGGCACGACGCCCCGCGCCCGCACGAACTCGAACGACGACACCTGCTGCGGCGCGTTGTCCTCGCTCACGTCGAAGTCGGCCGCGGTGAGATCGGTAACGGCCACGCCGCCCTTGGACGCGTAGACGTCGAGGCGCACGAGATTGGCGCCGCCGCGGAAGAGCGGCTCCTGCGCCAGTGTCTGCTGCG
>Ga0105046_10005774_pt1 | contig 19555 bp, 20 predicted proteins | sample MAT03_FD_78385 | JGI IMG/M metagenome (GOLD analysis project Ga0105046, IMG submission 78385) | Freshwater microbial communities from Lake Fryxell liftoff mats and glacier meltwater in Antarctica - MAT-03 (megahit assembly) | ecosystem: Environmental > Aquatic > Freshwater > Ice > Liftoff... | reverse complement strand
GTTGGACATCGAGTCGGCGGCCCACTCGGCGAGATCTCGGTGACACCAGCCGAACTCGACAAGCTCGCCCTGGCGACGAAATCGCAGCGCGCTCAGGCCCCGGAGGCGGGCGTCGAGCTCGGGGCCCTGTAGGCCGACTGAGGCGAAGTAGCGGTTGTCGAGCAGGCTGCCGGCGAAGGTGACCTCGCGCAGGAGGTACAGCATGTAGGTCAGCGCGGCGTCGCTGACGGGTGGGAAGGCGAGCGGGCGGGGGTCGCGGTTGCTGGTGACGAGGCCGGCCGCGAACGCAGCCGAGAGCAACTTGCTGGCGAACTGGATCCGCGTGCTCATCGTCCAGCGACCGGGCCCCTGCTCGCCGACCCAGGTGATCACGCCGTCGCGTCGCACCTGCGGCCGGAGCTGGGCGTGTCGGTCGACCAAGAAGGCGCCGGTGAATTCGCGGTAGAGCGGGTCGGAGAGCTGCAGGTGCCAGTGACACAGCACGCGCCGGGTCGCCGGGTCCATCTGCGGCCAGCGCTGCAAGACCGTGAGCGCGACCGGGAACTCGGCGAAGCGGGCGCGAAAGTTGTTGATCAACACCTTGACGGTGGCGAGGCTGCGCGCGCCGAACCAGTACTTGTCGAAGGCCACGGCGGGCGTGACCGCGGCGCCCGCGACCGCCGTGCGCTGCCAGTACGCGCGGGCGTCCTCGACCTCGAGCGAGCACTTGAGCAGGCGCGTGTGGACCTTGGTGGTCTCGGCCTGGCTCACTTCGCCCCCCGGTAGTGGGGGAGCGGGTACTTCTCCGGGAGTCCCGTGAGGCCCGCGACGAGGCGGTTGACCGTCGCGTCGAGCGTGGTGGGACGCTCGCCGGTGAGGCGCCGTCCGATGGGCTCGACGACGTGGTTGGCCTTGCCGTGGGTCTCGACCCACGCGGCGAAGTTGGTGCGACTCCAGGGGGCGTAGATGACGCTTAGACCGGGCAGCGCCACCTGGGGTTGCTGGCCGGAGCGCTTGAGCTCGCGCAGGCGCTCCTCGGCGCGCTCGTCGATCTCGAAGCCGAGCCGGTACAGCGAGCACACGCCGTCAGGGTTGTTGACGAGGGCCCGCTCGCGGGCGTCCACGCGGCGCGCAGCCTCCCGCACCGCCTGAAGCACGGCCCACGGGGCAGTCGTCGGCAGCAGCCGCTGGAACAGATCGAGGCCGCCAAACTCGCTGACGAGATTGGAGCGCCACCAGCCGAGCCGTCGGTCGTCGCCGACCTGGCCCTCGCCGGCCCACGCGACGACGACCTGGGCGGTCAGCAACGCATCCACCTCCGAGGTGAGCACGGAGACGCCTTGCGTGGTCGATGCGACTGTGTGTCCGGCCATGGAAAGTGGCGTCGCCCGACGCCCCGGCGGACGACTGCGCGCACTATATCAGGCCGGAGGCGTCGGGTTCAATCCCGACCGAGGGCCTGGCGTGGTCTTCATAGCCGGTCATTGCGACGCCCGCGGGCACATCACGGCTCCACGGACAGTCGGTCACCGGGCTTTTGGGGCCTCGACGTCCCTGGGCCGAGCCACTGGTCGGTGCCGCCGTTGCTCCACCAGCTCGACGGCGACGGGCGCGCAGGCATGTTGCCGGGCCGTTGTTGCTCGCCAGGCGACGGCGGTGTTGGTCGGGTTGCCAATCCCGGCGGATGGTGGCGTGGTGTTTGGCTCACCGTTGCAGCAGTTCGGGCCATTGTCGCTCGGCGCGAGTTCCTCGGCCGCCCACCGATGCAGGATGTCGCGGGCCGGCCAGTGGCTCTCGGTGGTGACGTAGCAGCCATGGAACGAGCTGACCGGCTGACCGAGCGTCGCCTCGATGTTGGCCAGCAGTTCGGGGGTCTCGCAGCCGGAGTTTAGGTCCTGGTCGGGGTACTCGTAGGCGCAGCCGAGGAACGTGAAGTCGACGTCGTAGCCGAGGATCGCGGTCGGCACGCCGTCGGGGGCGACGATGGTCTGGGCGTCGTAGCCGTGCGCGGTGACATCGACCAGCATGGTGTCGGGGCCGGTGGTGACGTTCCAGGTGACCTCCGAGTACGAGGCCAGGAACAGCCGCACCTGCCCGGGTCGGTCGACGTGCACGTGGGCGACGCCTTCCTGGTCGAGGATCGAGTCATAGGCGTCGTAGAGGCTGACGACGTGCAGCTCGACGTCGCCACACAGGCCGGGCGGGTCGCCGGGCGGGTCGCCGCCGTCGTCCTGGCCTTCTTCGCCGCCGTCGTCATGGCCCTCTTCGCCGCACTCTTCGCGGTCGTCATCGTCATCGTCATCGCGGTCATCATCATCATCATCATCGCCACGCTCGTCGCCGCCGCCGTCGCCGCCGGAGACCGAGCGGTCGAGGGTGTCGGGGTCGGTCTGGGCGCAGGCGGACAGGGCGAGGGCGAGGGCGAGGCAAGTGGGGGGCAAAAGATGCATTGTCATGATCGGTTCCTTTGGAGGTGGTGCGGGCGCGGCCCGCTTCTCCTCGTCTCACCCGCGGGCCAGCTCCGAGTTTCCTGCGGTGCCGAGATTCATGGAAAACCGGTCAGCGTGTAGCCGTCCTCGTCCCAGCAGTCCGAGGTCACGGCGAAGTCCTCCGCGAGCGTGAACATGCTCGCGACCACGCAGCCGTGGAACGAGGCGACGGAGGTGTCCAACAACAGCTCGAGGCGGGCCAGCAGCGCTGCGGTGTCGCAGCCGGACTCGCTGGCATGCGGGTATTGGTAGCCGCAGCCGAGGTAGTCGCCGGCGACCGCGTCCAGGGTCTCGCGGGACGCGTCGGCGGGCGCCGCGGCGATCGACTGCGGCTCGTAGCCGACCGCGAGCACGTGGACGACCTCGACATCCTCGTCGGCGGTCACGGTCCAGCGGGTCCCGGAGTAGGCGGCGAGGACGATGATGTGTCGGCCAGGCCGGCTGATGTGCACCGCGGTCTCACCCTCCTCGCCGGTGGCCTCGTTGTACGCGGTATAGATGCCGAATACGTGCAGCTCGACCTCGTCGTGCGGATCGACCTCGTCGCGTGGAGCTCGCGGCACGGGCGGCGGACGGGGGCCAGAGCCGGGCCGCTCGGCGTGCGCGGTGGTCGGGGCGCCGTTGCTCGCCGCGCGGCCGCCGGTCGCCGTCGGTCCGGAGCGGCCGGTCGTCGACCAGGCGGTCGGGGACGCGGTCTCCTGGCCGGGCAGGTGGACCGGCGCGAGGTAGACCTTCGCGGGCTCGCCCGACGCTGCGGGGGTCGGTTCGGCCGCGGGGGTCGGGGTTGGTTCGCTCACGGAGGATGGCGTGGGGTCGGGGAGCTCGAGCTCGAGCTCGGGCTCGAGCTCGAGCTCGAGCTGCGATCCGTCGGGCTCGGGCGGGACGGCCGATCCGTCGGGCGGAGATCCGTCGGCGGTCCCGGGCGCGCTGCGCCGGATCGCCTTGCCCGCGCGGGTGGGCAGCTGCAGCACGCGGTTCGCCTCGGAGCCGGACAGCGGGACGACCTCGGAGGGCGAGCGAGTGAACGCGAGGAACGCGAGCACGGCCGCCGGCACGGCGAGCAGGGCGAAGCGCAGCAGCGGCGCGCCGCGGGTCGCTACCGGGGCTGCGAGGATGCGCTGCTCCAGCGCGCAGGCGGGCCGGCGATCGGCCAGCCACGCGTCGGCCTCGCGCAGCGCCTGCAGCAGCTCGGGGGACAGCGCGCCGACGCGGCGATCGTTGGCACCGGTCATGGCTCCACCTCTCTTCCCACGTGTCGGGCCAACGCATCGGTGGCCCGCTGGATCAGCTTCGAGACGTAGCCCTTCGAGTGGCCGAGGACCGCGCAGATCTCGTCCTGCGGGCGACCGTCGAGGTGGTACATCGAGAACGCGATGCGCTCCTTCGCCGGCAGTCGCGACAGTGCGTCGAAGGTTCGACGCAGCTCCTCGCGCGCGCCGTACATCGCCTGGCCGTCGTGCGCCGGCTCGTCGTCGCGGCGCAGCCAGCCGAGCGACAGCACGTCCAGCAGCCGCTCGTTGCGTAGTTTGCTGAGGCATCGGCGGGTCGCCACGACGTACAGCCAGCCGCCCAGCTCGTCGCGGGCCGCGAGGACGCCGACGTGGCGGAGCAGTTGGACGAACACCTCCTGCGTCACGTCCTCGGCGAACGCGACGCGACCGCGGCCGTAGCGGAGGGCGAGGTGATACACGAGGCCGTGGTGCTGGCGGTACGCGTCGGCGACCGCGGCGCGCAGCGGCTGGTCGGCGTCGGTCCTGCGACCGACGCGCGGAGCCGCGGCCACCGTGGCGGCCGACATGGCGATGGGCAGGTCGATCGGCAGCCGCATACGAACCGGACCCGGAACCACCCGCGGGGGGCCAGCGAGTTTCCTGCGCGCGGGGGAAAACATCGCACGACCCGGCGTGGCCGCGCAAACCCGCCGTTCGCTGCCGTCACGCTCGCCGGGCCATGGGCGAGCGCGGATGGCGGCTGGCAGCCAACGATGGCGGGCGCCTCGTGGATCAGTGCGTCGTCCGTGAGCGCCGCCACCATGAACCGCGAGGACCAGGACCCGATCCTTGCCCGGATCGCCACTCAGCGGACCCAGACGCTCGTGTATTTGGACTTGCAGCTCGTGTCGTAGCAGGGCGCGCCGGCGTTGTAGAAGCCCTGCGGGTTGCAGGGGTACACGGCGGGGTTGCACGCTTGCGCGACCAGGGAGCTCAGCTTGAGCAGCGACTGGTCGTGGCTCGACCAGGTAGCCTGGCCTTGTGGTGCGTTGCCGATGCCCATGGTCCAGCAGCACGACTGCATCGTGAAGGTGACGAGGGCGTTCTCGTTGCAGCCGGGGAAGCAGGCGCAGTTGTCGTCGAGGGCGCGGACGACGATGTCGAAGACCGAGCGCTGGCTCGCGGTGATGTTCTCGCCGTAGGCCGGCGTGCCGCCGACGAACTGCTTCGAGCACATGTTGACGTTGTACTTGCCGTTGATCCACGGGCCGAAGCCGGTGTCGACCAGCACGTTGTTGGTCCAGGCCACGGCGTACTCCTCGGTGCGCAGCAGCAGGTTCTTGGCCGGAATGGTGGCCCATCCGATGTTCTTGTAGTCGGCGGTGGCGTAGCTGTTGACGTCGCCGAAGCTGCTGGCGCCGGTGTGGATCGCCAGGCTATTCCAGGCGCGCGCGTCGGCGTTGACTCATACGCAGAGTTCTGGCGCGTACGCCACGGCCATCGCCCGCGCGGCCGCACGTCCGCTGCGCGCAGCGCCGTGCGACCTCTACACCCGATGTAAGCGCATGGGCCCGGCCGCGTCGGCCGCGAAGAGCACCTGGAACACCGCGGACTCGGCGGCGAAGGCCGCAGCGATGCCGCAATGGAAGTAGTACTCGAACATACGGCAGAAGCGATCGTCGTGGCGGGTTGGATCGAGCGAGCCGCGGTTGCGGCGGAAGTTCGCCAGCCAGCGCAGGATCGTGTGACCGTAGTGGCGGACGATGTTCTCGACGTCGAGGATCGCCAGCCGCTCGCGCTCGAGGCCGCTGGCGATCTCCGACAATCGCGGCTGGCCCGAGCCCGGAAAGATGTACTTCTGGATGAAGGGGTCGTGGTCGTTCTTGCTGCCGGCGCAGCCGATCGTGTGGACCAGGCCGCGGCCGTCCGGCGCCAGGACGCGGGCGATCGCCGCGAAGTAGTCGGCATACTCGCGGCGCGGTACGTGCTCCATCATGCCGACGCTGACGACGCGATCGAAGCGGTCGCGGATGCGGGTGAAGTCCTCGAGGCGGATCTCGATCCGACCGGCCACGCCGGCCCGCATGAGGTTCTCCTGCCCGCGCGCGCAGTGGCGGCGGCTGTTGGTCACGCCGACGCCGGTCACACCGTAGTGGGTCGCCGCGTGGATCAGCAGGCCGCCGAAGCCGCAGCCGATGTCGAGCAGGCGGTCGCCCGGACGCAGCTCGAGCTTTTGGCAGATCCGGTCGAACTTGTTGCGCTGGAGCTGCTCCAGGCTGTCGTCCGGGCGCTGCATGTAGCCGCACGAGTATGTCATCGTCGGGTCGAGGAAGGCCGCGAACAGCTCGTCACCGGCGTCGTAGTGGCGCTGCACGTTGTCCGCCTTGCTGCGCGCGAGCGTCTGCACGCGCACCCACGCGGCTCGTGCGAGCACGCGGGGGTCGCTGCGGAGCGCCTCGTCGACGCCGTTGCGCAGCAACGCGGTCAGGAACTCGTGCAGCTCGCCGTGTACGCACTCGACGTCGCCGTCCATGTACGCCTCGCCGAGCCCGAGGTTGCCGGCCGCGAGGATCCGGCCGAACACGCTGGCGTCGCGCAGGCGCAGCGTCGCCAGCAGATCACCGGTGCCTTGACCGATGGTGAAGCTGCGCCCGCCGACCTGGATCCCCAGGCGAGCGTCGCGGACGGTGCGGTCGAGCAGCTCGAGCGCGATCGACTGGGCGCCGGGGCCCGTTGCGTCGCCAGTCTCGGCCCTGTCGAAGATGCGCGTGAGCGCGGAACCAAAGGCAGCGATCGTACTCATATTCGGCGATCTCACGGGTTTCTGGCGAGCGGGCGCGGCCTGCTGCTTCGCCCCCGGAGTGAGCCGCTCGAGGCCTCGCGGCGGATCACTCGCACGCTGACTATCGAGGACAATTTGCGACGGCCCCAGCGCGCGGTTTCGCGGCGTCGGGGCTCAGCGCGCGGCGAGGCTGCGGCCGACGAGGGTCGCGGCGGCGAGGCGGTCGCGGTGGTCGGTGCCGCCGAGCGCGTCGTAGTCCTTGCCCGCGAGCGCGAGCGAGTTGACGACCCGCGAGCCGCGGCCGCGAGCCTGATCGAGGGCCCGCAGGTGCCGCGCGTAGGCCTTGAACCCGCGACCGTCGGGGTCCCAGTACGGGGCGACCTGCTGGGCCGCGAGCGCCCAGGCGTCGGCGGCCTCGCGCCACCGCTGGGCCGCCGCAAGCAGCTCGTCGGCGGCCTTCTCCTCGTCCTTGCCGGCCGGCTGGGCCTGGGCGCGCAGGTCGACGGCGGTCTTTTGCAGCGCGCTGGCGCGGTCATGCGAGCCGCCGGCGCTGGTCTCGAGGCCGCGGGCATAGGCCTCGATCACGTCGAGCTGGGCCAGCGCGCCGGCGCGAGCGATGTCCGACCACAAGGCCGAGTCCACCTCGGTCGGGATCGGGAGCTTGCGGCTCGTGCAATACTCGGCGACCGCCGCAGTGGTGTTCTTACCGAACACGCCGTCGATCGATCCGGCGGCGAAGCCGAGGCGGCGGAGGTCGGCTTGTAGACGGGCCACGTCGTGGCCGTCCTTGCCGGCGCTGAGTGTGCGGTGCAGCGTCGGCAGCGGCTGTGAGACTTCGGCGAGGTTGAGGTCGTTGGTGCGGTCGCCCATGGGCCGGCAGAGTACCGCGAGCCCGCGGGCGAGGGCGCGCGCTCGCGGTGTCGGACGCAGCAGGTTCCACGAGGCCGAATTGACGGGAGCCTCCCCGCCATGGAGGCGACACGCGAGCGGTGATAGGGTCGCCAGGATGCGGGGCGGGCTTCTTGCGGTGGTGCTCCTGGCGGCATGCGGGGCGGGCGGGTCGATCGACGGGATGTTGTCGGCGCAGGTCGACGCGTTCGACGCGACGTGGACGATGACGCCGACGCGCTGCGTGTCGGGCGAGCACGCGGGGTTCTTCGGCGTCGACCTGATCGCGGGGGACGATCAGGACACGCTGGTGCGGGTGGTGCAGGATCCGATCGAGGGGGCGTCGTTCGGGATGAACGTGCCGGGCACGGAGAAGTCGCTGTTCCTCGACGCGGGCGCGGGCTGCGAGCTGTTCGACGTCGAGGTGGTGCGCGAGAACTCGCGGGTGAACAACTACTGGAACGTGACCGGGCACGCGCTGATCGACTGCTCGACGCGGGACCTCGAGCTGCACGTGGACATCAACTTCGCGGGCTGTCACTGACGGCGGACTGCGCCAGCGACAAGCCGGACGACACCCCCGAGCACGGCGTCACTCCGGGCTCTGGTCGGTCCACGAGCCGAAGGGGTCCTCGAGGCTGGCCCACGCCGCTGGCCCGCCGCGCATCTCATCGGGACTCAGCAGGCAATGGTCGAGCGCTGCCGTGAGCGCGGGTGGGTCCAGGTGCCGGCCGATGAACACGATCTCCTGGCGGCGATCACCGACGTCGGGGTCCCAGACGTCGGCGATCTCCCGGCGGCCCTCGGCAGTTTGCGGCCACTCCGAGGTGGGCAACGCCGCCCACCACGGCCCCGCGGCGCTGAGCGTCCCGGCGACGCCTGCCTGCGACCACAGGCCCGCGTGCTGGTCGCGGGTCGCCAGCCACACGAAGCCCTTGGAGCGCAGCACCCCGTCGAGGCCGCCCTCGACCAGCGTCAGGAAGCGTCGCGGGTGGAACGGACGACGGGCGCGGTAGACGAAGGAGCTCACGCCGTAGGTGTCGGTCTCGGCGGCCTCCTCACCACGAAGCACGCGGAGCCAGCCCGGGTTCTCTGCGGCCAGGACGGGGTCGAAGAGGCCGGTGCCGACGACGCTGCGCAGCGGCACCTCGCCGTGGACCGCGACGACCTGGCGGGCGCGCGGGTTGAGGCTGCGAAGTACGGCCTGTAGCTCCGCCAGCGCCGCCGGGCTGACGAGGTCGGACTTGCTGATGACCAGCACGTCGGCGAACTCGACCTGATCGATCAGGAGATCGACGATCATACGCTCGTCGTCGTCCGACATGGCGAGCTTGCGCTCACGCAGGTCGTCGACGCTCTCGTAGTCGCGCAGGAAGTTTAGGGCGTCGACGACCGTGACCATCGTGTCGATGCGCGCCACGTCGCCGAGGCTGCGGCCGTGTTCGTCGGCGAATGTGAAGGTCTCGGCGACCGGCAGCGGCTCAGAGACGCCAGTCGACTCGATCAGAAGGTGGTCGAAGCGACCCTCGCCAGCCAGGCGGGCGACCTCGACCAGCAGGTCCTCCCGCAGCGTGCAGCAGATGCAGCCGTTGCTCATCTCCACCAGACGCTCGTCGACGCGGCTCAGGTCGGCGTCGCCGCGCTTGACCAGCTCGGCGTCGATGTTGACCTCGCTCATGTCGTTGACGATCACCGCGACCCGCAGACCCTCGCGGTTGCGCAGGACGTGACCGAGGAGCGTGGTCTTGCCGGCGCCCAGGAAGCCGGACAGGACCGTGACGGGCAGCTTGTCGGATGCGGACCGCATGCCCGGTCTGTACTCCGGCCAATCCTGCAAGTCAATTGCATTAAAATCTCCTGGTGCGCGCTCTCTCTTGCATCGAAGATGCACCTGGTGTAGCGATGCACATGCAATCGGTTTTGCAAGAAGCCTCAGGTGCCCTGAGTTCTCCGAGCAGCGAGGCGAGGTCCGCTTGACCGGCGCCATGCTGCTCCTCGGCTTCGGCCTCGGCCTGCGACACGCGACCGACGCCGACCACCTCGTGGTCATCACGGGCCTGCTTCAGCGCGGCCCGGGCCTGCGCGGTGCGGTGCGCGTCGCCGCGCTTTGGGGTCTCGGCCACAGCGCGGCCTTCCTCATGATCGGCCTCCTGGTGGTGGTCGCGGATCTACGGCCCACCCCGACGTTCGAGGCGGTCACAGACCTCCTGGTCGCCGGGATGTTGATCGCGCTGGGTGCGGCCCATATCATCCGGGTCTGCACCTCCTCTGCCCGCGCCCCATTTGCCGCGCCGGGGCGTCCGATGGTGGTCGGCGTGGTCCATGGGCTCGCCGGCTCGGCGGCGGTCGCACTCGTGGCGGCCACGTCGATCTCCTCCCGTGGATCGGCCGTCGCCTATCTCCTGCTGTTCGGCCTCGGGACCGTCGTCGGCATGATCACGCTGACTGTCCTGCTCGCTGGGTCGCTCGGGTGGGCGCTGCGCGGCCGCGTCCGGCTTGCCGATCGCCTGACGGTCGCATCGGCGCTGTTGAGTGTGGCCCTCGGGGCCTTCCTCGGCGCGATGGCGCTCGCGGACTCCAGGTGAACCGCGAGCCGAGGCTTCTCAAGCACACTGCATGCACTGACCCTTGATCACGATGTCCGAGACGCTGTTCACCACCGACTTGATCGAGCCCGGCGCCGGCGTGAGCTTGACCCGCACCTCCGACAGACAGGTGACCTCGCCGCACTCCACACACACGAAGTGCGGGTGCTCGGGCTGCGCCGTCTTGCTCGGCCGGCGCAGCTCGAAGCGCCAGACGTTGTCACCGAGGTTGATGCGGCTGACGAGGCCGGCGCTGGTGAGGTCGATCAAGTTCCGGTAGATCGTGGCCGCGTCATAGCCGTGTTCGGCCAGCGCCTCGACCATCTCACCGTGGCTGCGCGGCGCCCTCCTGGCCTGAAGGTACTGCAGCACCGCCACCCGCGGGCTGGTGCGGCGCAGCCCCGCAGCGTGAAGTACATCGCGTAGGCGGTCCGTCGATGGTTGGGCTTTCGGGCGCGCCATACGACCGAAGATACCACGGTCGGGAGCGCAGCGGTACAGCCACGCTAGTTCTCTTGCAATCGTCTTGCATCTCTCTTATGCGCAAGTTCCATCGCCCCGCGCACGAGCTGACGCGCGCGGAGGTCGAGGCGGCCTCGGCTTCAGGACAGGAAGGGTCGAACGTCCCACAGCGCGACCCCGCCATCTGCGTCGCCGACGGCGACGCAGGTGCCGTCGGGGTGCCACGCGATCCGGCCGATCCCGGCGTCGTGCAGCCCGAAGGCGAGGCGAGCGTCGCTCCGACTCGGGCGCCATAAACAAAGCAGGCCGTCGTCGCCGCCGGAGACCAGCGCCGTGTGAGCGAAGGTCAGCGCGCGCACAGGCTTGCTGTGCGTGCTGAGCTGGACGGGCTCGCGGCCCTCGGGTCCGGGGCCGCGCAGGTCCCAGACGGTGATGTCGGCCCCTCCACCGGTCGCCAGCCACTCGCCCCTCGCGTCGAAGGCCAGAGCCTCGACCTTCTGCGGGTAGCCGTTCATCTGCGAGTCCTCGCCGGTGGTCAGGCGCCAGAGGTGGACCGACGCGTCCTGGCAGCCGCAAGCGACGTAGTTGCCGCCGGGGCTCCAGGCGACCGAGAGCAGCGAACCCTTCCACTCGAGCGCGCGCAGGCGCTTGCCCGCGCGCGCCGACCAGATCGAGACGCCGCCATAGCAGGCCGCCGCGAAGCGGTCGCCGCCGCGGCTCCACGCGAGGCCGGAGATCGTGCTCGCGTGCGGCCCGACGCGGGTGACCGCCGCGCCGCTGGGCTTCCAGACCCGGGCGTGCCGACCCGAGGCGGTCACGAGCAGGTCGCCGTCGGGGCTCCACGCGACGTGCTCGACCCACTGCGCATCGCCCTCGAGCGCGACCGGTGCGGCATCGCCGTCGATCTGCCAGAGGCGCGCGACGCCGTCCTGACCGCCGGTGGCCAGCAGGGGGCGACGCGGGTGGAACGCGAGGTTCATCGCGCCATGACTGTGTGCCGCGAGCTCGCGCCGCACCTCGCCGTCCTGCGCGTCGAGCAAGTGGACGTTCCCCGATGCGCTGGCGACCGCAAGCTGCGCGCCGTCCCCGGAGAAGCTGAGGCCAGTCACGTAGTCGTCGACGCGCCGATGCCAGCGCCGCGGGAGCTGCTCGCGCGGCGAGAGCTTCGCCGCCCTCACGCGAGGCACCCGAGGAAGCTCTTGTTGAGCTGTTCGCGGCTGAGGTTGCGGCCGATGAACACGAGCTGATTGATCCGCGGACCGGCGCCCCAGGGCCGATCGGACTGGCTGTCGAGCAGCATGTGGACCCCGTGGAACACGTGGCGGCAGTCCTCGCCGACGATGTCGAGGATGCCCTTCATGCGGAAGATGTCGACGCCCTGCTCGCGCAGGAGCGTGCCGAGCCACTGGTTGACCCGGACCGGATCGAGCGCGCCCTCGACCATGATACCCACCGAGCCGATCGCCGCGTCATGCTCGTGGCCGGCCTCGTAGAGCCGATCTGCGACGGGCGCGAGGCGGCGGCCGGCGGGGTCGAACAGCTCGAGCTCGAACTCCGACGGCTGGTGTTGCGTGAACAGGATGAAGCGACCCGGGCGATGCACCTCGACCGGGAACTTGTTGAGTCCGGCGGGCGGGAGCAGCAGGCGAAACGGCTGCGGAGCGCCCGGCACGAGGGTGTAGCCGGGGACCACCACCGCGTCCGCGTCCGCGAAGGCGCGCAGCGCGAGCTCCTCCAGCGCTTCGGGCGTGCTGACGCCGTCCGCGGGGAACATCAGGAGCCGCATCGACGCGTCGGGTCCGTCGTGCAGGCACAGGGTGTGCGTGCCGACCTCGAGGTCGTAGAGTCCGGCCCACTCGAACGGGTACTCGGGCTCGAGGAAGGTCGGCTTGACCGCGAGGGCGCGGTCGAGATCGAAGCCCCCGATGTCGAGCACCGCGCCGAGGTCGACCGCCGCCCGCTGCGTGCGATGGATGCGGGCCAGCGCGTTCATGCTGCGCAGGCGCTGCTCGAGGCGGTCGAGCTCCGCGGGCTCGACCAGGTCGGTCTTGTTGAGCAAGATGACGTCGGCGAAGGCGACCTGCTGCTTGCACTCGTCGCTGTCGTCGAGGTGCAAGAGGACGTGGCGGGCGTCGACGAGGGTGACGATGCCGTCGAGCTTGACCAGGTCGCGGAGGTCCTGGTCGACGAAGAAGGTCTGCGCGACCGGGCCGGGGTCGGCGAGCCCGGTCGTCTCGATCAGGATGTGGTCGAATTTCTCGCGCCGGCGCATCAGGTTGCCGAGGATGCGGATCAGGTCGCCGCGCACGGTGCAGCAGATGCAGCCGTTGTTCATCTCGAAGATCTCTTCATCGGCGTTGATGACCAGCGCCTGGTCGACGCCGATCTCGCCGAACTCGTTCTCGATGACCGCGACCCGCTTGCCGTGCTGCTCGCTCAGGATCCGGTTGAGGAGGGTGGTCTTCCCGGCGCCCAGGAAGCCCGTCAGCACCGTGACCGGGACTCGGTCGTTCATCTTCGTGGTTTCTTCCATGGCAGTTCCCTTGGCGTTCAACACGACGCCATTGCAAAAATTATTGGTTGAGGCGTGGAGGATGACCTCAAGTCGCTCCGCCTGCGCCGGGCTGGCCGGGTCGGTCTCGCTGATGCAGGACGTCAGCGATCGTGAGGGTGACGTCCAGCGGCTTCGCACAGACGCAACCAGATTGCAAGAGCATAGCCATGGCGAAAATGGGGAGGCCCCCTTGCGCCCGGCGAAACCATCTGCGATGCATCGGCGTCCGAGCAGAGGCGATCATGCCGCGCGCACCACATCGTGTCCTCATTCATCTCATCGTGTGCCGCGGCTGCTCCGGGCGCGACGGCTCCGAAGACGCGGCCACATGGCTGCGCCGCGAGCTGCGTCAGCGTCGGCTATCGGCCAAGGTCAGCCTCAGCGTGACCGATTGCCTCGGGCCGTGCGCTCGCGGGCCCGTGGTCACCGCGGCCGACAGCGAAGGGGTCGTGTGGCTCGGCGGCCTCTCGGATCGGACGCACTACGACGCCCTCCTCGAGTGGGCAGACCGCTGCGCCCGCGACGGCGTGGTCCACGGTCTGCCCGCAGAGTTTCGGGGCCACGTCTTCGACCGCTTCATGCCGGCAACCTCGGGCGCTTGACCCCACTCTCGCGCCCAGGTCCACTCAGCGCCCCGACAGCTTCGGGCGCGGCTCGCCGAGGGCGACGTCGAAGTCTACCGAGAACCGCAGTTGCAACCCCCAGCCGGCCTCATCGGCGAAGTACCGCAGCAGGCTGGTGTAGTCGCGATACCGGACGTTGAGCAGGTTGGTGCCGATCAGACTCAGGCGAAAGAGCCTGTGGTCGGCTGCGAACTCGACGCCAGCGCCGGCGCCCATCAGCACGTAGGCCGGGGGAGGCGCGCTGAAGTCCAGCTCGGGCTGGTAGCGACGCTGTCGTGCCACCGCCGTCATGTTGAGCTCGATGTAGCCGCGGCCAGACACCTTCGTGTCGGGCCAATAATAGCGACCCGCGAGCCAGTAGCGGTCGGCCGGCACGAGCGCGAGCGGTGCGTCCGCTCGCAGGTCGCTCGCTCGCACCCACGTGGCGCTGCCGGCGAGGCCGAATGGCAGTCGCGGGGCCCTCACGTCGAAGCGCAGCTCGCCGCCGCCGAAGAACGCGTCGGTCGGCGTGAACGCGAACACCGGCAGCGGCCCGCGGGAGGTGCAGCTCAGCGGCGCGCACTGGCCCTCCAGGCGCTGCGGGAAGAAATAGATGTAGTTGTCGATGTACGCCGCGTGCCCCGTCGCCTCGACGAGCAGCCAGTCGCCGTCGTACTGCAGCGTCGACTCGCCGCCCCAGGAGCGCTCGACCCCGATCTTCGAGCTACCCACGCCGAGGATCGGGAAGGATGGCGCCGCGCCATTCATGAAGTTCTCGTCGACCGACGGGATCCGCGCCGACGAGTTGAGCTGAAGGCGCCATGAGAGCTCGGGAGCCCGCCAGATCGGCCGCGCGAGCAGCCCGAACGTGGCCGACGCGGTGTTAAAGACGTGCTCACAGACGCCTCCTGGGCCGCTCGGCTTGCAAGTCCCCGGGTCGAGCCGTCCGCTCGCCTCCTGACCGAGGTAGTCGCGCGCCACAAGATCCGCGACGCGATGCAGCCCCTCGTAGCGGGCGCCGAGCTCGACCTCGACGCGCTCATGCACGAAGCGTTCGATGTCGTAGACCGCCCAACTGCTCTGGCGATAGTTGGGGATGAGCGTCGTCGATGCCCTGAATTTGTTGGTCTGTTGGGTGTAGGTCGCGCCGAGCGTGCCGACCAGCGCCCACTCGCGCAGCTTGACCCGCGCGTGCTCGAAGCGAAAGTCGCCGGCGTGGGTGGCGAGCCCGAAGGTGAACTGTGGGCCCTCCACGCTCTTGCGGACGAGGTCGAACTCCTTGCGGTCGTTAAACTGAAACGAGTAGAGCGCGTGGATCTCGCCAGCGCGGCCCAGCTTGACGCGTGCGCGTGCAGACAGGAGATGATGCCAGATCTCCTGCTTCGCTCGCTCGATCTCGAAGTCGGCGCGATAGGAGTCGGCGTCGACGGGGCTGCCGCGCTCGATGCTGCGACCAAACTCCTCGGGGGTCGAGATCCTCAGACATGTGCAGATACCGCCCCGCGCACGCATGATGTGATAGCCGACGCCAAAGTCGACCGCATCGCTCGAGTAGCCGAGGAGCGTGCGGGCGTTCCAGGTCGATGCACCAGTATTGTCGAGCGCATAGCTCGGCGTCACGACGGCACGATGCCGCGAGAGGTTGCCCTCGAAGCGCATCGCAAAGCCTCGCCCGCGTGCGGGCGCGTAGTCGATCCGCGCCGAGCCTCCACCGCCCGCCGGGTTCGTGAAGCCGACCGTGCCGACCTCACCGCGCAGGCCAGGACGTTGCGGCAAGGGCCGGGACTCGAGCAAGACCACCCCGCCGATCGCCTTGGCGCCGAAGCGCGTGGTCCCGGCGCCCTTGATCACGGTGATGCGGTCCGCGCTGTAAGGATCGACCTCGGGGGCGTGGTCGAGGCCCCAGTCCTGGCTCTCGTGGCGGATGCCGTCGATGACGATCAAGTTGCGCCGCCCGAGGTGTCCGCGGATGATCGGCTTGCCCATCCCGCCCGCAGTCCCGCGCAGCGTCGTGACGCCCGACATACCCGCGAGGGTGTCGGCGAGGCCCTGCCCGCGCGCCCGCGCGAGCTCGGCGCCCGCCATGGACTCGCTCGCTGACACGTTCGTCGGCCGCTCGCCGTGTACGGTCACGGCGATCACGTGTTCGCTGTGGCGAGCGTGCAGCGGCTCCAGCTCGATGTATGAGGTCGTGGTCGGCTCCGATAGCTCGAGGGCGAGTCGCGCGGGTGAGTGCTCCGACTTCGCAACAGTGACCATCATCTTCCCCGGGCAAAGTCCCTCGACTCTGACGCGACCGTCATCTCCGGTGCGCACGACGATCGGGTCGACTCGACCCTGGGGGCGAAGCTCCAGCCGCGTGGCAGGCAGCGCCTCGACCGTCGCCGACTCGACGACCTGCGCCTCCCACACCAGGGCGCACGTCGCGGGCGCCGGGGAACCCCCTGGAACCTGCAGGGCGGGCCAGGCGTGTAGCCCTCCGAGCAGCGGGGCGAGCGCGACGAGTTGGAGCGCCACAGACTCTACGATACGACGAGTTCAAAGGAGACGTCGACATCGACGCTCCCCGGAAGGTCGTCCCCGTCGGCGAGCGCACGCGGCAGGTCGCCGGTCTTCTGCGGCTTCGCGTTCACCTCGGGGAGATGGCGAAGCATGATGCGCAACTGGCCGGCGCCTGCATCTTTCGTGGTGATCGTATTGCGCAGGCCGACCGGGAGATCGTCGCCGACGGCGTTGTCGGTGTAGTCCGACTCCTGGTCCGCGTACGCGTGGGTGACCAGCGCCGGCGATGCCGTGGAGGCAGGCCCCGCCACATCACCGAGCACGAACACGAAGTGGTCCTCCGCTTCCCCCTTGACCTCCTCGGTCAGGTCCTCGGACGGCTCCGCCAGTGAATTCACGAAGCGGACCCCGAGCGTGTACTCTACCCCGGCGACGAGGTCGATCTGGTCCGAGACGCCCGAGGCTCCGCCGTCTCCGTCGGGGTCGTTGAACTCGAAGACGAGCGGCGCCCCGCCGCCCGCGGGCGTGAAGGTCAGCTCGACCACAGAGATGACCTCGTTCTCTTCGTTGGGCTGTTCGTCGGCGCCGCAGGCAGCGACGGAGAGGGCCAGAGCGAGGGCCGAGACGAAGGTCCCGACGCGGTGGAGGTAGATGCAAGCGGTTTGCATGTGCAGGACAGTATCGGATACGCGCGCGTTGTCAAGCGGGCGTTTTTTGGCCTGCCAGCCGAGCCGCGATCTCTCTGGACGATGTCTCACGGCCCCTGGCCAACGGAAATCGCCGCCAGATCTCCTCGGGTTCCGGGCCGCGCGAGCCGCTCACCCGAAGCGCCGGGTCACCGCTTCGCCGCGAGCCGATCGATCTCGGCCGCGATCTTCTCCGACTGCTCGATGAGCGCGCCATACAACGCCAGGTTGCCGTTGCGCTGCGCGTCTCGTGCCTCCACGAGCGTCTTCTCGTACTGCGCCGTGAGCGCCTTCAAGGGGTCACGCTTGAATAGTCCGAACATTGGTTGCTCCCGACTGACGATTGACACGGACCTGCACGCCACGCAACGCGCAACGCTCAGTTCTCACGACGAGAACATGCGGAGGGTCGACATACCCCCGTCAGGCCGCAAGATCTGACCGCTCAGGCCCCTCGCGGCGTCGGACAGCAGGAAGGCGACCAGCCCCGCGACCTCGGAGGGGTCGCCCACACGCTGCAGCGGGTGTCGCTTGCGGGCGGCCTCTCGTTTGAGGTCGCTGTTGAGGAACGTGGCGGCGAGCGGAGTGTCCGTCAGCGAGGGCGCGACCGCGTTAACGCGGATCTTCGGGGCGAACTCGGCCGCGAGGGCACGCATCAGCCCCTCGACCGCGCCCTTGGCCGCGGCGATCGACGCGTGAAATGCCATTCCCTGGCTCACCGCGACCGTGGAGAACAGCACGATCGAGGCCGAAGGGGCGGCCTTCAACGCGGGCAGGGCGGCCTGAATGCAGGCCACCGCGCCGAGACAGTTGACCTGAAAGTCGCGGGTAAAGTCGGCAGCCGTGAGTCGATGAAATGGTTTGAGCGAGATGGTGCCCGGGAAATAGACCAGTCCATCGAGCACCGGCGGCAGCTCGAGCGCGCCAGGCACGTTGGCGTCAAACGGTTGTACCGCGACGCCGAGCGCTGTAAGCGGCCCAGGGTCGCGTGCGGCGGCGAGGACGTGGTCGCCTCGCTGCAGCAAGAGACCAGCAGTGGCCAGTCCGATACCCGAGTTTCCGCCGACCAGCAGGAACGTTCGTGACATGCCGCAGTCTGCACGTGTTGCGCGACCCGTCAACGAAAGCGAGCCTACGAGCCCATGAACGCGACCGCGACAGGCAACCCGTCGGGGCCCCCCGGTCGGCATGACGCGCGATGTCTACGGATGCGGGCGCTGACGGCGGACCCGTGCTCCGCTCCGGCATGGTCTGCTCGTGGCGGCGGGCAGGTGTCCGACGCCCCCGGACCGGTTGACACCCGTCGAGGCGACGTCCATTGGTTTGGAGCGTCGGGACGAACTTCATGCGTGCTGCCGAGCTAAACCTCAAGACCCTCCTCGAATTTCAGCCGGAGGCCGGTCGCCTGCTGATGGGCAATGATCGGATGATCATCTTTCGCGTGCAGGCATTCGCTAACCTGCGTCGCTTGCTGTTCATGCAGTTGGGACAAGAGACCGCGCGCGCCCTGCTGCTGCAGTTCGGGCGCCTGTGCGGCGAGGGGGACTTTGAGGCGATCGGCGGCGGACTCGTGTGGGATACGCCGGAGGACCGGGCGATGGCCGGGCCCGTCCTGCACGGGTGGGAGGGGATCGTCGCGGTCGTACCGGACACGGCGATTGTGCCCGGCATGAAGCGGATGACGGGCACGTGGAAGAACTCGTACGAGGCCGACATGCACCTCGCGGAGTTCGGCCGCGCGTCCGAGCCCAGTTGCTTCACGCTGCAGGGCTACGCCCACGGGCACGCGTCGATGGCCCACGGGACCCGGATGCTCTGTGTCGAGACCGCCTGTCGCGCGATGGGCGACCCCGATTGCCGCTGGGAGATGCGACCGGACCAGGAGTGGCCCGACAGCGGCGCAGCCGCTTCGCTGCGCCAGGCGCTCCAGACGACCCCGCAGTCGTTCGAGCGACGCCTCGAGCAGCAGATCCACCTCGCTCGCAGGCAGGACGAGGCGCTGACTGCCATGGCGCTGCCGGTGATCGAGGTCTGGGATCGGGTGCTCGCGCTGCCGGTGATCGGCGTGGTGGACAGCGCTCGCGCGGCCGCGATGACGGAGGCGCTGCTGGCCGCGATCGTACGCACGGGGGCGAAGTGCGCGATCCTTGACCTGACCGGCGTCACCGAGATGAACACCGAGACCGCGGCGTATCTGATGCGGATGATCCAGGCCGCGGGATTACTCGGGAGCGAATGCCTCGTCTCCGGCATATCACCGATGATCGCGCAGACGATGATGGAGCTCGGGATCACGATCAACATCCGTGCATTCCCGACGTTGAAGATCGCGCTTCAGCACGTCATTCGTGCCCCGAGTCGTTGACGCCGCAGGAGCGACGTGCTCCCACGATCCAGGCTCAGGGCGCCTCGATGTCAGTTGTTTTACTGCGCGATGAACGGGATCGCGGACCTCGTCGAGCTCGATGCGACACCGCCGCGGTGGTCGGCCTGGCTCAGCCCCGCGACCAGCAAGAACACGCCGAGCACGACTCAGCGATACGGATTGTCGGAGGCACGCGGCACGAGGACCCAGGTTACCACCGACTTTAGCGACCAGCACGAGTTCCACGACCCACACCGAAGCCACCACCAGCACCACCGACCCAGCGCCACCAAGAGCACACATTCGATAGGCCTTATCCAGTCTCGCTATTCACGTGACGCGAGGTGACGTCGCCGGGGTAATGTCGATGACGCCGAACACGATCGGCAGCGAGGAGCGTCGCGAGCCGATCGAACCGGGGTTGAAGACAGCGGGATCGTGGAGACGCGG
>Ga0105046_10005771_pt1 | contig 19558 bp, 17 predicted proteins | sample MAT03_FD_78385 | JGI IMG/M metagenome (GOLD analysis project Ga0105046, IMG submission 78385) | Freshwater microbial communities from Lake Fryxell liftoff mats and glacier meltwater in Antarctica - MAT-03 (megahit assembly) | ecosystem: Environmental > Aquatic > Freshwater > Ice > Liftoff... | reverse complement strand
TCAATAATTTTCTGGACTATTTATAATCAAAATTCAACCGGTCTTACTATTTGGGCAGAAACCCACACAGACAGACAAATATCATCTGTACTTGAAGCCCCTGCCAGCAGCGTAGATATGGTACAAAGAATAACTTCTGAACCAAGGGAAGTGGCGCAGGTAGACCAATATCTTAGGGTTGTAACCGACACAGCAGGCAATCCTGTAAAGGTGATGGGAAGCGACCCATATTTAAATAACTTATCAAAGGAAAAATGGCCGGCAAGTGGGCAAGAATTGAAATTGATGAATGCAGAACTCTACCAATCTATCAATCCTTTTTTTATTGTTATTCTTACTCCCTTAGTGATTGGTTTTTTTGTATTTCTTGCAAGAAGAAAAAGAGAAGTGTCCACTATGAGCAAATTCGGATATGCATTAATAGTATCAGGGCTTAGTGCACTGGTAATGGTATTCGCAGTAATGTCTGTTCCGAATATTTATCTCTTTAAAACAGGTGGCATCTGGTTGGTAATGACATATTTTGTTTTCACCATCAGTGAAATTTGTTTAAGCCCGATAGGTTTGTCGTTAGTCTCTAAATTATCTCCGCCCCGGTTAACAGCATTAATGATGGGCGGCTGGTTCCTATCAACTTCCCTTGGTGGTAAAGTTGCTGGTGTGATGGCCAGCTTCTGGGATAAAATCCCCGACAAGAGAATTTTCTTTGGTATTATAACTATTGCAGCCATACTAGGGGGCTTATTAATATTCAGCCGTATTAAATCACTGAATAAGGTTGTGAAAGACAAAACTGGTTCAGTATAAAATAATTGACCGTTTCTAAAAAGGTGGCTTTCCAGCCACCTTTTTTATTTGCCCTAATGCCAATTTTCCTATCTTGAAATCTTAAACACTCTGATTATGTGGAAGAAACATCCAAAAGCATTACCCTTTCTTTTCTTTTCTGAAATGTGGGAACGATTTGGCTACTACCTGATGATTGGAATTTTTACACTGTACCTGAAAGATTCTGTTGATGGCTTTAATATGGATGAAAAAGATTCTGCCAGTTTGTACGGCACTTTCATCGCCCTGGTATTCTTCACTCCTTTCTTGGGTGGTTTAATTGCTGACCGGTACCTTGGTTATCGTCGTTCCATTATTCTCGGTGGGTTACTGATGGGTGTTGGTTATTGTATGATGGGTATCCACAACGAAACAATGTTATACGTTGCCATGTCATTGGTAATTATTGGCAACGGGTTCTTCAAACCCAATATATCTACGCTGCTTGGCAATGTTTATTCCACGCCTCAGCACCTGCACCAAAAAGACGAAGGGTATAATATCTTTTACATGGGTATAAATATAGGTGCCTTTGTCTGTAATTTTTTTGGCGCCGCTTTATACACCACAATAGGTTGGGGGGCTGCCTTTGCAGCTGCCGGTGTTGGAATGTTTATTGGCGTTATTACTTTTATTACCGGAACAAAACATTATAAACAGTATGATGTAAGAAAACCACTGCAACCGGGTGATATGCCACTATGGAAAATTTTGGCATTAGTTATTTTACCATCTATCGCTTTTGGTGTTATTGGCTGGTTTATAAAAGGAACTCAAGGATTTATTTTTGACTCCAACTCTACCGATGCTTTCATTTTTGCATGTATTCCTGTACTGATATTTTATGCAGTATTATTGATAAGAAGCAGCAAAGACGAACGGCCTGCTATGGGTGCCATGCTTTCTATTTTTGCTGTGGTGATTCTGTTCTGGGCCATCTTCAAACAAAATGGCTCTGCATTGAATACCTGGGCCAGCCGCTATACAGATAGAGCTGTGACCGGAGCAACTGGTAACCTTTTAGCCACGTTCAAACAAACTGACAAACCAGCTAATACAACTTATAAATTAGACAGTGTAGTAAAATTAGATAATCAGTTCCGTAAGATTAAAGTAGATGGAAAAGAAATCAAAGAACTGAGCTATCCATCATATTTTATTAATATACCAATAGATAAACTCCCAAAAGAAGGCGAAGTAGTAAAAGCTTGGCTTCCCAGCCTTAGCCAATCCATCAACCCGTTTTGGGTGATTGTATTAACACCGTTGATTGTTGCTTTCTTTACCTGGCTTCGCCGAAAAGGAAAAGAACCAAGCACCCCAACAAAAATTGCTTTTGGATTATTAATATCAGCCTTATCCGTTTTGGTAATGATAGCTGCTGTAAAAGTCGGGAATAATGGTGCCGAAAAAGTAAGTGTATGGTGGTTGATTGGCAGCTATGGTGTTGTAACGATTGGTGAATTGTTCCTCAGCCCGATGGGATTATCATTGGTTTCCAAACTAAGTCCTGTCCGTATTACTTCATTAATGATGGGGGGGTGGTTCTTGTCAACTTCTATCGGCAATAAACTAAGCGGTATTCTTGCAAGTAAGTGGGATGAGTACGACAATAAAGCCAGCTACTTCTGGCTGAACTTTATTTTATTGGCGGCGGCAGCGGTATTTTTATTTGTGTTACTCAAATGGTTGAATAAGGTGATGAAAGAGAAAGGGGTGAATTAAAAAAAGCTACGGGTAGTGAGTTACGAGATTGTAGTCATTGATACTGGAAGTAGTAATTCTAAATAAAGATTATTACGCTTTAAAGAATTATCATCTATTAACTATTCGCTATTATCTATTTCCTATCTTCCCATTAACAAAAAACTACTGCTATGGCCGAACAACAAAACAATTTCAAACCCTTTGTACCTGCTGAAACAAAAATGGCAGAGCTAACGGTTAAATCTATTATTACCGGTGCCATATTTGGAATCATCTTTGGAGCTTCTACTGTTTATCTTGCATTGAAAGCAGGGTTAACAGTTTCTGCCTCCATTCCTATAGCTGTTATCGCCATCACATTGGGCAGAAGGTTTTTGAAAACTACCATCCTTGAAAATAATATTATACAGACAACCGGCTCAGCGGGAGAAAGTATTGCAGCGGGAGTTGTGTTTACATTACCAGGATTTTTATTTTTATCTAACCCGGATAGTGCCAATTTCTTTAATTATTTCACCATATTAATATTAGCCATCTTCGGTGGTATACTTGGAACCTTGATGATGATTCCGCTACGTCGCTCACTAATAGTACAGGAACATGCCACTTTACCATATCCCGAAGGAACAGCTTGTGCCTCGGTACTAAAGGCCGGTGAAAAAGGCGGCGATTTTGCAAAGACAGCTTTTATGGGTCTTGGATTTGCATTTGCTTATGCAATGCTGCAAAAAATATTTCATGTAATTAAAGAAGTGCCTGATTTTGCCACCCGGCAAACAAATAAAATTTTTCCGTCTGCCAAAGTGAGTGGTGAGATAACCCCTGAATACATGGGAGTTGGTTATATTATCGGGCCAAAAATTGCCGGTGTACTGGTAGCCGGTGGCGTGTTGAGTTGGTTTGTGCTGATACCGCTTCTTTCTTCTGTTGTAAGTGCAGATGTTATTGCTGCACAATTGCATAAACTTGGTTACATAACTGATCTTGCAAAACCGGGGCCGGGTAATGCCGGTAGCTGGGATCCGGTAACTCATAATTTCGGCGACTGGTCATCGGCTGTCTACCGGGCTTATATAAGACAAATAGGTGCCGGTGCTGTAGCCGCCGGTGGTTTTATCACACTGATAAAAACTATTCCCACTATCATTTCTTCTTTCAGAGGAAGTATTGGCTCACTGAAAAAAAGTGATGGCGGAGTAAAGACTGATGTACCAAGAACAGAAAAAGACCTTTCCATGAAAGTGGTTGGCATTGGCAGCCTTGTGCTGCTGGCTGTAATTGCGTTGATGCCGGGCACACTAATTCCCGGAGCTAATATCGGAAGCAAGTTGTTATTAGGTTTATTAGTTATCATCTTCGGTGCATTCTTTGTAACGGTATCATCAAGAATAGTTGGCATTATCGGTTCGTCCAATAATCCGATCAGCGGAATGACGATTGCAACATTAATGGGAACCTGTCTGATTTTTATAGCCGTGAAATGGACAGGCCATGTTTATGAACCTATGGCTCTTGTTGTTGGCGGTATGATTTGTATTGCCGCTGCAAATGCCGGAGCAACATCACAAGATTTAAAAACCGGTTATCTCGTTGGTGCCACTCCAAAATATCAGCAGATAGCTTTGTTTGTTGGTGTTATTGTTTCATCACTGGCTATTGGTGCCACCATTAAAATTTTGGATACCCCAACAGCAGCAATGGCAGCCCAGGGAATTGAACATGCCATTGGTACTGATACTTATCCGGCACCACAGGGAACATTAATGGCCACATTGATAAAAGGTATTCTTTCTTTCAATCTCGACTGGCAGTTTGTATTAGTAGGAGTTTTCATTGCTATTGTAATGGAGCTTTGCGGTATAAAAGCATTGAGTTTTGCAATTGGTATTTATCTGCCGCTGTCAACTACACTTCCCATTTTTATTGGCGGTGCTATCAGGGGTGTGGTTGAGTGGAGGCAGAAAAAGAAAAACATCAAGGTATCTGCTGAAGAAGAAGATTTGGGTAAGGGCAATTTATTTGCCACCGGCTTAGTAGCTGGTGGTGCATTGGCCGGAGTGCTGGTCGCCATTCTGTCTTCTATTCCAAGTGTTAATAGCAGCCTTGGCAAAGTAAATGCTGAACATGGGTTGACACAGGGATTAGGCGGCGAAGGATATAAATGGCTTGGTGTTGCATTCTTCGTATTGATGGGATATATACTTTATAAAATTGCAACAAAGAAGACGAAGGAAATATAAATACAGCATTCTTACACAAAGGCCACGAAGTAGATAATCTCTTTGTGGCCTTTGTTATGATGTAGAAAATATTTAAATAAAATTCAAATAATCATATTGCTTCGCCAATATTTCCTTATCATTTGCTTTCAGCCATTTGTTTAAAACAGTAGCATACACATTCTTGAAATCCACTTTATACTTTAAATCTCCTTCATCCAAATCTGCCAAATCAGGCAGTGGATTAATTAATCCTTTTTGTTTTAACCCCCCGCTGATTAAGAACATATTGTTGGCTGTACCATGATCGGTACCGTTGCTGGCATTTTGCGCCACCCTTCTTCCAAATTCTGAGAAAGTAAACAGCATTACATCATCAAAACGGTTGTTGGCTTTCAAATCTTTTACAAATACTTTTACCGCATCATTCATTTCTGTAAATAACCGCTGTTGTTGTGCTTCCTGGTTAATATGTGTATCAAAACTGCCCAGCGAAACGTAATATACTTTGGTATTGATTTCAGAAAAAATCAGTGAAGCAATTGTCTTCATACTGTTACCCAAATCTGTTTTTGGATATTCGGCTTTTGTAGGGTGCATTTTACTTTGCTGAAAAATATAATCAGCACTTGACAATGTTTCAGCCATCGTCTTATATAAATAATCGGCTGGTTGCTCACCTTTTTCATCCCGGCCTCCTCCAAGACTACTGCCGGCAAGTGTATGACTTTTATTCACTTCCTTAAAGAATTTTTCGTTGGCCGTTCCGTATAACCTTCTTGGGTCTTTTACAGCAATGCCTTTTATATTATCTCCTTTTAATGCCAAGCTGAGTATATCATCAATTTCAATGGCCTGTGTTGGTTTATCACATCCTTTGCATTGCGCATCTAAATAACGACCTACCCAACCATTGTTCCAATATTCGCTGCTCTGGCTGGCGGTATGCCAGATGTCCATACTGCGAAAATGGGAACGATCAGGATTAGGATAGCCAACACTATTGATTATACTAAGGCTGCCATCATCATACAGTTCTTTAAAACCAGCCAATGCCGGATTCAAACCAACTTCATCCGTCAGCAACAAGGCTTTGTCTTTTGCAATACCTAATCTTGGTCTTGCTTTATAATACAAATCATTTCTAACTGGTATTACGGTGTTCAACCCATCGTTGCCACCACTCAGTTGCAGTATCACTACCACTTTGTTTCCCATCGGCACCATCGTTTGCCCTTCAAATGCTTTCAGGAACTTGGGCAATAACATGGAAGCCGTTGCCAGCGAACCGATTTGAATGAATTCTTTGCGTTTGATATACATAAGGAAAGCTTTGAGCTATTAGCCGCAAGCTATTAGCTAATGGCTAACACCTAATAGCTGGTTTTAACAAAGTTGATATTCCGGCGTACTCATTATCTGAAGTGTTGCCGTTTTAATAAAATTCTCTCTGCCTGTCTGGTCAGAAAACTGTTTAATCAGGTCGGGACTCACCCGGCTTTTCACCTGTAACAATGTGCCGGTAATATTTCCAAGCAAAGATTCCCTTACTATGGATTCATAGCTTTTTGTATATAATGACCAATCAATATTTACCTGGATGGGTTTATTCAATCTGCCCGATGCTTTCATCGCTGTTGTTTTCGGGTCTTCATTATTATTCATCCTGAGCTCTGTCGAAGGACGTCCCATCATCTGGTCATCATCATCTTTAGGTTTTATATTGAACTCATCTTTATCGTCCAGCATTTGCGGTATCCGCATCCGCATCATTAAGGAGGAGCTGTCAATCCAGTTTTTGCCACCCGGCCATCCTGCTACATTGGGCGGATAAAAAAGTAGCTGGCCTAATGATCGTTGGATGAGTAACAACACTTCATCCCGTTCAAATTTCATGGGCAGCATTCTTTGTATACCAACCAGTAATTCTACAGGTGATTTTATTTTAGCCCCGATATTCTTTTCTTCATAAAACCAATCGCTGGTAAAAATATCTTCGAGCAGTTTGGAAATATCATATTCATTTTTATAAAACCTGTCAGACAGCCATTCCACCTTCGCATCATCGGGCTGTTCATTCACCAAAAATTTATACAGCTTTTTTGTAACAAATGTTGCAGTACTTTTTTGTTGCAATAAAATATCCAGCACTTCGCCTCCGTCAAAATTTCCAGTTTTGCCTAATACTGTTTTGGTGCCAAAGTCATGTTGCCCTTTACGAAAAATGTATTCACCCTTAATTGTAGCACTCCATCCGGTAAAAGCCCTTGCGGCTTCTTTTACGTCATGCTCGGTATAATTGCCCCGACCGAGTGTAAAAAGTTCCATCACCTCCCTGGCAAAGTTTTCGTTGGGATGGTCTTTCCGGTTTTGCTGATTGTTTAAGAAATTCAGCATCGCCGCATTTTTAGAAACTTCTTTTAGCAGCGTTCCAAAATTTCCCAATGCATTTCTTCTTATCACATCCAATAAGCCCTGCTGAAAAAATATATTGAGATTGCGGCAGGCAAAGTGCCCATGCCAGAAGAAAGCCATTTTTTCCCTCAACTGTGCCGAACTGTTTACCATTTCATGCAACCAGTAAACATTCAGGTTGCGGATACCATCCCTGTTCTTTTGTTGCACCATTTTTCTTTCATCAGGGGTCATTTCTTTTTTCTGCTGACGACCTATTTCTTCAATGCCCATATATAAGCCCTGCAGGTAATCATCAGCCACATTTATATATTCGGGCTTCTTATCCGAAGCTTTTACCAGGGCTTTGTAAAATTGTTTGGGGGAATATTTAGACAGATCGCCGAGCTGCTCCACAGCCGGACCGAAACCGGCACGCCACATCAGGTGCTGGTTTTTTGTTTGATTCGTCAACGACATCGGGCTAACATTTTAGTTTCAGACTATTATGAAGGTACTAAGTTTAAATAGCATGCCGTGTCATGTAAAACAAAACGTAAAAATGGGAAGCTTATTTTCTATTTTTGGATAACTCAAAAAGTTAATATGAGCATCAGGGCCTTCAAATACCTTTCTCCGCTGGTAATTTATATCGGTTCTTACAGGTCGTTTAGTGTAACCAGCTGGGAAATCTGGATGCCGCTAATGTGGGCATGGGTTGTTATTCCCGTAACAGAATTATTTATAAAACCAGTTGCCGCTAATCTGGGTGCAGCGGAAGAAGAGTTGGCAAAAAAAGACAGAACGTATGATTTTTTGCTATACCTCATTGTCATTCTTCAATATTCATTACTGATAAAATTTTGTATCGCCATGAAGCAAGATGCAGATGTAATGACATGGCAGGATATTGCCGGACGCATTGGGGTAATGGGATTGCTATGCGGCACATTTGGCATTAATGTGGGACATGAATTAGGTCACCGGGTAAATAAATTTGAACAAGCATTGGCAAAATCCCTTTTACTTACTTCCCTATACATGCACTTTTTTACGGAACACAACAAAGGTCATCATAAAAGAGTGGCTACTCCGGAAGATCCAAGCAGTGCAAGGTTTGGTGAACCTGTTTATACTTTTTATTTCCGCACCATTGTATTCAGCTATATCAGTGCCTGGCATATTGCAAATGATGAAACAAGAAAAAAGGGGAAGCCAGTTTTCTCCTTATACAATGAGATGATTCAGTTCACCTTTATTCAGCTTGCCTTTTTATCATTGCTTTTTTTTGTCTTCGGCTGGTTAGTTACTTTGTATTTCCTTGCAGCCGCTATGATCGGCATCTTATTATTGGAAACTGTTAATTACATAGAACATTATGGACTACAACGTAAGCCAACAGGTGATGGCAAATACGAAAGAGCTATGCCTTCTCATAGCTGGAACAGTGACCATGTAATCGGAAGATTGATGTTGTTTGAACTAAGCCGCCACTCCGACCATCACTATCTCGCCAGCCGCAAATACCAGGTACTCCGCCACCATGATGATTCACCACAAATGCCAACAGGCTATCCCGGAATGATGATACTGTCATTATTTCCACCGGCCTGGTTTTATGTGATGAACCGGCGGATTAAGAAACTACAATCGTAAAGACTACTTAGCTGCATTGGCTTTCAGATAGGCAGTTACATGAACACCTTGTTCATCATTCAGTCTTGCTCTGGGAATCATGTAAGATAAAATACCCTCCCAGCGTTGGGCAGTGTACTGTTCCGGCTTGGGCAAGTCATGGCAATTACCACAGCGGTTAGTAAAAATTATTTTGCCCGTTGCAATATCCGGTTTCACATCAACAGTTTTTTTTGCTGGTGGCGGTGGTTCCTTTGTTCTTTCGGTAATAGTGGGAAGTGCTTTTCTGTTACACGCCACGGTTATCGCTGCAATAACGATAATGAAATGAACTATTTTACTCATTCTCTTGATTTTATATGTTGGCTTAGTGTCCGGGTAAAGTTGCTTTTTAATTTGTTTGACAGAAAAAAATTCTTCCCGGTTTACTTTAGATCACAAAAAATTAATATATTTAGAAGTCAATTTTTTTTCCACATACCTAAATCAAACAATTTTTATGAAGAAATCTCTTGTATTGCTTGCAGGGGTGGTTTTGTTTGGCCTTAGTTGCAACAAATCAACCTCAGACGAAAAAGTATCAGAAGGTGATGATATAACCGCAACAACACGGCAATGTTCATCCCACGATGTGCTGGAATTACAATTAAAGGAAGACCCTACACTCCAGGCGAGGATGAATTCTATTGAAGATTTTACCCGCCAGGTAATAGCCAACCCTGCACAATACCGGCTGGAAAATGGTGTCGTAATAATTCCAGTCGTATTTAATGTGCTTTACAGAACTGCTGCACAGAATGTATCGCAGGCACAATTACAATCGCAGATAGATGTGCTAAATGAAGACTTCTCTGCCACCAATGCTGATTATAACTTTACTACTACTTTTAATGGCTTTAAGTCTGGTAATATCGCCGTTCGTTTTGAGCTGAGTGCCATCAACCGCAGATCAACTACTAAAACAAGCTGGAGTACTAATGATGCGATGAAGAAAAATGCTCAGGGTATTGCCCCAACAACCCCAACTACAAAATTGAATGTCTGGGTTTGTAATATGGGCGGTGGCATTTTGGGCTATGCCCAATTCCCTGGAGGCAGTTCTGCTACTGATGGTGTTGTGTTAGATGACAATGCAACCGGAAGAACAGGAACGGCTGCTGCACCTTTTAATAAAGGAAGAACAGCAACACATGAAGTAGGCCATTGGTTAAATCTACGGCATATTTGGGGCGACGCAACTTGTGGTACAGACCAGGTAGGTGATACCCCAACACACAATACTGCTAACTATGGTTGTCCTGCTGCGGGTCACACAAGCACCTGCTCCGGCTCACCTGTCGAAATGACTATGAACTATATGGACTATACAGACGATGCTTGCATGTATATGTTCAGCCTCGGACAAGAAGCAAGAATGCTGGCGGTATTTGCTACCGGGGGCCCCAGAAGTAGTTTTGCCCAATAGAAGAATAGTTTTTTAAAATGAGAAAAGTCCTGGTTAATAAAATAACCGGGACTTTTCATTTATGGCAAGATTAATAAACTTGTTAGTTTAAAATTTTTGCTCCGAAATAAGAATGAATGGCTTCAGGTAATGCTATTCCGTTGGCTGATTGATTATTTTCCAGTAAACAGGCAATAATTCTTGGCAATGCCAGTGAGCTTCCATTCAATGTATGCACCAATTGAGATTTCCCGTTGGCATCTTTAAACCTGATCTTCATCCGGTTGCTTTGAAAAGTTTCAAAATTGCTGACAGAACTTACTTCCAGCCATTTTTCCTGTGCCGCACTATACACTTCAAAATCATAAGTGATTGCTGAAGCAAAACCCATATCACCACCGCACAATCTTAATATGCGGTAAGGAAGTCCGAGGCTTTTTAATAATTTTTCAATATGACTTACCATTTCATCCAGCACTACATAACTTTTATCAGGATGAACGATTTGAACAATTTCTACTTTTTCAAACTGGTGTACCCTGTTGAGGCCACGAACATCCTTACCAAAACTTCCGGCTTCTCTTCTGAAACAAGGAGAATAGGCAGTCATCTTTATCGGAAGACTTTCCTCTTTCACCATTTCATCCCTGTAAATATTAGTGACTGGCACTTCTGATGTGGGAATCATGTAAAATTTATCCTCGGGCATGTGATACATCTGCCCTTCTTTATCCGGCAACTGACCAGTGCCATATGCCGATGCTTCATTTACCATAAATGGCGGATGATATTCTGTGTATCCTGCAGCAGTGTTATAATCCAGAAAATACTGGATCAATGCCCGTTGCAGTTTTGCTCCTTTGCCTTTGAATAAAGCGAAACCGCTACCTGTAATTTTTGCGCCGGTTTCAAAATCCACAATATCATATTGCTTTATTAAATCCCAATGAGGAGCAGCACCTGCTGATAATTGTGGTTTTATTCCTCCTTCTCTTACTACTACATTATCAGCAGGTGTTTTACCAACAGGTACTTGTGCAGATGGTAAGTTGGGCAGTTTTACCAATTCATCATGCAATTTTTTTTCAACTACTGTTAATCTATCTGAGATGGGTTGTAAAGTAGATTTCAATGCTGATACTTCTTGCTTCTTAAGTTCGGCATCTTCCTTTTGGCCTTTGGCTATCAATCCCCCAATCTCTTTGGAAGTGCTATTTACCTTTGCCTGGCTATTATCAAACTCCTGCTGAAGTTTTTTTCTTTCATTATCGAGTGTAATAATTGTATCCACTAATTGTGGTTCGGCAAAATGTTTTATCGCCAGTCTATCCTTTACGGCCTGCGGATTTTGCCTTAATGCCTGTAACTGCAACATTGTAAATAAATTTTTGCGAAGTTAAGTTTATATAGAAAACCCATAGAAAATACTATCCCTTCAAAAAATCCTCAGCCGTCATTACAGGTATAGCTGATAATTTATAATCCCGGAGGTTGCGGGTCAAAATAATCGGGATATTGTTTTGAATAGCTGTGAAATATTGAATTGCATCTTCAAAATCATTAAATACGGATTGCAATGCCAAATCAATTATTTTTTCATCCACGGATAAAATATTTACTAAAATCCGAAAATTGTTCAGGTTGCGTTTTAACACCACTATACTATTCTCCTTTCGCAGTACATAATTGATATTGGAAAAAGTAAGTGACGAAACATATAGTTTCACCTGCCCTTTATCTGCCAATGTAAAAAGCCTGGAAGCGGCTTCGTAAAATGGTTGCCTGGCCGTTAATAAATCAAGCGAAATATCCGTATCAGCAAAAACCTTTTGCATTTAACTATACTTCTTTTTTAAAAAAATGGCATACCCCTTTTTGTAATCGCCGGCTGCTTTGGGGCTGATGACTCCCGAAAGGCTTTTTACTAATGGCGAAATTTCATCTTCTGTGTCTTCAGCTGTTAATTTGGCTAATTGATTCTCCACTAACTTAGATAAGCTGGTTTTCCTTTTACGGGCATACTTTTTTGCCTTTTCTGTAACAGCTTTGCTGATAGACAAGGTGAGTTTACTATTCATTATCGTACGTATGAATTATTAAAAGACATACGTAAATATATTATTTTTTAAAATAAAAAACAAATTGGCAGTTACCTTTGGATAATGATAGCGAACGATGACTTACAACAACGCTGGTGGAACCTGGAAGCCAAACTGGTAGAACAGTTTGGCAAGAAGCCGGATGTAGAAACCATTTTATTTCTTATCGGGTTACAGGAATTTGGTGATATTAAAGACAAATTTACCAAAGAACAAAAGCAGGATCTGATGCACATTGCCGTGTGCAGTTTGTTTTCTCCCAGTGGTTATTATGAATTAGAAAGTGTGGACCGGGACGGCTGGCCGCATTTCAAGCAACTGAAACCGATGCCGGACATGAATACCATTGAACAGGAAAATTTTTTAAAAGACCACATCTTACTTTATTTTGAAGATCATAATCTAAACGATTAAAAAAATTCGATGAAAAAAATATCGCTGTTACTGACCTTTTTATTTTTTACTATTGTTTCATTTGCTCAGAAAGATTCTACTGTCACTAAAAAAGATAGAAAAAAAGATGTGTTGCTGCAAACAAGTATGGGAGATATAACTATCAGGTTATCTGATTCTACTCCGCTGCACCGGGATAATTTTTTGAAATTAGTGAAAGTGAAATTTTATGACAGCCTGCTATTTCACCGGGTGATAAAAGATTTTATGATACAGGGCGGCGACCCGGACAGTAAGAGTGCACAAGCCGGTGTACAATTGGGTGGTGGTGGGCCAGGCTATACTGTTCCTGCTGAATTCAGAACAACTTTATTTCACAAAAAAGGTGTGATAGCAGCTGCAAGAAATAACAATCCGGAAAAAGCAAGCAGCGGCAGCCAGTTTTATATTGCACAGGGAAAAGTTTATACTGATGCAGAACTTGACGCATTAGAAACAGGGAGAGTAGGGAAAAAAATACCTGCACTGTACCGGGAGGCTTATAAAACGGTTGGCGGCATTCCTCATCTTGATCAGGGCTATACTGTTTACGGCGAAGTAGTAAAAGGTTTGGAAGTAATTGATAAAATTGCTGCAGTAGAAACCAAAAAGGGAGGCGGTGACAGGCCGCTGGCCGATATTAGAATTCTTAAAATGAAACTAATAAAACGAAAAAAGAAATTAAATAACTAACAAAGAAGCCCCGCTGTAAATCATCAGCGGGGCTTTATTTATTTAATCGAATTATTGTTGTCCTGTACCACCTTGTTGTCCTCCTCCTTCAGCTCTTTTCTTTTCATCTTCAATAGCCGACTTACGCTGACGGGATGCTTTCACCTGGCTGTTACCAAAGCGATAACTGAAATTTAATTTGAACTGAGGCATTTCACCCTGTCCGTTAAAAAAACTAGAAACACCTGCAAAGTCTGAAGTACCACTCCACTTCATTGTCTGGAAAATATCACTGACAGCCATTCTTACATTAGCCTTACCTTTCAATAATACTTTTTGTAATCCTACATCAACACTTCCCATTGCATTTGTTCGGAAAAATCCCTGCCATACAGAAGGCGAAATATATAACCCGGTTAATTCTCCTTTCCAACCTTTACCAAAATCAATACTGTTTTGCATGAAATAGGTAACTGAAAAAACTTTCTGGTCCACTATTCTATCACCGCCACCAAAATCTGCTTTATAATGCGAATAGTTGGAATTTAAGGCAGCAAAGAAGCTATACCATTTATACTGGAAAGGATAACTGATACTCAAGGCTACCACATTTTGTGTGGCCAGGTTCTTTTTAATTAAAAAGCCTTTTGTTTTATCAATCGTATCCGGTATCTGTGCAAAAATATCATTTACATGACTGAACGTAAGCTTGGTTGTTAACCTGTATTTATAAATATTGGTAATATCAACACTGTTGGTGTATTGAGGTCTTAATTGAGTATTACCTTTCATAAAAGTGTATTCATTCAGCTTAAATTCAAATGGATTCAAATCCTGGTATGCCGGACGGTCAATACGCCGACTATACGAGAGTGTCCATTGCTTCATCGGGTTCTTATTGAAAGTGATGGCCGCACTGGGAAACAGGTCTGTATATTTTCTTTTGAAAGTAGAATCAAATGGAACAAGTACATTTCCGGCTTGTCTAAAACCCGTAGATGTTCCTGTTATATTAGTATTTTCAGCCCTTATACCAAATTGAAACATAATTCCTTTTTTCAATTGCTTGTTATAATTCACATACAGGGCATTAATATTTTCTTTGTAGCCAAATCGGTTACTTTTTAAAGTATCCATTACTTTTCTGTTTGTAAAAACATCATACCGCTGAAAATCATTATCTGTGTTGACAATTCCAACTTTTCCGCCAATACCTAACCGGCCTCCTTTAAAATTTTGTTCGTAATCGGATTTAATTGAAACAAGGTCAATATCTGTTGGCGCAATCATACTGTAAATAGCACGGCTTATTTCTGTTATTCCGTTTGGCTGAAAATAGAAATTAGGCTGATATTGATCCGAACTAATTTTGAATTTGCCATAATCAGCATCTATATTCAGCTCTTTACCACTGGAAACCGCATAACGGTAATTCAAATTGGCATTAATGTTTTTTTGACTCCTTTCATTGCGATTGGTGGCTTGTAAAATACGATTCAGCTGTCCGGTAGGCATATAGGTAAAATACATCGGACCACCTGTATTGATATCCACATCAACAATATTACCATTCACCATTGCACCCAAAGTGCTTTTCTTATCAATGAAATAATCTATTCCTGCCTTATAACTATGGCTACTATTGATGGAAACAATTCTGTTTTTCTGATCAAACAAGGTATCAAACTGTTTCCTTTCTGAATTGATAAGCATCAGCGATTGGGCATTGTTGTAGTTATAAGTTCCAAATAGATTAATATTTTTATTGCGATGGTTCAGGTTGATACCGCCATTATATTTCGGATAAACCCCTTGCACATAACCCAGATTTGCTGAACCATTTGTTCCAAAAGTTTTATTCTTTTTTAATTTAATATTGATGATGCCTGCATTACCTGCTGCCTCATATTTGGCAGAAGGATTCGTAATGATTTCAATTGCTTCTATCTGTGCAGACTGAAGGCTTTTCAGGTAATTCGCTAAATCAGCACCGGAAAGTGGTGAAGGTTTGCCATCAATAAAAATCTGGACACCGTTTTTGCCGGCAAGGCTAATATTATCATCTTTATCTACCATTACTGCGGGGGCTCTGCGTAACAGTTCCAGTGCATCATATCCTACCGAATTGATAGTGCCCTCTACATTTAAAATAGTTTTATCTGCTTTTACTTCAATGATTGGCTTTTGTGCTGTCACCGTTACTTCTCTCAGGTTACCGGTAGCTTTTGTAATTGTCAGTTCAGGTACTTCTATTGAGCCTGTACCGGATACGTCAAAAACAAGTGAATAAGATGATAAATAACCTACATAGGAAGCATTTAAGAGATATCGTCCTGGCTGAGGGGCATTAATGGAAAACTTACCGTTATCCCCAGTAACTACCAACTTAACAACAGAAGAATCTTTTGCTCTTAAAAGCGATACAGTGGTTTTTTCAAGTCCTTTTCCCTGCTGATCTTTTACTACACCGGAAATCTGCTGAGCCTCTGCAAATGAAACCAACATCATCAATCCGGCAAAAAACGAAACTAACTTTCTCATATTCAATACTTTTTTTGATTTAGACCGCAAATATAAATCTGTGTCATACAATTGTAAAAGCATAAACCGACTAATGGTGTATTTGTTTGCATGAACGGCATGTTTTTCCCGGTGAACTGATTAATTAATTGTGAGGATTTACAAATTTTTGCACATCAGCCTGCCTGATGTTTATCACAATTTCCCTTAGGTTTGCAAACTGCCTATCGTCAGGCAGGATCAAAATCATAAATATGAATTTTCCGGATAATTTACGTTACACAAAAGACCATGAATGGGTTAGGCTTGAAGGCAATGTGGCTACCATTGGTATTACAGAATTTGCACAAGGAGAATTAGGGGATATTGTTTATGTAGAAGTAGAAACGATAGGTAAAGAATTAGAGGCAGGTGCTGTATTTGGTACGGTGGAAGCAGTGAAAACAGTATCTGACCTGTTTTTGCCGGTTAGTGGAACTATTACGGAATTGAATCCCAGTCTTGCCGGTGTTCCGGAGGCAGTGAATAACGACCCTTACGGTGAAGGCTGGATGGTGAAAATGACCGTAAACAACCCGGCTGATGTAGATGCCTTACTGAATGCCGCCGGATATGAAGCCGTAGTTGGATAAATCCGATTTTCTAAATTTTCCGTAATTGAACAAGGATACAATTATTTTGTTAATCATTGTGTCTTAACCAACCAAATTGAACCTCAAAAGTACATACAGCGAACAAGAGCTGGTGGCCTTGTTGCAAGAACGCAATGAGAAAGCTTTCGGCTATTTGTACGACAACTACTCCGGTGCCATATATGGCATCGTAAATTCAATTGTTACCGACAAGGAGATTGCTAACGATGTACTCCAAAATGTTTTTGTAAACATCTGGAGAAAGATAGAGTTGTATGATGCCACCAAGGGAAGACTATTTACCTGGATGCTTAACATAGCCAGGAATGCTGCGATAGATGAAGTGAGGTCAAAAGGTTTCAGAGATTCGCAAAAAAACCAATCTTTGAGTGAAAACGCAGATTTTGCAGGAGCAGTGACAGCTCCGGCAATAGATGATGTGGGGCTTAAAAAAGTATTGACAAAATTGAAGGGTGAGCTACGGGTATTAGTAGATATGTCATACTTCCAGGGGTTTACCCATGAAGAAATTTCGAAAGCACTGAATATCCCTTTGGGAACTGTAAAAACAAGAATACGAAGTGCTTTAATACAATTAAGAACAATGATTTAATAAAAAAGTGAATACACAAGAATACATATCAAGTGGAATTATAGAGAGCTATGTTCTCGGACTTGTTTCTGATGAAGAAAGAAAGGAATTTGAGCAATTATGCAAACAATATCCTGAAGTGCTGGCAGCAAGAACTGCCTTTGAACTGGCATTGGAAAAACAAGCTATGGAAAATGCCATTGTACCAGCTCCGGGATTAAAAGAAAAAATATTTGGGCAAATTGGTGGAACAGGTAAAGTTGTTTCAATGAATGCTACACCTGCAAGAAAAACGAATTGGTTAAAATATGCTGCCGCTGCCTGTGTACTATTATTAGCAGGAAGTGTTTATTACAATATTTCGTTGTACAATAAAAATAAAGGCCTTAAAAATAATTACGATAATACAGTAGCCCGGCTAAATGAGGTAGAAAAGGATATGCAGGTTCTTCAACAGAACCCTAATATTAAAATGGCTTCCATGAAGGGGCTTGATGCTTCACCACAATCTTATGCTACCGTTTATTGGGATACCACCTCACATGATGTTTATCTTTTAGCAAATAATCTTCCTGCGGCTGCCAGTGATAAACAATACCAGCTTTGGGCCATCTTTAATGGCAAGCCTGTTGACCTTGGTGTTTTTGACTTTAAAAAAGAAAAGCTGCTTATTCAGGCAAAAAATGCACAAGGCGCAGAAGCGTTTGCCATTACACTGGAAAAGAAAGGTCGAAGTAATACTACAGTTCCTGAAGGCACCATGGTCGTAATGGGCAAACTCTAAGATTCCCCTTCTTTAATCAATCTGTTATTCCTGCTTTTCCGTAATTGAGAAGGCAGAACTATTGCTATAGTAGTTTTGGTTCTATAGTTGGTTAAATAGAGGGGCCTCTTTTGGGGCTCCTTTTATTTTGTATGATACTAAAAAGAAACAAAGAAAAACATCCGTTTGAAATCTTACTTAATATTGCCTAAACTATTTCTGATTTGAAAAAAATAAAACCTTCATTCGTCTTTCCCATTCTGTGGTTGATCATCTCAACTATTCTGCTCACTATTCCCGGCAAAGCTTTTCCAAAAGAAAACTGGCTGGAGAATATATGGTTTGACAAATGGGTGCATATCGGCATGTTTACCATTATGGTTTTCCTATGGTGCTGGGCTATGCTAAAAATTAATCTTCCTAAGGAGAAATTAAAAAAAGCATTTATTCTTATTGCCCTGCTTTGGCTGGCCTATGGAATTGGTATGGAGTTCGTTCAAAAATACCTGGTTGAAAACCGGGCATTTGATAACGGAGATATAATAGCGGATGGAATAGGTTGTTTGGTGGGGCTTATTTACAGCAGCAGGAGGTATATATAAAAAATTGACCCCTGTAGAAACAGGGGTCGCAACCAAAACTAACTGCTTATGAGAAAATTTAATGTCTTTATAATGAGTTCAAATAATCGTTGTTCATATCTATAACGCAAATTTACTACCGGTAGTATGATATTTGTTGTTAACGAAAGTCTAAAAGAACATATTTAGTAATAACACCTGATCTGAAAAAAGTAGATTCCCCTGGGCGTTTTGTAATCTTACCATTCTATAACAAAGCTTTACTTATAATGGTTGCCAATTTCTGATAAATATTTTTCTATCTCAAAGGCTGACAATCAATTGACAAATAAGCCGTACTTAAATATTAGACGACGAATCCATTCCATACCTTCAAAAATTCATGCTAAAAAAATATTTTTAAAATAAAAAACCGCTTCGCTCCCCCGATAAACTCAGGACTGCGAAACGGCTTCTTTCTTAAAGCTGATTCCACTTATTTTATAAACCCTTTGATGAGGTCCATTAAGCCTCCACCACCGCCGCTTTTTTCATTTTGAAAGCTATTCTGCGATTTCTGGGTAAACTTGCTGATAATATCCTGTAAATCAAATCCACCGCCACCGCCAGAAGAATTGCCACCACCGCCGCCGGTAAACTTCTCCAACAAATCCTGTAAAGGTGATCCACCACCTTTTTGTTCTGATTGCTCTTGCCCGTCTGTTGAACCACCACCGCCAATCAGGGAGCCAATTAACCCATCCAGGTTCAGGCTAGCATTATTGGGGTCTTTGGTTTCATTTATCAATCCATTGAGTGAATTAGGAATGAGACTGTTTGCTACGTTGCTGGCCACTGAAGGGCTCATGCTGTACTTTTTCACCAGCTTACTGATAAAATAACCGACCATCATGCTAACGATAGGGTTTTTTAATAATCCTCCAATTCCTCCCCCACTGCTACCATTGCCTCCGGATGTGTTGCCGCCACCTTTAAAAAGGTCAAGAATGTTTTGAAGGCCGCCACCAGCTACGATGTTTTTAAATCCTCCCGCAATAGTC